>Ga0129342_1001003_pt1 | contig 12490 bp, 15 predicted proteins | sample CPBDNA_5_FD_94426 | JGI IMG/M metagenome (GOLD analysis project Ga0129342, IMG submission 94426) | Freshwater to marine salinity gradient microbial communities from Chesapeake Bay, USA - CPBay_Sum_15_0.2_DNA | ecosystem: Environmental > Aquatic > Marine > Coastal | place: USA: Chesapeake Bay...
AAAGAATCACAATGGATGCTGAAACCTTTGAAAACAATCACACGATTGAAGTTTCTAAAGGTGATATGTATGCCGTAAGACCGAAGATTAGAAAGTGGATTCGTGCTATGCAAGAGAAAGGATTTTCATACATCATCCGAAAAGACCAAACACCGGGTTTAGAAGCGTATGTTGATAGTCCCTCCGAATTCTTAGTCTATGAAATTGGTAACATTGACGATATTACAGATTGGGTAGAAGCCGATTCAATGGAATTTGGCGAATATAATGACGAAATGAAACTTTACATTAGCACAAAGAATAATGAAATTTACACAAGCAGATACGGTGAAACAAACCGTCATGCTTCCCGTAGTGTAATCTATTTCCCTGCAAAGGGAATCGGATTGCCTTATGGGGCTGAATCCTTTGAAGCAAGTGGAACAAAAAAGCCAAAATTGACTCCAAAACAAAAACAGGCATTGGATTTGATGAAATACAGTTATGGTGCAAACAATAACGAATATGCTTATGTTGAAGTAGATAATCGGGGATGGAAAGCATATAGAACCCGTCAAGTCCAAGCGTTATTAGATAAAGGACTGATTGAAATTGATAGAGCCGAAAATAAGAATTTTTGGGGATATGTTAGAAATTATGAGGCATACATCGTCAAATTGACCCCTCTCGCATGGGAATATAAATATGAAGACCCAATAAGAAAAGATACGCCATACCTCCGCAGGTATCAACAAGACGGAGATAAAATGGTTTGACAATGCAGGGATGATTGATTATGAGCGAAACAAAAATTATGGGTATTCCTTCGGATATTGCTTTAGTGTTGGCTATTGATGCGGTTTTGATTGGGCTTCGTCTTTCGGGCATGGGTTCAAATAAATTCATTGGTGCTAAGGCTATGGGGACTACGGCATTGATAGGCGCACACTTCTTGCTTTGATTAGGTATAAATACCTGTAAAGACAAGGTTCATTTTATGTGGGAAACGCATGAGATGGTGATGCTTCTTTTAATTTTAGTTTTGGTTCTTGGAATTTCCGTGAGGCTTTACATTCAAAATCAATTACTTATTAAAATCCATCAATATTTATTTGAAAATCACATTCAAGAGCAACAAGAAATGCAAGAATTCATGGAAGGATTTGCTGATGCCATGCAGGTTTTTATTGAGGAAGAAAATTTGGATTCTAATTCAAAGAAAATTAAGGAATGGGATGAATCTTGACAATTGTTATCGTTTTGAAGGGTGGTGAAACCGTTCCTATTGAGGATGCAACGGATGAGCAAATTGCTTCTGCGTTAGCATTTGTGAAGAAACAAGAGTAAATCCTTAGATAGAAGAAAACACAAAGACTTTTTGGGGTCTTTATGAGTAAGGATAAGAAAAAGCAATCATATAACGATTGGTTAATGAAGAGAACAGGTTTGCTCATTGTTTATGCTTGGGTATTGCTCGCCGTTGGTTTCTTCGTTTTAACGGCTTGGGACCCAACATACCTTGATTCAAGCGAAGATTATGTTTCAATTTTAGCCATCATTGGTGGTCCCGCTTTGTTGATTGTAACGAAAATTATTGAAACATGGAATCAAGAAAAGCAAAACGAAATTAGCGATTATGAAGCCCAAGCCTCGCACGAAAGGGCTATGGATGAAATTAGAGTTCGTCATCAAGCCGACATGGAAAGAAACCCACATTGTCACGAAGAATCAAATGAGGTTGAAAATCAGCAATTAAGTGAATTAACGCAAAAATTAAACGATTCTTTAGATAAAGTAGCAGATTTGGAATCCGAAGTTATGTCTTTGAAAAGTGCTTCAAGAAAGAATAGAAGTTCTTAGATAACAAAATGGATAATGATTTCTTATGAGTAATATTTCCGAAGAGATTCGTGAAAAGGCAAGAGTTATTGCTGATGCTACGGGTAGGGATATTGATTCAGTAATTGAAGATTTATTAGATGATGGGGTCGTCAATTTATCAAATGAAAAGAAAGACAATGATTTGATAACACAATTGAAAGAAGCGGCGGAATTGATAACAACCGTTCAAAATATCAATAAACAAGTTAATAGCAACACGGTATTGAATGGTGGAGAAAACAAAACAGAAGTGAAGGTTGAAACGACACTTGAAGGTGATGTTGTAGACCGAGCGATTGCTTCTGCTCAAAGAAAGGCAGACGACATTAAAAAGTTAATTTTGACAATGACACCTATTTTCTTATTGATTACAGGAAGTGGTATGGAAGCATTCGGAGTCATTGATGTATTCAATTCGGAAGATGACGACAATTATGACCCTTACTATGAAGAATACGGTGGTTGCATGAACCCCGATGCGCTAAATTATGATGAATATGCTTCGTGGGAAGATGGTTCTTGTGATTTTGACGATTCGGGGGGTGGCGGTGGTCCACCCGAATGTGAATCCGATTGGTGGTGGCAGAACGAAGCCATTTTTGACCACGACCATAACGGACAAGGATTCAATAATGATTTGAGAATTCAAGTGGATTTCCGAGATTTGAACCAATGCGGCGAACACATGAATAATGGCTATTTTGAAATCATGGTCGGAGAAGAAGACCGAATCTTAGAATATAACTTTCACGATGAGTTCACGATTAACGAGCATTACCTTGATTTGCCCGCAGGTGATTATTATGTTACCGTTAAGTATTATACTTATGATGGTTCTATGTGGAATGGTCCCGAAACATGGGTTACGATGGAAAGCGAACCGACTTGTGTTACGGATTTAATTCACAAAGAGGCTGAATTGTATTTGATTGGCGGCAACGAATTAGAAGTCGCCATGATTATTCAATCCAACAATGACTGTGAAAGCGAAGTGGATTTCATGTTTAGCCTATATCACAACGACACTTACCAAAGCACCGTTGAATACGGAGTTTTGCCTTTGTTCACCGTTTCGGGAACGGGCGAATACCGAATAACATTCAGCCATAGCGATTGGAAAAACCTCGGAGAAGGTCTTTGGAATCTTGAAACCCGATTTTACACCGAATCCGATGGAGAAGTTTGTTGTATTATGACAAACAAGGTTGAAGTTAAGGTTGATTAAGCCATCTTTAGATAACAAGTCCACTAATAAGGAATCATGGCTATACTCAAAGACACCGTTCTTGTAGCGGTTGCCACATTGGGTGTTGGTTCAGTATTTATGGAATTATTTGATGACAGTAAAAATCCTACCTTTAACAAAGTAATTCCTTATGTTGGAACATTTTTGTCGGCGGGTATTGGTTATTATTTTTTGCGTCAATCAAAGTTAATCAAAGCGGGTGAATATCAGCCCGACCAAGAATTAAGTGATTATTCTTTGGGCGATTTAGCGACTTCATCAGCGATTGAAGGATTTGAGCCATTTAAGTATTCGGTAGTCGGCAATCGTGCAGAAGGTCTTGAAACCAAAAAAGAAGAACCTCCCGAAAATGAAGATTCTTTGGAGTCATGGATGGAAGAGTATGATGCTGAAAGTTTTTTGAATGAAAAGCCTTCAATGAATTTCACATGGAAAAAGTTTAGTGATTGGGAAATTGAACCAACAATGAAAAAAATCCATGAAATGACTTTGGATGAAATAATTGTTCCTTATCCTATGGGTGCAGACAAATATACTTCATTAAAAAATCAATTAGAAATTGTAGGTGACCCGAATATTATGATTTACCCCTACATACAGAATATCAATGAATACATGAAATTAGTATCATTATCGGGTTATTTGAAATATGGTGATGCTACATTTTATTTGCTTCAAACAAACATGAATGTTTTGAAAGAGAAAGTAAAGGCGGGCGATTCAAAATATAAGGTGGAAAATTCATACCTTGTTTATTGTGAACATGATGGAAAAATGAACCTTGTTTGTGGTGCATCATATCCAATTGATGATTCAAAAGTATATCCTTTATTGAAAGGTAGTGTTCCCATTATTCGTCAAGGATTTGTAACGGGCAGAAAAGAAGCCACGCAATATGCGGAGGATTATTTGTATTTTCATGTTATGAAACCCGAATTGAAATACTCTTTTGATGAGTCCTTTGAAATTGAATTTGGTGAACGGAAACAAGAAGATTATCAAAACATGATTATTCCTTTGAAATACAAGCGAAAAATCAAAGGCAAAGCCATTCCTTTCACGAATTACTATTATACAAATCATCGTGGAGAATTAGACTTCTTATTTGCGATTGGTGAATTAGACCGCCCCTTAAATGAAAAAATGACTTTCTATTGCGATATGGGTTGGCAATTCGGGGTTTTTAATACTACTGATTCTAATTATCCTATGCCGAAATCATCATGGAGTAAAAATTACGGTGCTGAAAGGTTGGCTACAATATTTGCTGAAAGACCGATTATTCAAATGTGGGTAAAAAGTATTACTTTAGATTCGGATAACTTAAAAACAAGACGAATCAATATGTTCAATGAAAACAAACAGGCATGGTTTGACCAACAATTCAAGCCAATGCTTGTAGCAAATTATTCTCCTTTGATTCTTACGGGTTGGAATTATCCAAGCGAAAATGTTTATGAAGAGTTTATGAAAATTACTATGAAAAGGCTTGAACCCGAAAAGGAGTTACCTGCAACGGGAGATGTAATAAATAATTTCAAAAAGGGCGTTTCATTATATGATTGGTTAATTTCCGTAAATAATCAAAATTCAAAAGAAAATCCGCTATTTTATCAAAATGCGAGCAACCCCAACTACCCATTAACACCAAAATTCGTCAATAGAAGAGGTAATCCTTATGGTATTTCTTATTCAAGGACTTATTATACAATTCAAGGAAAAAGAATTAACTCCATCAATTCACAGATTGGTGCAGACCAAGAACAAGATTTAAATTTGCTTAGGATTCCTCAACCTCCTGTTGGTTGGTATAAAAGATTACGGACAAATAGTGGCTTTCAAAGGAACGATTTTGGAAGAATTGCTTCAAATGTCCTTACAATAGGAGTTTATTTTAACAATACTATTTATCACACGATGCCGACGAGTATTATTCCTTTTGAAATTAACGACACAAGTAATCAATATGTCAAGGCATTTAGATTGCTTTACAGTCGTGCTTTGCGAGAAAATAAAATTGCCGACCCACAAACAATTTTTGAAGACAGGTTAAAGTGGTCTTATTATTCACTTGATGAAGATGCTATAATGGAATTAGATAGGACAAGTGATGAAGCAAAAAAGGTCGTTGAGGATTATTACAAACAATTAGACGATATGGTTCTTGAAAAATTGGGCGGATATGGTTTCAAACATCATTCAGTAAGAAAGGCAGAAAATTTTAGTGCAGAAGGCAATAAGAAACCATATTCTGTTGAAATCTCCCGTTCAAGTAATCCCGAAAAGAAACTGATGGCGGTTTTTGAAGATAGCGAAGGAAATAAAATCAAGACAACACATTTCGGTCAAAGAGGGGCGAGCGATTACACGAAGCATGGTGATAAAGAAAGAATGCAACGATACCTTGAGCGTCATGGAGGTGGGACTACTACAAGCACGAAAGAGGATTGGAAAGACCCTACAACCGCAGGTAGCCTATCCCGATGGGTTCTTTGGAACAAGCCGAGTTTAAGTGGTTCGTTTGCGGATTACAAACGCAGATTTGGACTCAAAGGTAGTCTAAATGTTTCTAAATCATCCGAAGGTCTTGAAACCAAAAATGCAGAAAGTTATAGTCCCGGCGATTACAATTTCAAACAGAATTTTGGAGGTATGAATGAAAGGTTTGAATTTATCTTAGAATCCGCCCAAAAATTGTCAAAGCCTAAATTGAAAAGAGTTTTGGGATTGGAAAAGGAAAATCCATTAACAAGAAAACCTATGATTAAAGCGGCTTCAATTGCTTATTTTATGAAGGAAGCCAAAGACCAATTCCCTAAAGAAATGTATATTGAATACTACATGAGAAACTTCACAAAACAAGAGTTATGTCATTTGAATTTGATTAAAGGGAAGGCGGGATGGAATTTAACCGAATTAAGAAAATTAAATAAACGGGAATTGTCCGATATGTTAATTATTGAGGAAATGGGTTTTGCTTTTAAGTCCGAAACTTTTGAGGCTACTGAATGGGTTGGATTTTGCCCCGAATGTAAAAAATGGCGAACAAAGGATATGAGCCTTCTTTTCAAGAAGAATACAAACAGAAGTAATTATAGTGATGAGGATTACATTATTGACTTGTCATTTAATGGTTGGTCTGTTCCTAAGAAATTACTCAATAAAAGACTTTGTGGAAAATCCAAACAATATGGCGACATTCAAAGGACAACGGATTCATGGTCGGGCTACGGACAAAGGACATATAGCAATTTTGTTTGTGGAACACCATTAACTAAGGTAAAGTCCAAATACAAAGCAGAATTTGAAGCCAAATCCCCTGCTCAAAAGTCATTGGATAAGTGGACTAAAGAGGATTGGGGAACAAAGTCGGGTAAGCCATCAACACAAGGCGAAGAGGCGACAGGAGAGCGTTATTTACCTGCTAAAGCAAGGGAAGCATTAACTGATAAAGAATATGCTCGGACTACTGCTAAGAAAAGACGGGATACGAAAGCAGGTAAGCAATTTTCACCGCAACCCGATGACATAGAAGAAAAAGTCAAAGAATATAGGTTGGAAACATTTGACCAACAGACCGTTTATGGTAAATATGGTGAAAACGACCCATTTCCTAACAAAGCCAAAACACCAATGATTATGATTGATTCCGAAAATGACCATGATGGTGATTATTCGGTTGATGAAATTATTTATGGCGATTTTGCAGGTTTATTGGGTCAGTATGTAATTTGGTTCAAACATAAGGTTGCTAATGGTTGGAAAGGTTTAGAAGGTTTTGACATTAAACTAATTCCTGTGACTGAAAACAGTTATTCAATTGTAATTTTGATGAAAGGAAAATCAATTTATCAAAATAAAATGTGGAAAATAGCGACTGATTATGATTATCCAAAAGAAATACTCCCTTATCGCACATCATGGAGTAATGCCGAAAGTGGTTATGACTTTGAGGGAGAGGCGTATTATGTCAAACTACACCGAATCTATGTTTCACCCGATTCAATACAAGCAAAATTATACAAACCAATTTGGGATGCTTATAAGACTTCTATGAACGCTGAAACATTTGAAGCGATTGAGGGAACGGGTTCTAATGCTCGTTTTACAGACCAACCCGACCCAAAAGTATATAGAGATACTTTGCTTCGTCAAAAAGCCCGCAATAAGTTATTGAAAGGTAATAAAGGCGGCGAAGAAGGCGAATGGTCGGCAAGAAAGGCTCAAATGGCGGCTACGGAATACCGAAAGATGTATGAAAACAAATACGGTGAAGGTAAGAATCCATATTTTTGAGGAATTTCTATGGATGAGAAAACTCAAGCGAAAGAAGTCATTGAAGCATTACAGAATGCGGGATATGAAGCGTTGTTTGTAGGTGGTGCGGTTCGTGATAAACTCATGGGTCTTGAACCCAAAGATTATGACATTGGTTCAAGTGCGACCCCCGAACAAGTAGCAGAAGTAGTCAATAACATGGAAGGTTATAAATATGTATTCGGACCCGAAGGTGATAGGGCGAAAAGAGCATTAACAAGTCTAATCAATCCTCCATTCGGAGAGCAAATTGAAGTTACTACATTTAGAAAAGAAATGTATGGAAAGGATAGGGCAGATATTGATGCTATCCCTGCAAAAACATTCAAAGAGGATTCAGCCCGCAGGGATTTGACTATTAACGCATTAGGTGAAACGCTTGATGGTGAAATTATTGATTATCACAACGGAAGGGAAGACATAGAAAAAGGAATTGTGAGAACCGTTGGAAATCCCGATGAAAGGTTCAAAGAAGACCCTTTGAGAATGATTAGAGCAATTCGTTTTGCCGTAAAATACAATTTTGATATTGATAAGACAACATGGGAATCAATTAAGAAAAACAAAGAATTGGTGAATGATTTATCAAGTAAGCGTAGGCGTGATGAAATAGGAAAAGCATTGGTTTATCCAAATGGATTTACTTTGCTCATGGAATCGGGTATTTTACCTACGCTAATGCCCGAATTTAGAAACATGAAAGACTATCACCATAAATTAGATTATCACCCCGAAGATACTTTGTATAATCACTACATAGAAGCATTTAACAAGTTCACTACAATTCCGAACCGAACAGAATTAGGTGCTTGGGCTTTATTGTTTCACGACATAGCAAAGCCCCAAACGGCAGAATGGAATGAAGAAGGTGGTTATCACACATTTTACGGACACGACAAACAGGGTTCAAAATTAGTTTTAGAGAATTACAATAATACAAACGGACCGTTTGAGTTTTCTAAGAAAGAATTACAAGCGATTGCTTGGACTACGGACAATCACTTAGGCAGATTTTGGGAAATGAAGAAACCAATTAAAGTAGCCAATTTAAGAAACAATGAAAATTATCCATTATTAGTAGAAGTAGTTACGGGAGATACTATGGGAATAAGGCGTGGTGGTGATGAACAATTAAATGCCCGCTTGAAAGAAATTGACAAAATCACACAAGAAGTCAATAAAAAGAAAGAAAAAGTAGGCAATCGCCCGCCCGATTTCGCCCCCCGCATGATTAAAGAATTGGGACTTCAAGGAAAACAAATTAGCGACACCTTGAATAAGATTGAAGAAATGATTTCAACGGGCGTAGTTAATTCTTATGATGAAGCCCTTGAGGTCTTGAAGTCAAAAAATGCTGAAGGCGTATTTACAAATTACAAATTATGGGGTTTTGTTTTGAGTAGTGCTTTGCTTTACAAAATGTTTAAATAACCGTTCCCCCTCGTCTAAACCATGAGCGACCCAACCAAAGTGTATGTAGCAGTAGTTATGACACCCGACCAATTTCCCGAATATGCCTCCGATGCAGATTGGCAACCGTTTAAGGATTGGTGTTATGGAAAGTTTGAACAATTTACATACAAAAACCCAAACCGTGAAGATGAAGGGTTGCCCGAAGTCGTTACTTTTGGTTATGAATCCAATGTGTCGGGTGGTGTAGGTCAAAATGCTACATTTCAAGAATACGGCATGGAAAGTGAAGGATTCATTGTCGGATATGAAATGGCGTGGACTTGGCATGGTGTTATAGTATTCAACGAACAATTATTGAAAACAATTGAAGGATTCAAAAAGCGTTTGAAGCACTTTTTACCCGATTTTACACCACAGGTAATTGTTAGGGGGTATCAAGTATGAGCAATTATTATTTGGGCGACCCTTGTTACATCATTCCCGATGATGAATGGGATGAATTTTGTCAATTGACTTTTGAACATAATGGCAGTAGTGGAAACCATTTGGATTCAGTCATCAATTGGCGAGGTCAAAAAATTGAAATTTGGTCTAATGGTGGTGATGGAACATGGTCTTTCTATGGCTTGAAAACGAAAAACAATGTTCAAGAATTCGGTGTTGATGCAGGGATTTTTTGTGTTATTGACCTTGAAATGTTGCCCCGTTTTGAAGGCGACCCTGCTGAAATGGGGATGATTTTTGAATATGAACCCGATTTGTATGTTGAAAATGGCGTTGTTTATATCAACGGTGTGCATGACGATAGTATGCAAAACTGCTATGAATGTGGAAATATGGTTCATTCATATCATGGAGTATGGTCTTGCGACACAGGAAATTGTGAAGGTTGTGAAGAATGTTTTGAATGCAATTGTTGTAATGAATGTGGTCGGGCTGATGAAAAGGATGACTGTTCTTATTGTGAAGAAGAGGAATAAATAATGTTGCGTGAAACGGACAAACAATGTATATATTGTGATGAGAAAATTTATCATTCACGCACTTCGCAACCAAAGTGGTATTGCGGTATAGAATGTCGGGCGAAGGGACAAATGAACATTTCTTTTTTAGGAAGAAAGGCTACACCAAACGACAACAAATACCGTAAGAAGCGAAGAGGCACTACAAATGCTATGGAATTATCAGCGATTTGGGATATAATTAGGGATTTGGATGAGCCAAAACCTGCGAGTTATATTGTTGAATCTATGAAGGACAAATTCAGTAGCAGGGGTGCGTGGGTGAGAATCAATTCAAACGGACTTCGCAAAAGATTGAATTACTTCAACAAAGACTGTATTTTAATTGACGATTCAAAGCATACGCTGAAATACAAGGCTACAAAAAACATACCTTTCAAGGATGCGTTGTCCGATAAAATTAAGGATTTCATAGAGAATGAATACTTGTATAATACCTCGGACAAATTGAAGGATTAAATAGATAGTCCGATAAAGTCAATACATGACTGATGTTAAGGATTTAGTCAAACGATACTATGAGATTGAATCGTCTTTGAAAGACTTAGAAATTCATTCAAGGGAATTTGTTGTAACTCTAAAAATCATTAGTGAATTGCGTTATCAAATAGATAAGTCTTGTATTCACATTTGGGAAGGTAAAGCCCCGAATCACTATATTTGTTTAGATTGCGGGATTGACAAATCATAAGTTATTCTTAGATAGTTAAACCAATAAATCAATATCATGCTACAAATCCTTGACAATCACCGTAAAACCATTGTTGGTGCAGGTATTGTTATCGGATTTGCTATCACGGTTGGTGCTACATTTACAATGTGGAAAACGGATAAGAAAGAAGTCGTCTTTATCGCCGCAACAACCCTCATGGCGACAGGTCTGTATTTGATGATTTCATCTATTGATATTTATTATCGCACATAAATGCCGCAAAAGTATTTATAGTCCTTCGGATAATTAAACACTATGAAAAATGCCGTCAATTTAGAGATTGATGAGGAAACCGCAAGTGTTCTCGCTGATTTGAAACCCAAAAAGCGTGTGCAATTCGGTTCTAAGAAAGGCAAATTAACGAATCATAGAGTCTATCTTGCGGGTCCGATTGACCATGCAGAAGATGATGGCGTGGGTTGGCGACAATTGGCTACACCATACCTCAAAGAAAGAGGCATTCAAATCCTTGACCCTACGGATAAGCCAACGACACAATGCAGATTTAATGAAATTGGTGATGAAAAGGAAATGATTTCAAAATTGGTTGAATTAGAGCGTTGGGATGAATTGCGTGATATTGCGAAAGAAATCGTTCTCGTTGATTTGCGAATGGTTGAGGTAGCAGACTTTTTGATTGCTTATATTGACCCCGATTTGCACATTTGCGGGACTTATGATGAAATTTTTGAAGCCTTGAGGCATAGAAAACCGACTCTTGTAGTGCATAAAGGCGGAAAAGCCCGTATGTCAATGTGGCTTCGTGGAAAATTGAATCACAATTTCGTTTTTGATAATTTTTCGGATTTGTTTAATTACATTGATGCTCTCCATGATGGGACAATTGAACCCGACTACACCCGATGGGTATTTTTTGATAAGGTGTGATTATTATGAATAATGAGCAAAGTGTGATTGAGCATATTGAATTACTTTCAGTAGTCAAAGACCAATTGAATGAAATTCCTGCTGATTTAATTATTAAATGGAATGCGGAAGGCGACTCCGATGATGCACAATTCGTTTTCATGCAATTTTTGAAACAAACCATTAGGGAAGAAAGCAAAGCATGGATTAGACAATATATTGAGGTGGTGAATTAAATGGCGACTGAATGTTTAACTTGTGATGGTTCGGGTATCGCTATTGATATGGCTTGTCCCGATTGTAAAGGGCTTGGAAAAATCATTAGCGAAGTAATAACGAACATGGGTTGGGAATCGGCTTATGATGTTTCGCTTCATGTTATTTGTGGTTTGATTGACGAAAACCCTTCTCTTGCTAATGTGAAAGTATCGGTTTTAATTGATGTAATTTCGGACATTTTGAGAAACAATGGTGGTGAATAAAGTGGAATGTTTGATTTGTCATAGAAGTTTTCTTGGTAATGAACCCGTTTGTGTGGATTGTAAAGGAGATGAGGAATAATGGATAAGGATTTAGAACAATTTGTTGGCGAAGTTATGTCAAAAATGGATGCTTATTTGGAAGGAAAAGATGATGGGAAAGCGGAGGTTTGGTTGAGCCATAAGCAACACACTATGGCTATGTTTAGAACGGTCTTTTCTTGTTTGGCGTTCCTTGTTTCTGCATTGGTTTTATACAAGGTTTGGTGATTTCAATTAACAAATTTGTTCCTTTTATTTTGCTTCTACTTTTAAGCGGTTGCACATCATCTGCTGAATCAACCGAAGGTCTTGAAGTCAAAAAATATGATAGCGAACAAAGAATCCTTCATTCTTATCAATTTTGGAATGAATATCCTTTATCAGTAGGAAATACTACTGTATTTAATGAATCGGGATTGTTAGAATGTGAATTGAAAACATTTAATCACAAAGAAGGCAATTTAACCCTGCATATCCATTATGAAGGTGAAACCATTTTGAATGAATCATTTAGAAATCAAACTTCTTACTT
>Ga0129342_1001005_pt1 | contig 12477 bp, 16 predicted proteins | sample CPBDNA_5_FD_94426 | JGI IMG/M metagenome (GOLD analysis project Ga0129342, IMG submission 94426) | Freshwater to marine salinity gradient microbial communities from Chesapeake Bay, USA - CPBay_Sum_15_0.2_DNA | ecosystem: Environmental > Aquatic > Marine > Coastal | place: USA: Chesapeake Bay...
ACTACTAAAATACCTGCAAAAACTAATCCAATGCCGATAATTTGTTGATGACTTAGAGTTTCACCAAAGTAGAATATTGATAGTGCTGTTCCAGAGATAACGGTGAGTGCTTGCCAAATAGCATTCGGGATGGCCAAGTTTTTGTAAATTGTAAGTATGTAAACATAAAGAACACCAATCAATACATACAATCCGCAACCTATGTATAATAATGGATTTGTGAATATATTTTCACCAGCAAGTGCCGTTTTATGTAAAACCAACTCGCTCAATGCTTCTGAGCTAATAATTGCCGCAAATAATAGGATTATTGTTTTTATCATATAAATTATTGCTGATGATAATTTGCACTAACGCAATTGATTAAATCCGATCATTATGGTAAGAAAAACAGATATTAACATCAGTAAACTGGTCAGTAACATAACTTTGCATCTCTTCAATGTTGCTAAATTCTATCAGCTTGGTATTATGATAGAGTCTGAATACCCCCAATTCTTGAATAATGTCACATTTGTTAACAATCAGGTCGGTGACGCTGTTGATAACAATAGCTCGTTGCAATTGATTGAGGTCTAACCAATTGCATTGACGTTGACGACCAGTAGTACTGCCAAATTCTTCACCTAAAACTGCGAGTTTGTGTAATTCGGGTTGATCTTCGGGTTGAAATTGGCGATTGCCGACGTAAGTATTATATAATTTGCAAATACCGTATACACGATCAATCTTTTTAAATGAATAACCACATGTTGCTGCCATTGCACTGATGCAATGTGAAGAAGTAACGTAAGGGTAAAATTCTGAATCAATATCTAACATGAAACCTTGTGCACCTTCAAACAACACAGTCGAACCAGCTTTAGCCTGTTGCAACACTTCATAGGTGTCAACAACTTCACAACCACAAATTGTTTCATTTTGTAAATCACAAACTCGTGTGCCACAACGGTTATATTTATCACGGTAAACTGGTCTAATACCAGAATGGGTTGAACCAGCTACATCATTTTTGATATCATCTTCAATATGTTCAGCTGAAATAATATGGGCATTGAATGCAATTTTAAGTCTGTCACGAACACTGATTCCTGCTGTTTCTAACATTTGAATTTCAGCTTCAAGTTTGTTAATATCAATTACACAGCCAGGTCCAACTAAACAAATAGTTTTATCAGTACAAATACCGCTTGGAACCAGGTGTGTGACTAGTTTTTGTCCTTTATAATAAATAGTGTGTCCAGCATTGGGACCACCGTTAAATCGGGCACAATAATCATAATTAACTGTTTCGATTAGTGACTTGGTAACTTTACCCTTACCTTCATCGCCAAATTGCAAGCCTACGACAATATCTGCCATTAATATTTTAATTAACAATTCATTATTTTACGCCGATTGAAAAATAATCGTTTTGCTCCCTTAGGTTGCGTCAGTTACGGATTTCGATGTCAACAAAACAACTGTCTCGATAATTAAATCTAACAGTAAATTCTGCATAAGTTATTTTAGGCGGTTCAATTAAATGATACACTTATTGGGTTTGACCGGTTAGAGGAACTCGAACAGGAATATTTTGAACAACCTATTCCTGAGTCGCTGCGGCATTTTTTCAAAGATTTCTGAAGTTATATGCACCACCAAAATACTTTGTCACTAGTATGGTAACAGCTATCAGTTCGCGATAGCAATATTGGTGTCATATCAATAAAAGGATCTATACATAACTCTCTTACCATTTCAATAGTCAATTTACTATTAGCGATAATTGATCTCTGCAGAATCCAATTATTGTTGACCAGATCGCGGAAATCGCTGTTGATATTACCAAAAATAATAACAAATTGACCATCTAGCAATGAAAATATTTCATAAAATAGTTCAAACGGTATTTGATCCATAAACAAAATTGATGCCAATCATTTAAAATTATCGCTAGCGATAATTTTAGCTGCAAAAATATTTGGAAAACAATATTTTTAGCCGCTAAGTTCAATTTGCAAATTTATTATTAATTAATCACTAAATGGACAGCAATATTAACTTAAATATAGATTTAGTAACTACCATGAGCAATCCTGACAAACCCAGTGAAACCGCTCTGGTTTTGCCGTTAAATAATAAAATTAATATATTTATTGTTGATAACTTCCCTGAATTGCTAAATCACCAATTTGATCATATCCGAGACCAAAACCAAATGGGTATTTATTTAGCAGAAGAGATTGAGACAGAACCTGGATTTAAACTGCAATGGTTGAAACGGCAACAAATTATGTTGATGCCCAATATTTACATTCGCGGTAAAATTATTGGTTTGATTAATACTATTGATCCAACACGAACTATTGTTATATTATTTCGGGGCAATGAAGCTGTTAATTTAGATTCAATATTCAAAGTAACTATTGATGATGGCACTGATTAAATTGTTCTCGGTAAATAATTCATAGATTATTTTGCCGTTAAATTGCTGAGAGCAATTTAAAAACAATATTTAACAATAAATAATGTCAAAAGCTAAAACTGCACTGCAACGAATGGAAATTATGCAAGAAGTTGAGAATAAATTGGTTGATAATCAAATTGAACATGAAACAGGGTCGCTGGTAGTACGCAGAATTTTGAATATTTACGTTGCCACTGGCAAAACGTTTATTAACAAAGAAGTTAAATTATTATGTCGAGCAGATATTCCGCGGAAATTTGTGATCAATTTATTTAATGATGTCCAGATGCGCGATCAAATCGTTATTAAGGCCGAAAAAAATGAATCGGTTTAATTATATTAATGTCAGACGAATCAAAACGTTTTGATGGCGATGATGTATTTGAAGATATTAGCGGTGATGAATTTGAAGAACCTGCCATGGATGATGACAGTGATGCTGAAGATGAAAGCAATTACCCTGATGATTTAAACAGCGAAGGTGGTGTTGATGCTGACACCACTCTATATACCGGTGATGATGATGAAGAAGATATGATGGAGAGTTTGTCTAAAAAACTCTCTATCAATCATAAACAGCAAACTAGCAAATACCTAACATTAGCAGAACGGACACGTGCAATTGCTGAACGTGCTAATCAGTTTTTGCAAGGCGCGCCAAGTGCAATCAAAACTGCAGGATTGAGTTCAATTGAACGGGCTGAACGTGAACTGGCTGAAGGTAAAATGCCATTTATTATTTGTCGCCCGTTACCAGGTGGCAAATTTGTCAGAATCCCGATTAGTCAATTGATTGATGTAAATCAGTAATTTACAAATTACATTCTAAATTGCGTGTGCAATTTAGTAATTCCATGTATGTTTGCAGCATGTACAGTAAAAATACATCACGCGATCTTCTGTAGGGCGGTTAAACATTAATACTTTGGGCACGAGTGTAGTACATTCGGTGTTTGGGCAAGCAATTTTGCTGGTGGAATACATGGCTTTTTCATAAGCAGTACATGTTGTTGGAAGAGCGTATGTTTTAATATTGTTGACGGTTTTGTGTACATATTTAGTTCGGATAGGTTTATCTGTTGTTGATTGTTCGGTATTATTGCATGTTTTGCAGATTAGGATCAGTTTGCTGTCTTCCTCGTCGTAATCGTACAATGATTCGCACTTCGGGCAAAATTTTAGGAGTGCTGTAGACATATAATATAAATTACAGAATATCAATTTATTAATTAAAGATAACTACTTAAGTAATTATAACAATGGATCCAGCATTAAAAAAGAAGCTCGATGAATTACATAAAGTCTCGCAGCGTAAAGACGCTGCGGTCAAGGAGATGGAACAGCTTAAAAGTGATTTGGTACCGATGGTTAAACACGCAAATCTAACTAACACAAAGTTTGATTATGGTGATAAGAAGTTAAAATATTCGCTGCTTAAAGAGTACGGTGGAATTACACAGAAAGGTATTAAATTGGTCTTACAAAACCATTATCCTAGTATTGATCCCCAACAATTTATGAATCAGGTTTTAGCCACCCGAACTTATAAAGAACGGGAAACCATTGATATTTCGCGTAAATAAAAATGAATCATATTAAAAATATTAGATGAAACTATTTCACGGACTTGTTGTGGTGTTTTTAGCAGCAAATGTTGTTGCATCAAGTGATTACCATCTATTTTTAGATCAATATGGTAAAATTTATGATGCACAACGAGAAGTTATTTTCTACAAAAATCTGGCACTCATCAAAGAACATAACATTGATGAGAATCAAACTTATAAATTAGCTGTTAACCAGTTTGCAGATTTAACATTTGATGAATTCCAACAAGCACATGCAGCTGCAAATATTCCTGTGCACAATTGTCCAAGTTGTGAAAGTAGCGAAAATGATAGCTTGCCTGATAATGTTGATTGGCGCGATCATGGTGCTGTGACACCAGTTAAAAATCAGGGTCACTGTGGCAGTTGTTGGACTTTTTCGGCTACTGGCGCTATGGAAGGTTTTCTTAAACTTAAAACTGGTAGATTGCAAAGTTTGAGTGAACAGCAAATTGTTGATTGTGATACACAAGGTGATGGTTGTCAAGGTGGGTTTGCACGATACGGATTTGAATATGCTGCTAAAAATGGTATCCAACTGGAACAATGTTATCCTTACACTGGTAGCGATGGTACTTGCAGTCTTAACAACACAAATGGTTGTACAGTTTATGGTGTAACTGGTTACAATAGTGTTGATAGTTCCACAGCAGCACTTAAACTTGCATTAAACAAGCAACCCGTATCAGTTGCTATTTACGCGGCGGGCACCAGTTTCCAATTTTACAGCAGTGGCGTCTACAATGATCCTAAATGTTATAAAGCTCGCGATCAACTAGATCATGCAGTGCTAGCTGTAGGTTACACACCTGAAGCTTGGATTGTAAAGAATTCTTGGGGTCAATCATGGGGTGATCAGGGCTACATTTACATGGCGCGTGGTGATGATATGAATACTTGTGGCATTTTAGATCAGCCAACATACCCACATTAAAAATTATCACCAGTGATAATTTTATATTTACTGATCTTATATGGGGAATTTAATGTGTGTTGGCAAAAAAATTGTATTTCGTGCTGGTTGCAGATCGCCAATTTGCGCAGAAAACGATAACAGATTAGATGTTCCATTATTGATGTTAGAAGAACAATTTCCTGACAATGATGCAAGCGGTGATTTAACTGTGCAGTAATTTACACAAGTAACTATTAACTAGAAAATATACCTTTGAGTTAAAGTGATTTATCATTATTCTTTGAACATCATAATTTATGAATTATTTTTTTAGAGCAAGGGAACCCTGCTATGACACAAACCGCTTCAAAAATTGCTGAGTAAGCTTAAATTCAGGTGTCTGGTCTCCTGGCATACTTGAGGTTGCCAAAAGAACCTCCATTGAAAGAATTGTAAAACCATCAAGAATTCGGTTAATTACCTTAGTACCCATTACATCACGTGTAATAACATATTGTAGCGATTCAAGACCAGTTAGATCTTTTGTTTTGAAAGGTAACCTCTTTACAATTTCTATAATTTCTACAATTTCATCTGGAACACCGCCATTTGCAAGTACCAATTCGCCTAAAACAGCCAGACATTCAGACAAGTTACTACCTTTTTCTGTCTTTAATTCAAGATCGAATTTTTCCATCTGCTTTGGACCAAATACTAAAAACATTAATTCTTTAATTTTGTATTTGATATGATTAACATTTGCCATCTTTACGGCTAGTTCACCAAATACATGATATTTTGCAAACTCATCGAGCCATTGTTTCTTATTTAATGAAATGAAATAATGATCATCTGTTGATAACGACATCACATTAAAATATAATAAATCATTTTTTCCTGGCGGACGAGTCGCTGCCGCACTCTGGCACGGGTTACCCACGTGTGCTTCATTGCCTCTCTTTCCGCGGGCACCACCTGCGTGCACGGAAAGTTGAATTTATTTTAATTGAATACCCTAACTTTGTTTTATGGATCAGCAGCAAAGTATTATTGATTTCTGGTTTCCAGACAACACAAAACAGCGTTTCTGGTTTAAACGTGATCCAGAAGTTGATAAAGTTATTTGTCATAAATTCAGGGAACTTGGGGAAACATTAACAAATAATGTTAAAATGCGTCAACAATGGATTAATGAATCAGCTAAAGGCTGTTTCGCAATTATAATTATGTTTGATCAACTAACCAGACATATTTATAATGACAAACGTGGTGACAACATTGCATTTACAGCAGCACAGAGTCTGATAGATAAAGATTATGATCTTGAATTGCTACCGCATCAGCGTGCGTTTGCATTAATGCCATTTCGCCATAAATATAATGTGACTAATGATCCAAAATGGCTTAATATTGTTATTCAGCGGATTGAATCGTATACAATGGATGATATTGATGATTGCGTCTTGCACAATTTTATTATGTACACACGTGGTGTAATTAAGCGTGTTATGACAATTAATGACCCCCGAATTTAACAATATCGGGATATGAGGTGGTATCAATAGTACCACGGCGAGCATCATAACCAGTGCTTTCTAAGACATCAATATATTCAATAATTTCCAGTGTGAATGAATGATTTCGCAATTGAAAATCAACCGGCAAACCTGCATAATCAACCCAACGAATATCTAAACGTTCCAAAATAGTCAGTGGATGATCATATAACTTTGGATTGCTGACAAATTTATGCGATATTTCGCCAGGAGGTACATCATAAATAATTTTTGCAAACAGATCATCACTCTTAAAATTAGTAACATCTGGGTTTCTAGCATCGATCAATGCGCCCATATTTTTTATTTCCAAATAAATATACTTGTTTGGCAAAATATCGGGGAATCTGTAGGGTTTAATAATATGATATTTTTTCTCGTCAGGCACTTTACCTTCCAACTGTTCATTAATACCGAAATCAAAAAGATTAGTGTATTCAGTAGTGTATTTATCACTGCCATCAGTATTTGTTTCATAAGCAGTTGGGAATCCCAATAAGTACCAAAGGTTTGAAAATTTTGTGATAGGCAATTCCCCGTTGAGTTCATTAGCAAACCACCAGCGCCAATGAAATTTTAGATCGCGACCAGGTGGATTATTTAATTTAATACTAACTTTGCCAGTGATTTCATTAATTGTCACAGTAAATAAGTCAATAATAATATCAAATGTGTGTTCTTTAATGTATTCATTAACTGTATCCTGGATATGATCAGATAATTCTGATAGTGTGTATGAACCTGGAGTTAGTTGAATCAGCAGAAATCCAAAATCGGTGTCGTTAATACTAACTGAACTACCTGTATCATTATCATAAATATCTAACAAAATAATGTTATTGTATTGATTTACAGCATTTAGTGTATTTGGGATTTCAACACTCAACAATCTAACACTCTTAACATTAGTGAAAGTCCGACCAAACCGGATAATATATTCATTTGGATCGCGATATTTGTAAACTGTTTTAACAATATGTCCGTCTGGACGGCGCAAATATGGTCGGTGAACATCATTGGGACCAGGTTCAAATTCATCATTAAGAATATCCGCGTTATATAATTGAACCACAGTGTTACCTTCATCATCAGTAACTTCTCGTGTATACAATCCTGTTTCCGGATTTTTTTCAACTACATTACTGCGTGTGTCTAATTCTTGTCGCTGAATACTGTTAATATTTAGCACTGTTTTAACTTCTTTAACACGACGGCCATAATTCATATCTTTGAGTTTGCCTTCATCTGTAATTACAGGATTGGTTTTTAACATGTCTGTATCTAATAATTCTTGTTCACCCTGAGGATCAGTGCTATCTAATGTGATATGTTGTTTATTAATATGTTCCCGCAATTTATGGCGACGTAATTCTGCAGTCATTCCGTAACCAGCAGATTGATTTAAATCGCTGATAAATTCATTACTAATCAATGGGTCATCATTATCAATGTTGTTCATATCGCTCATGATATATATTTAATCGTTAATTCTCTAATTAAAATTAACGGCTTAAATTAACAAACAGTAATTTCGCTGACGATAATTTTAAATAATTGCTTATTCTACAGGACGTTTGTCAGGGTAGCGTTTTTGTTGAGGGCCACCAAAGTGAGACCAAGCAAAAGGTGCACCAAATGCACTGCCACCAGCTTGGTTATCTTTGTTTTTGGGGTTAGTTGTGAAATTAGCACCAGGGTTGTACCATTCATATGGCATGGGTGTAGGGTTACCGCCTTCTTGAGGCACAATTGGGTTGTACATTGGGTGTTTGGGCATGTCAGAATTAGATTTAGCTTCGCCTTGATCGGGAGTGTTGGGAGGGCTGACAGGTTTTTCAAATGGGGCACCATGTAGAGCACCTCCACTCATATCATCATCAGTGCTTTCTGTGTCAGAACTAAATGTTTCATTATCAGCATATTCATGATGCATGTGGGGACGGTATTGGTGGTGTGGGACAGTGCTTAATTCTCCACCATTCATATAATAATCGGCAACACCAAGTAACATTAATACAACAAAAACAGCTAAGATTGAAAGCCAAAATTTATGGTCAGGTTTCAAAGATTTAAGGTTCATATATTGTTTTCCGGAAATAATTTTTGCTATCTAGTAGCAAAAATTACTTACTTACTTAATTAATTAATTAAACAAAAAGTTCTGTAACACTGCGGTTACTACGAGTGCCAGCGCTGGAAATATTAACAGGGCGAGCCATGGGTAATGGCATTGATCCCTGATCTCTCTGATAACTTAATTCCATTTGAATATTAGTATGTACTTTAGGCACAATTTCGATTATCACTTTCATATTCAGTTCAGATACCTGTCCCATAATTTGATCTGGCAAATTTTTTGCATGCTGCAAATAGATTGATCTCATAATAATTAACAACTCGTTATCGCTCTGAGCTTGTGGATCAATGTTGTAATTATACCGTTCTTTTATTAATTTTGCTAACAGAACCTTAATATGGTTAACATTTTTGTGACTGAAAAAGATATCACTCACAGGACTACGTTCTTAAATGGTTTTCAAAATATCGCGATAAGTGCTATTATCTTCATTGGCATAAATATTATCACCCTTATGGGGTTCATCATATAACGGGAAATCGCCATAACGCTCTGAGAATAATTTGTCGCTATGACGGCTAGTCAACCAGTTATTAGTGAATGCAGACGGTGATGGATCTGGTTCATTAAGGTAAGAAAAGTTACCGCAAGCATTAGTTAAACCGCCAGAACCATACTGTTCAATGTCAGGTACGGTATCTTTGTTAGTAATTTTAGCACTAAGGTCAGCTAATTTTTCACGGTTGAATACACAAAATGCTATAATAATGAGTAGTACAACTATGGCGTTCATATATATTATTGATAAATATTAAATATTTCAATGAATATGTACGCTGAATTAGAAACTGTGCCTGTAGCAACCACAAATATCACACAAATTAATGCTATTCAAGATTTTGATATTGCATATAATCCTGATCAAAGCTATTTTTTATTATATGATAGCAACTCCAAAAAATATGTTGCAGTCGCCATGGTTGTTAAAGTTAAACTAGATCCAGATTGTCAACAACGTAAATTTAATGTTATTTATAATTTAGTTCGCAACAGGGAGCCGCGTTTCAAAGGCAGTGGTATGTTAATGTTACTTTTGATACAGCAGCATTTAGCAACAGATATTTATTTAAGTTACAATAACCCGTTATTAGGAAAATATTACAAAGAGAATGGTTTCAAAGAGACATCGTATAACGATTATCATGATGGTAAACCATTTCCTGTGTTGAAATTAGCACGAAATTGAAATAACTAAAAAAGAATAATGAACAATTTTTGTCCATGTTTTCGTGAACGTCAACCCGAACTTAAACGTTGGTACTGTATCGCTGAGCCAATTAATACCTTATCTAACTGCGCATTTTCAATTTTAGCAATATTACGTTGCATTTATCCAATGCCTCAACATACATTAATTTTATATAACTGTTTATTTGCAGCAGGATTGTGTTCAGCATTTCATCATGCTACACCATTTTCATGGAAATGGACAATTGTCATAGATTATTTGCCAATTGTGATTGGTGTTAGCTATGGGTGGTATACATCAATAATTGCTCAGATAACACCAGCCACTCTGTTTTTAATAATATTATCATTTGCATGTTTGTTAGCAGATCATATCTGGACACCAATTCCAGTTCCATGGGGGCATTCATTTTGGCATATTTTAGCTGCAATTGCGTTTGATGCAACAATCCAAGATTCACTAAAATAATCCCATGGGATTATTTAAATTAATTATTATATGAGTTTATCAAAAAAAGACGGATGTTGGCATTGTCACCGTTATCAAGAAAACATGATTGATAGTCTTGGCACTATGGATGCGCGTATGGGTCCAGGCATTTTTGTGAATACTTTAAAAATTATACCTAAATATCATGTTACTGATCATTTATCTTTGGCAAAAATGCTGTCTGTTGCTGTTATTGCTAATCGAACTGAGTTGAAAAACATTCCATTTAAGGCTTTGAGATGCAGTTTATCCCGTCCACGAGGTGGTGAAGTAGAACATATACATGCTTTTATGATTGCTGGTAGCGATAACGACAATCGGCGTTTAGTTGATAAATTATTACGTGGCGATAAGGACTATGAGGAGTTGATTGACAAAAAACTAATTAAATTACCTGGATACAATAAAAAAACTAGCACTGCTTACACATCAAAAGAATTATCAGATTTAGCTTTGCGTGAAAATCGATATATCTGGACCAGCGGCGATATGGGCAGATACACTGCAAATAATGTTTGGGTTGAAACCACAGATAAAAGATATTTACAACACCTCACTGATGATCCTGAAAGGTTGAATAATTATATACTATCCCAAGTTGAAATAATGTCTGAAAAAAAGCGTACTCATCGTGATTTTCCATTGTTTTATATTTTTATCTATTTTAATACTGTTGATAATTTACCTATGAAAATGTTAACAGTAATTTCTGCTAGTGATTCTGTTTTTGAACCAGGTGCAGCAGTACTAAAAGATCGTAATAGGTCTATTAGAAATACAGGTAGACGTGTTAGCAGACAACTTCGCGGACCACCCACTACAGCACGGATTGCAGCTCGTCGAGGGTTGGCTGCATCGCTGAAACCCAAAGCTACAAAGCAATTGGATTGGACTAAATTTCGTTAGAAATAATTATTCACGTTTCATTTTTGGTTGAATCTTAATCACTGTAACAGGAGTCTTAGGTTTCTTGTTAATGTTGATTTTAGTCACAGGTGATTTATTCTTGGGTTTAATTTTCATCAACTTGTTTTTGAGTGAAATGTTTTTGACATCAGGAATGTTTTCAACTGGGTCTAAATCACTTACTACTGAATCTTTGTCACTGTTTTTGTTGCTAATATTCAGTTGTTTACGTTTCGGCATAATCTCAAGTTTGTGTGTTTCGATCCATTTTTCTGTTTCTTTACGGTACATTTCGATAAATTCATCCAATTCTTGGTGCCACATTTGTTCAATACTTTTGGCTTTAAGATTTTTGATTTCATTTTCCAAAAACTTACTGCGTTCACGCAGTTTCTCTAATTTTTCATACGAAAAACTATCAACTCTCATTGACAACAAATATTCATAATTACCACCATCTTGTTTGTCTTTATTAGCATTAATAATAACAGGATAAGCTGGATCAGCAGCACCCTGTTCAGCAGTACCATCCAAGATTTTAATAATATCAGCTTTCTTTTTGCGGTAAATGTTAATTTTTTCTTCCATAATTTCCATCATGAAACGGTAACGAGCATCATTAATGGCCAGATCATGCTCTAATTCGTTAAGAATGTACTTTTTACGTTCGACGTAAAGTTCATAACGCATCGGGAAATAATCTTCAATCATTTCCAGTGGGTCACTGTATTTTTTGATACAACCCTTATAAAACGCGTGCATATTCGCAGTTGACATTGAAACAGCAATCTTCATCTTGCGTTCGAAATTGTAATTGGGATTGTTACTAAGTTGCGAATCTAAAAACCCTTCAACAAATGTCATTTCTACACCCAATTTAGTGCTGGTTTCTGTAGTGTATTTAAAATCTTGTAGAATTGTCTTGCCAAAACCCGATTTTGTGCTTTTGGAATCATCATCATCGTCATCTTTGTCTTTTTTAGGTTTTTTAAGTGACTGTTCTCCTGCCAACATCGTGACATATTCTTTATATGCAATGAATGATTTACACATTTTAGTGCCAACTGGCAGATCATCTATGCGAATGCTGTTTTTACCAGTTCGAGACCAACGTCCCAATACCATATATTTATTTTTAGCAACCTTGACAATTTCACCGTTAAAACCGCGGTAATATGGCACCATCTCAACCATTGGTTTACCATCGATTCTTGCCCGCAAGTTGTTAACAATATCTTCAACATTAAAA
>Ga0129342_1001007_pt1 | contig 12469 bp, 10 predicted proteins | sample CPBDNA_5_FD_94426 | JGI IMG/M metagenome (GOLD analysis project Ga0129342, IMG submission 94426) | Freshwater to marine salinity gradient microbial communities from Chesapeake Bay, USA - CPBay_Sum_15_0.2_DNA | ecosystem: Environmental > Aquatic > Marine > Coastal | place: USA: Chesapeake Bay...
CGCCAGATGAATACTTTTCCTTTCACGGCGGAACAAATGGATTAAACGGCGCTATTGTTTTTGGCGGAATCACTTATCAGCCAGTGCCAGTTGAAATCGAATCAGTCGAACAAAACAGCCTCAACAGGATTTCGAGGCCAAAAATTCGCATCTCCAATGTCGGCAACAGTATTTCTCGCCTACTCAAAAGAAAAAACGATTTCAAAAACGGTCGAATCGTTCGCATCAAGACATTCCTCAAATTTATTGACGATGTAAACTTCGATAACGGCCAAAATCCTTATGGGCTTCCAGACCCAAACGCCGAAATTTCACGCGAAACATTCATCATCAACCAAAAGACGGCGGAAAACAAGCAACTTGTTGAATTTGAACTCACCTACCCGTTTGATCTAGAAGCTTTTGATACTCCAGGTCGAATTATTTTAGGTCGTCATTGTCCATTCCAATACAGGGGAAAATGCTGTAATTATTTTGGACCACCAGTTTGCAAGGGCGATGATTCTAATTTTTCTACCGCGCCAAATGACTATGACCCATTTTCTTCGGAAAATCTTTGGACGGAAGGTGAAATCGTTGAGGCGGGCGATGTTCGTCATACGGAAAACGCTAAAGACCCGCCTCGCACGGTTTATGTTTGTAAAACTAATCATACAACGTCCTCTCTCAATCATCCAGCGACATTAAACGGCTCGAATTATTGGGAAAAGGACGACTGCTCTCGAAAATTTCTTGGGTGCCAAAAAAGGTTTGTATTAGATACGCTCAACCCATCTTACTTAGGGTATCTTCCGTTTGGAGGCTTTCCCGCAACTGATAAATATCCTTATGGTTGAAGGTTCTCTCAAAGATTGTTATAAATTCCTACGCGAGGAGTCTATTTCCAACCGCGCAAGAGAGATTTGTGGCTTGCTGGGCTACAACGGCAAACGCTATATTGCCCAACTCTTGCCAAACAGGTCGCCAAAGCCTAATGAGTATTTTATTATTAATCCCTTGGACTTTTTGTTGTTCAAGAGAAAATACACTGTCTTGGCGGTTTTTCACAGTCATTTGTCCGAAGATTGCTCTGCAACCGAATTTGACAAAGCTCATGCAAAAAATTGCTGTTTACCATTCCTGATTTACTCCATTCCAGAGAAGAAGTTTGGAGTTTTTGTTCCGTCGAATAGCGAGGTCAACGAAAAATTCCTTAAAAAAATGGAGGCAGCAAATGACTGATATTTATCTCCACGGACAAATCGCTCAAGAATTTGGGCCGCACTTTAGAATGGCTATTGGTCGCGCCAAAGATGCCGTAGAGGCTATTGACTGCGTTAGAGAAGGGTTTGAATCCACACTTAAACAACTCGCCCAAAAGGGGCTGTATTATTCAGTTATCGCCGATGGAAAAGTTCTAACGAATGTCGAAGAATTTAATGGCAAAAGTAAAATCGAACGAATTGACATTGTTCCAACTATTGCGGGCGCTGGTATTGCAGCATTGGCCGTTGGTGCCGTAGCTGTAGCTGGTGCTTTTGCAGTTGGAACATCGACTTTAATTGGCGGCGTTCTTTTGGCGGTTGGTCTTTCAGCGTTGAGTTTTGGATTGCAATCTTTGTTGATAAAACCTCCAAAACCAAATGCCATTTCCCAAGCAAATGCTCAAGCAACGGCAACAAGTAAATCATTCTTGTTTTCCAGTCGTGAAAACTTAACACTCCAAGGTAATCCAATCCCACTCGGATACGGTCGCCTAAGAATTGGTTCTAGTGTTGTTCAACAAACGTTCAAGTCTTATCCAAATAGTACAACTACTTTTGATGAATTTGTGTCTCAATCTACTCAGCAGGGCGAGGGTCAAATGTCGGTGATTCAAAATCAAAACCAATGAACCACTATTTACTCAAACAACAAATAGCTGGTGCTGGTCGAAAATCTCCAACACCGCCCGCTCCTCCGCCAGCGGAACTACAGCCTCCTCAACTTGGAAAGCTTCAAGCCCTTGCCTCATATTCTTACGCCGAAACAATTGATTTAGTTTCTGATGGGCCTATCGAGGGCGTTGTAAATCAAAATGGCCAATACGTTCAGGGTCATAGGGTATTTGAAGGCATTTACTTCGACAACACGGCGGTTAAAAAATCTGTTGATGTAACCTACACTGGTAGTAGTGCGATTTCCTTGGCGACATATTCTGGCGTGACTGGAACGGCGGATGAAATTTACAATCTTTGGTTTAACAGCGGGCAGTTTGTGGAAACTGGATTTAATCAAGTTTTGGCGTTCACTGTTACTGGCGCAAATACAGGGCTTCTTTCTATCCCATCGAGCGCATATTCGCATGACAAGTATATTCGCAACATGTCGTATTTTGCGGACAATACTAACGTCAACGACCCATATACGGCCCTAACCATTCAAGATGTTACTCATGTCGGGAATTCTGGCAATTTGTTTAATTGTCCCGATCCTTGGGTTTACGAAAAACGCGGCGAAATAACTTGGACACGCGACAACATTGCCAAGTCAATTTATCGCGCCGTTGATGAGATTACCTTGGTCGCCAATAATAATTCAAGCTATGTTTCTGGCGCTGCTGAAACGGCCAAGCAAAAACTTTTGCGCTATAATTTTGCGAGTTGGAACGATTTACGCGATTCTCTTTTGCCAGCTTATCCGTCTAAAGATTTTGTAGATTATCCAATCTTTGCGGTCAAGTTTTACTTAGGCTCTCTGTATAGCGAAAATATCACATCTGAGTGTGGCAACACAATCCGAACTTTTGAATCGAATGACAAAGCTGTAACGGTCGCTAGTGATTTTGAAATTGACGACGTAACATCAACTATTTTACGCGACGATATTGCCAATCAAGTTTTTCAAAAGTTGGAAATCAGCGAACTTCAAACGGCCAAAAAATATCGCCCGCTATCATATATTGATCTTACTTACGCGCACAAAACAAGTCCGACAACAGTTTCCATCGGCGGATCGGTTATTGTATTTGGCTTCCAGAAAAACGGCAAGCCAACACAAGAATCAGTTCAAGCGATTAAAGACTTTATCAAGTCGTTTAGCGTAATTCGCTATGACAACGAAAAATACAACTACAACAACGTATTAGCCGAAATCAGGAACGGCGAAGAACTACAAAAACCGCTAAGTTATTTCGACAAAGTATATGTTGACAAAACCTATGGAACTAAACTCATTGGCCCATTTGATATTTCTAACAATGTTTTTCGCGTGTCTAATTTTGATGATGACACTGGATACCAACTACAAGGCATTATTGAAAATCCGTTGGGCGCGACAATTGAATCAGAGGGTTCTACTGACATTCGCCAATCCAAAAATTACTCGTCTTATGTCGGCAATTCACGCTCTACTTATGTAGAGGAGGCCGTCCCAATTACACACGTCATTGACAATCCTAGTGTCGATCAAGTTTTCATTACTATTGGAGTTAGGGCGTTGAGTGATACAGTAAGCGTAGATTCCAAGCTTCAAGGAATTGGATCGGTTCAAGCTGGTTCTAAAATTCCAACAGCGGTCAGGTTCAAAATTGAAATTGGCACTCAGGATTCAAATGGCCAAGAAGATGCAAGTGAAATCGAAACCCGCATTTATCAAATCGTAGGAACAGCAGATTCGGCGGCGCTAATTGACATTGGCCGATCTGAAAACTCCAACCTTACTACCGAATATAAATTCCTTGCTGGTTCTCGCGGAAGTGAGGAAATCAACGCATCAACACCGATTATTTTGCCAGCAGCAGAAGCGGGCAAGAAAAGGTTTATCCGCGTGGAAAGAACAACGTTTGAAACTTCCTCTGTTCTTATTCGCCGCGAAATTTCTCTTGAAAAAGTCACCGAAATCATTAGTGCAAAATTATCTTACCCATGCTCTGCTATTGTTGGAACAAAGGTTGATTCGAGAACGCTTTCAGAAATTCCGCCGCGCTCATTTGATTTGCGCCTCAAAAGGGTTTTAGTTCCAAGTAACTATTATCCCTTGCTTCCAAACGGCAAAGACAAGCGCCGATATAAAACTGCCGCAGATTTTTCTAACGCCGAAGATTTGCAAGTTTACAAGGGTGATTGGGATGGCACGTTCAAAATTGCATGGACAGACAATCCTTCATGGATTTTGTTCGACTTATTGGTGAATCAATCCTATGGGCTTGGTAACTTTGTCGAGCCTTATCAAGTCAACATTTGGGAGCTTTACAAGATTGGTCGATTCTGTGACGCCGTAAATAAGAATGGCGTTTTTGAAGGCGTGGCAAATACCACTGGGGGAAGAGAACCGAGATACAGCTTCAATGCTATTTTGGCCGACAAAATTGATATTTTTGAAACAATTACTGAACTAGCAAAAGCTTTTCGCGGGACTATTTTCTATTCAAATTCGGAGATTAACTTTACTGACGACAGAGTTAAATTGCCCGTATGTTATTTCTCCAACGCCAACGTCAAAGACGGTAATTTCTCCTATATCGGATCAAGGCGCGACCAAGAATACAACGTAGTTGAAATTTCTTACCTAGATGAAAATGACGACTTCAAGCCCAAAGTCGAGTATGTAGAAAATTCTGACGATATTCTCAAGCGCGGCGTTTTAAGAACAAGTTTGGATTCTTTTGGCGTCACATCTCAGGCTTTGGCAAAACGTATCGGCGAACATATCCTTTATTCAACAACCAATGAAAATGAGTCAGTCGAATTTGTAGCTGGACTAGAAGCCCTATTTTGTAAACCTGGGTGCCTCATCGAAGTCAGCGACGAATTGAAAACCCTACAAGAAAATTTTGGCCGCATTGTTGATGTTGACCATGAAAAGTACATTCTGACTCTGGATGGACAATACGACGAAACAAATTTCCTGCCCGAAATCAGCATTTACACACCTTCTGGCCACAATTCATTTGCTCAAAACTTAGACAAGGCTCGAAACGGCGGAATAACCTATTCAGACCTTTACAAGACGGACGTTCCACAAGTTTCAAGATTCGCCGTAACTGGAAGCGATTCGCTTGACTATGGTTCGAGAGTTTATATTTCGCCCGCATCAACTGGCATAGAATACTTTGACCGCACACAAGTTGGAACTCCTTATGCTTTTACGGTGTCTGGAATTGAGTCAGAAATTTACAAAGTAGTTTCTATCAAAGAAGGAATTGTTCCAAACGAATACTCTATTTCGGCGATTAAATTCAACACTGGAAAGTTCGCCCAAATTGAAAGCGGAAATAATCTTGATGATTTTTATTCGCAATTTAGTTTTGTTTCGCCACCAAGCGACAACACAATTACTCAAACTCTTTACCAACTTGACGCGCCGACTATCACCGATTTCCAGACAGGAAACTTTGATCTTCAAGGAGACGCGCTAGATATTTCAGGAGCATGGTCAACAGTATCGAATGCAACATCTTATTCGGTGTCTCTTGTCAGGCCAAATGGTTTGAGAAGTAACATTGAAACCTCTAACACGAATTATGTTTTTGCCGACGAAACTCAGGCTGGCTTTTATCGACTATTAGTAACGGCGCGAAATCAAGAATCTAGTCTAATTTCTCAAACCTCATCAACTGGCCAAACGATTGTCAATACGGATTCGTTCATAACCCCCTACTGGAGAACAATTAGCATAGCGTGATTTATTCTTTTCAACAGTCGTTTAATTCTGCAACTCCGCCAGCTATCGGCAGCGGCAGCGGAATTTCTTTGAATAAGGATGCCAGAATCAACTTACTCGCCGTCGATAAATTCGGCGAAGATGTTGTTTCTCGCGGACAATTTACCAATCTGCATTATAATGTCGATGTAAGAAGTATCAACGGCACAGCCATTGAATCCGATTACGAAACTGGGCTACGCGACACATCTTACACATTTTCATTTGATAAAAATACTGGAGTTTTCGCTGCCGAAACTGGTTTCAGAAGTTATCAACTAGCCTTTGAGTTGGTCGATACATCGCAAGGAACTCTTAGCACTGGCGTATTTGCCATCTACCACAATCGCGCTGAAATTTCAGCAATCAATTCGGTTACGGACGGGACCGATCAAACTCTTACTGGCCGCATCGAAATCAACTTGTCAATGAGCGGCAAGAATTATTACAACCTTAGTAAGTTTGATATTTATTCGGGCGACAATTCTTCTTTCGGAATTGTGACTGGAACGGGCGGAAATCTTCTCAAAAGTCAGACAATTTTTTCGCAATCTCCAAACTATACGTTGACGATCAATGAAGGCGAACAGCCAAACGATGGCTCGTATCATTACTATAAAATTATTCCCTATGACGTGTTTGGCAGTGGCGTTCCACACACTGCTCCTACAAGCGGTCTAATGTATCAAGTTGATACTCCAGCGTTTTCTGTTAATACCATTACTGGTTCGCAAGTTGTCTTGTTGAATAATGGAATGTATTCCGTGCAAGGAATTTCTTCAGGCGTTATGTCTGGAATTTGGACGAAGCTTGATATTGTGCCAAATATCTCTGGCAACATTTCATCACTTGGATACTACAACACTGTCGCAGAAGGAGACTTTGTTCAAAACGAAACATACTTGTTCAAGACTCTTAAATATACTGTCCAAACAACTGATGCGTCTGGGAATGTTTCCTCTAGGGAAATTTTGGTAACGGATAATACTACTTCGGACGGCTCGGTAACAAACACTGGAATTGTGTTTTCTGAATATGCGGCGAGTGATAGAAACGAATCGGCGCTATTCACAATCTATAGTTCTGGTGTTGGAACTGGCAGTTTAGAAGATTATCAAAGTGGTTCTGGATATATTTACTTGTATGGGCGCTCATTAAATGCGCCGTCAACCTTCAAACTTTACAAAACATGGCTGTAGTAGGACAACCGACATTTTACATCAAAGGTCCAGTTGAAATTACTGGCAACCTTTTATCGCACTCAAATGGAAACATTGGCTCTGAGTCTCAAAAATGGGCCAACGGATTTTTTAGCGCCACAGTTACGGGCAATAATTCTGAATTCCAATCCTACGCTGGGGAGACAGGATATATCAATCAATTGTCGGTTGAAAACTTTTATCCAGTTGGCGAACCCAATCTTGGGCATGAAAATCAAAGGTGGAACAACCTCTATCTAACGGGCGATATTTTTGCCGACGAAATAGAGTGTCAGACTATTACTGGCAATTCTGCATTTTTTAGCGGGTTACAACTTTCGCACATTTTTATTCCGCCGAAATTGACGTTCGAACAACGCACTGGAATTTGGAGCGGAGTTTTAACGCCAGAAGCAACGCCCTATGACGGCCTTGTGGTTTATCAAATGACTAGCGGCCAACAGCTTATGGTTGTCCAGTCTGGAGTTTGGAAAACATTTTCGTTAGTCTAACGGACTAGATTCTCCCATCAAAACGCTAAGATTCTTTAGGAATTCAGACTTTTTGCTTTCGGGTTTTTCGGCGTAAATTTTTTTCATTCGCCGATAAACGGTTTTTGAAATTGGTCCTTGTTCGGGCTTCATGATGCGGCGAAGTTTTTTGGCGGATTTTCCATTCATATTACTATAGTAACACAAATACGCCGTTACGCCAAACTTTTAGTTGGCGAACTATTTGTTGTCTTTTGCTACAAACTACCAATAAACGCTTCCCCATCTTTTGTCAAGCCTAATTTCCGATAAAGTTTCTTTAGGCGTGTGGATTTTGGATAGTTTTCCACGATTCCCATAATGAAGTGACTGTAGCCGTTCTCTTTGAACCATTTTAGTGCCGTTCGTAAAATAGTCAGGCCGACTTTTGGGTTTTTGGACAGCCAAAGAACATCGGTCGCAATTTTTTTGTCAAACAGTGGATGATCGAATGTTGAGAAAATGCAAACTGCATCAACTCCGCCAACTTCTTCGTTGGCCCAAACGTGCCATTGCCAAGTGAGGAGGTTTTTGTCGGCAAATTCGGCGAGTCTTTTCTTGCTGACGGGCAAAACGTGACCCAAATTATTCTCAATTTCGCCGCGAAAAAGTTTTTCTATGTCGTTGAGGGCGAGGAGGTAGGTTTTGGGGTCGGTTAGTTTTTTAATCATCCTTTTTATCGCCAAGCGGAAACTCAAGACAAATACTCATTTCTCCCGCGTCCGTTGCATTGTTTTCCCACCATTTCATTTCCATTTCGGCTTGTTCTTTGGTTGGGTATTTATTTTTACTTTCCCATCGGGTTCCATTTGAACGTCGTCCGCGAACAAACCACAAAACTTTTGGTTGCTTTAGCGCGGAAAAGTCTGAATGGATTTCGGGCATAATCTTTATAACGCTCCGTTGCGCCAAACTTTTTAAGTTGGCGAACTAATTGTTCGGCTCACAATGACGGCACGGAACATGACGCCCGCACGTAGGGCAGTAGTTACGGATCATTTCCATGGCTTCGGCGTTGGTGAGTCTGATTGGTTTCTCGACGGATTTTCCACGGTTGGCGCACCACTTCGGCCCTTGGCACCAGTCCCCGTCATAGAGCGCCCAGAAGCATATCGGGCAGCGCGTCCCGCGATACTCGGAAGCCGAACAAGTCGCTCCATGGAACGCCGAGGAGCGTTCTTCTTGAAGCGGAGATTTAGGGTCGGCGTCCATGACCTTATGCGTTTATTTACTCTTTTTAGCCCGCCCGTCTTCAATCATTTTTTGAATTTCTTCGACCTTCATCTTTTTAAGGATTTTTTGGATGGCACGGCTTTCTTCCGCTGGAACGTCATTAAAGGACAGCCAATTTTTGATTTCAGCATGCTTGTAAACGTCCTGAGTGTAAGCGCCGCGAAGAAAATCAACCATTGACGGCCAATCTTCAATACCATTTCGCGCCGCAAAGTTTTTGAACGCCGAAGCGGCGGATGGTTTTGTTAGGACTTCTTGGGTATCAACCTCAATGGCCTTGTTTTTAGACTTGTCGATTTCATCCGCGCCGACAATGTGAATGTTGAGGAAATTCCGAACGGCACGAACAAATGCGCGATTTGCCGCGATTGTTTCCAAGAATTTCGCGCCGAATCCAGAACAGTTTTCAAAAGTGGCATTAGCCGTGTCTTGGAAAGTTACTACATCATAATAGTTACTGCCGCCACACTTTGTTTCATAATTAGCAATCCAAGTAATAGTACATGTGTCAATCACATATCCGTCGTGGATATGAACGATATTATGTTCTACGTTAGAATATCCGCGTAGTTGAGCCAGTTCTTTAATGCCTCCCAACATGATAAGCAGTTGATTATCTTCAAGACCTTCAATAGAATCGGGAACTTCTTGACCGCGAGCCTTAAACCAGTCTGCGTTCGGATAAAGAAACTGCGGATCAATCATCGCCCGCCAATCAACTCGGCCAGATGGCGTAAACTTGTAATCTACATTGTCAAAAAGACCGTATTCATTGCGGCGCAATTTTTCTGGCCCGTTCGCCCATTTGCTAGGGGTTTCAACTTGGACGGTTTCTTCGGATGATGTGGTTTCGTTACTCATTGATAAATATAGTAGAACTCAATATCACGCCAAAATTCAGGCGTGTCAATAATTTTTTGCGGGTTTTGATCTTTTTTTTGCCAGTGTGATGTTGAGGGGTATGCTTTTCCTTTTGAGAAAACAAGTTTCTTTGTCCAGAATTTAGCATCTTTGGGAATGCTGTCAACAATAGAACGGTCTGGATTATGCAATCTTTCAACTTGGTAGTCGAAAAACTTCAATCTCAGCGGCGATAAAATTTCATCGTTATCAGTGACAACCACCAATCCGCAGCCCAAGCTTTTTACGCTTTTCACATAATCAAGGTCAAAGGAGTCAACATCCCTCGCAAATAAAGTCACTTGTTTAATGTGCTGGCGAAATTCTTGGAGCAAAGCGAAATCTACTTTCTTTTTCGTAACAACATTAACATTATGGCCGCGTTGTAACCACAATTTCATACATTGCGGGTCAAAAACTTTGTCCAGTCGCATATGAATCAAGCCGCCTTTGAGAGAATCATCGTTGATTACAAAGTCGGGAATAACCTCAACCACTCGTTCGTGAAATGTATCGCCAATACGGAGCGTTTGGAAATTCAACTTTGTTCCCGCGCCCAAAAGTTCAAAGGCCGCGTTGCAGATTTTTTCGACGCCGATTTCTTTGTTGCGCTTAGGATTTTCTTGCGCCGCATAAGATGGTTTTTTAGCCGAAAAATCGGGCGATAAAGTTCTCACATTTTCTGGCGATGACCAATTTAGCGGCGACTGTTGTTCATAAATATGGCTGTATAATACAACCGCCTTACGATCATACATTGACACAATATGAGCGGGCGCTGAATCTTGGCCAATAAATAAGTCGCACTTGGAAATCACATACGCCGACTGATTCCATGTTAGGCCCGCATAATGAACATCCACGCCCTCAATATGAGGGTCTTTCGGCCCGCCAATTTGAACAAACGCATAACCCTTGAGAATCGGCTTTAACAGCGCGATGACTTCGGGCATGTAGTCGTAATGCTTCGACGGTAGCGCGTTGTCATTATGAAAAACAATATATCTCTCAAAAGGCAATGGAAAAATGTGTTCTTGGAGAACGGGTTTTTCGTTTTTTGGAATGGTGCCGAGATAGGAAGAATACGCATGAATTAGTGAACTCATACGCTATAATAACTTTATTTAAGCTGTGGTTTTATCTTTTAGCCATTCTGCCCTAAATTCATTGTCCGCGTGCTGATATGTAAAAAACTTCTGAGTTTGCCCATGAGGAAGAAGAGCAATATCAAAATACCCCTTATTTTCGCCACGCCCTTCCAAAAAGAAAATGTCGTCAAAGCATGGCGCGTAGTCCAAGACCCTATGGACGTTCGGGTGTCCCTCAATCAACGGCCTAAATTGCGGCATCGTCACAAAGTAAATGCGAAACTCGGGATAAAGTTCGGCCACTTGTTTAACGAGACTATTGACAATCAAAACGTCGCCAGCAGATTGTGGCATAACGACACACATCCGTTTGTCGTCTGTAGGATCAAGAAAGTCGGCCAAATCTTTCGGCTTGTTATCCAGCGCCGCATTGTGTTGGGCCGCTAAATTTTTGAAATGGTTGTAGGTGCCCTGATAGTCTCGGGTTTTGTTGAGGTGGTTGATCCAGAATTTTACTTCTTTGTTGCTCTTGTCCACGTTTGCATCGAGCATGTGGTTGAACAAACTCAGGACGAACTCTTCGGAGGAGAGGTTTGGGGGAGGTTGGTAGTTGGGGTTTTTTCGGGCGGGTTCAAAATCAGAGTCTTCCCATTCAACTTCTGGTTGGGCGAGAATTAATTCCTCGAACTTTTTACCCACGGCATCAACAGAGCAATAATTTATTGCCCAATTATATGCGCGGGTTTCCATTTCTTCGCGCTCTTCTGGCGACATGTCGTAAACACGGGCCATAGTTTCGGCGATTGAAGTTGGGAGAGTGGTTGCCTTTATAAATACCGTGGATGGTTCGTAATACGGCGACCAATCTAATGGTAATCCTCCACTTTCTTCTGAACAGGCATCTAAACCGCAAGAGTAAGAAGTAGTGGCAACGATTTTTGAGCACATCTTAGCTTGGAATGAACTAAATTCGTAACCGCCCGAACTTATAGGATTCAGAACAAAATCACTAATGGCATAAATTTCGCACAACTGTTCTTCTGAAACCCCATGAACGATGTTAGTCGTCTCAAAAGATTTTTCAGCGCCGCACATGGGACAATTTCTTCCCTGTCCTTCAAATGGAATAAGCTGGTATTGCCTACATGCTTTACAGTAATGAGTCATCAACACTGAATCAATCGGCAAACCATTGTTTCTCATTAACTGCGGAATATCCCAACCTTCGCCCGCACTACAATGAAGAATTAGTTTAGTTTTAACTTGAGGATTTTCCGTTGTAAAAATTCTAAATCCTTCTAGTAATTGTGGAATTTGTTTTCGTAGCTGACTTCTGCCTAAGAACATCGGTAGAAAATAATCGTCCAATCCATGTTTTTGGCGAAGTTTTTTTCTAGTATCCTTATCTATTGGATAATATTCTTCTGGGTCAATACATCCTGGGATTGTTCTTACATGAGTATATCCAAGCCTATGGTACTCTTCTTCCGCAAAAGACGCCCAAACGCATAGGTTTTTTGCCTTATGTGCCAAGTCAAGTTGATCGTCCAAAAATTTCAAACTGTCAATCGTGCAATGGTAGAACGGATTTAATTTGCGCGACCACTTTCTGTTTGGTGCGTCTCCAAATCCCCAACTGTCCTCCAGCGCTACCATTCCGTCTGGCTTTTCAAGCCTAACAACGTCATCAATTTTATACAGTCCGTAGCCTGCATTTCTGTGCGCTAACCCTCTTTGCCCCTCGTCCTGAATTGAGTTAATTTGCGCCCGCTGATTTACATCTGGATTTAGGCCATAGCACCTCCAGGGCATTTTAGCGCATTCTGGCGCATCCCAATCAATACCATTAGCAGCCTCA
>Ga0129342_1001008_pt1 | contig 12465 bp, 21 predicted proteins | sample CPBDNA_5_FD_94426 | JGI IMG/M metagenome (GOLD analysis project Ga0129342, IMG submission 94426) | Freshwater to marine salinity gradient microbial communities from Chesapeake Bay, USA - CPBay_Sum_15_0.2_DNA | ecosystem: Environmental > Aquatic > Marine > Coastal | place: USA: Chesapeake Bay...
GAGCTACACCTCCTACTGCTTATGGTAATAATGTTGGGGCTTGGTTAGGGTTTACAGGTGGTAAAGCTAAGTTTAGTTTATATAATAATTCTAATAACTATTTTCAATGGGACGGAGATAAGTTGTTAATAAAAGCTGCTAATTTTACTTTAGATAGTTCAGGTAATATAACAGCTTCTAGTGCTACAATTACAGGAGCTATTACAGCTACCTCAGGAGATATATCTGGGTCATTAACTATTGGAGGAGATAACAATGTTAAGATTGATGGTACTAATGATAGGATTACAATCTCAGATGGTACTAATGACAGAGTTATAATAGGAAATATATAATATGGCATATGGAGCTAGAGTAAGTAGAGCTGGATTTAATGCAAGTACCTGTGCTGATTTTGAGTCTGCCTTTGATAGTAGGTATCCCAATCTAAAGATAGCTTTTCAAGGAGCCTTTACATCTACTAGTAGCACTTCATCTCAAACTATAGTTACTCATAATTTAGGATATGCTCCTGTATTTTGGTTTTATATTAAAGATATATATGGAACTAATAATATAACTCTTGGTACAAAAGGATATTCTAAAGGATTTAGAATAAATAGTACAAATTTAATTTATGATGGGGGGGCTGGGGCTGTTTTAGAAATTTATTATTATATATTTCATCAACAAATAGACCAGAATATAACTTATAATACTGTATCTAATACACCTACTACTCCTAGTGGCTCAAGCAATGCTTATGGGATTAAAGTGTCAAAAACTGGATTTGATGTAAAAACTGCAAGTCCAAAAGATTTAGCTTGGAGTTCAGAATATCCTTCACCTATTTTACAGAAAGTAATTACGGGAACAATGACAACTGGTGTAGAAGAAACGGTTTCACACGGATTAAACTATTATCCTCAATATTTTGTATATTTAAAAAACATAAATGGAGATAATAGATGGCAAATATTAGAAAATGCTTTTGACTCTTATACTTATTGTACAAGTAGTGATATAAAATTTAATTTTACAGGAATTAACCCTACTTATGATTATGGAGTTATGATATTAAAAGACCCTGTTAAAGTATAAATATATGGCATACGGAATAAAAATATCTTTACCTGGATTTGATGCAAAAACTGCTACAACTGAACAATTAGCAATAACCTCAGAAAAGTCTATGTTAAAACAAGAAAGAAAAGGAAGTACAACTTATACTTTTAGTGGGAGCCCTGCTAGTGCTACTATATTAACTGTAACTCATAATTTAGGTTATGTACCCGCTGCAATATGTAGCTGGTATAGAAGTAGCATAAATGAAGGTGGAATATTGTCTTATGTAGAATTTACTCCTAGTTTTGAATTAGAAGAAATATTTTTTGAAATGACTACAACTCAATTTTTTATAAAATATGTTTCTAATGACCCTACTCCTACTAATAGAAATGGACAGGTATGGACTTTTGATTATACAATATGGTATGACCCAGCAACATAATTTCAAAATGCTATAATATAATAAATTATATAACAATTATGGATTATAAAGACACAATAGATAAAGTACTTAGTTGGTATAACAGAGGAATAGAAATTCAACAAACTGAATTAGATATTTTAGGTAAACGAACAATTATAGATTATAAAAATGATATGACTCGTAGATTAAATGGGGATATATCTCATCTTAATCTAGATATTGAAAACCCAATCTCATTTCCTATTGTTAGAAAAGTTGTAAAGTCTTATGTGTCTAAAGTAGCTAGTAATCCAGTAGAGATGGTTGTTAAAAGTTATAACTTAGAAAATAATATATATAATAAAAATATATCTAATGGGATTAAAACTTTATTAGAATGGTCTAATGCACAATCTAATCAGAAGAAAGCCTTTACACTTAAAGCATTCCAGTTAGCAGCTGAAGGTACTGTTATAGAGTTTGAGGGATTTCACGATGTTAGAGTAAAGAAAAAGGTATTTGACCATATAGACGAAAAAGGTCAAGTTCAAACTAAAGAACAAGAGCATATTTTAGAAAGAGGTTGTTATACAGCTATAAGACCATTAGAGGATATTCTTATCTCCAACCCTATTGAAGAGGATATACAAAAACAATCTTGGATTATAGATAGAGAAAAGATAGAATATGAAGTTGCTAAGAAATATTACAGTAAATATCCTAAGTTCAAAGAAGTAGAAGCAGGTAATTATTGGAATAGTTTAACTGATTTATCTTATTATAGAGAAGATTTATTGCCTATTATAGAAAATGAGATGGTTGAGCTGATACATTGCTATACTATTGATGGTATGTATTATTTACTTGCTAATGGAGTATTGTTATATGAAAATGTAATTCCATACAAACATAATAAATACCCTTATGCTAAGACTATACACGATGTATTCTCAGGCACACCATTCTTCTATGGTAGGTCTATGGTTGAGCAAATAGCAGGTATTACAGACTCATATCAGATACATTATAACTTGATGATACAAAAGCAATTAATGTCTGCTAACCAGTTTATCTTGACTGAAAATGATGATGATTTCTTTGAGATAGACAATATTAAAATGGGAGGAGTTTATCAAGTTAAAGATATTAACAAGATTAAAATAGATAAATTCAATGGGATAGACAATTCAGATATATCTATGTTAGGTAGAATGGATGCAGATATAGAAGCCTTAGCAGGAAACCCAGCAGGTGGAGCTAATGCTATGACACCAGGAGGAGGAAGAATATTGCTACAACAAACCTTGCAATTACAAGAAGAGGCTATGAAACAAATAGGATATTCTATTAAATACCTAGAAGATGGTGAAAGAGAAAGAACAGAATTAAGATTATCTAATTTACTACAATTCCTATCTATACCAGAGAAAAGAGATATTACAGGTAAAGCACCTTTAGTGTATAATACTATTAGGCAAGAAAATCAAAAGTTGAGTGATGGTTCAACAGGAATGAGAATTATTAAGATTATTGACAAAAGAGCTTCAAAACAATACACTGATATTGTGGAAGAACTAGATTTAGAAGAAGCCGCACTACAAGATGCCAATATCAATGCTGAAGCTGTTGCATTCTCTATACAAGATTTGAATCAATTTCAAAATCAGGTAATAGTAGTACCAAAATCAAGTTATGAGTCTACTCAATCACTTGAAATGCAAAAGTGGATGCAGTATATGCAAACTAGATTAGCTATAATGCCAGAATCTAACAAAGAGGAATTATTAGCTGAACTAGATAGAATAATGGATGTAGATAGCGACAGATTTAATCCAACTCCACCACCTCTCGCAGCTCAAGGATTAGCACCATTACAAGAGGCGATGACACAAGATGCAGTTGCAGCTAATGCTATTGCCAATGGTGAAACTCCGCCACCTACCTCTCAAGAAATGCCAACAACTAATATTAATATGAACATATAATATGGCAAAACTCAGACCTTTTACAGCTAAAGACTTAGAACCTTTACCTATAGAACTTACTACAAAAGAACAGATACAATCTTTTCTACAAAGTCTATATGGAAATAAAGATTATATTAAGTATTTACACAGTAAAATAGATGAGTATAGGTACATTATATTAGATAAATATACTGAAGAAACAGATAGAATATATAATATAGGAAAACTAGATGCCATAAATGAGTTACTAAAAGATATTGATTGGGCTATCAAAAAATCATTAACAATTAAGAAATAAACTATGAGTACCCCAAGTGGAACTAAAACAGGTTTTAACAAAGTACGAATTGCTGAAACATTAGAAGTAGATGGACTAGTAACTTTTGAGTCAGCAGTAACAGCTCCTGTAGCTGTAGCAGCTACCTCAGGTGCTTCAAAAACAGTTGAAGCTGCAGAAAGTGGTTCGGTATTTGTACAGACCGCTTCTTCAGGAACTACAACCTATACTTTACCAGCAGCCGCTCCAGGATTAAAATATACTTTTGTATGTGGAAATGCATCTGGTGAAATTCTAATCACCCCAGCAACAGGAGATGCTATTGTAACAAAGATACACGCTGCTCAAGATGGAACAGCATTAGCACCAGCCGCTGGAACAGGTATTAAGAATACCGCTGCTACCAATGTAGCAGGAGACAGTATTACTTTAGTTGCATTAGATAATACAACTTGGTATGGAACCTCCCTTATTGGTCTATGGGCAAGTCAATAATTTAGACTAACCTATATAAGAAACCTCCTTAACAGGGGGTTTTTTATTTGCAAAATATTTTTCAAAATGTCTATAATTAAGGTATCGAGAGAAGTCTCGTAATATCACTTAAAGTAGACAAGTATGTCAAATCTCAATTTCGCTGATGGAAGCGTTAATCCAGACGGTAGCAATGAACCTGAAATCAAAGACGCTAATGTTAGTTCTGAACCAACCTTATCTGATGAAGAGTTGCAACTTCAAAAAGAAGAGGAAAAAGCTCAGAATATGGCAAAAGCACTTGAACACGCAACTCGTAAATACGAAGAGATAAAATCTCAAGTTAAACAAGTACGAGATGAAACCAAAGTATTGAACAACGAATTAAAAGAGTTAGAACAACCACAAAATACTAGTACTGGTGAAACATCTAACTTAGAACAATTAGTTGAAGCAAGACTTGAAGTGCTCAAACAAGAACCTAGACAAAAAGCATTCTCTGTATTTTTCAATAAATATCCTGAGGTTGTACAAGATGAAGCCTTACAAACTAAATTAGTTCAGCGTTATCATCAGATTAAAGAATCTAATGAAATGGACCCAGAATTAATTGTTAGAGATTTAGAATCTTCATATTTTAGCTTGAGAGGTGTTGAAATATTAAAGAAACAAATCAATAGTGATTTTTCTACAGAACAATTTAGTGTAGGAGCCAGATATACTGGAACCGCACAAGTAGGAGTATCTAGTACAACAGATAATAATCTTGATAGACAAGCATATAAAGCTGCACAAGATTTATCTCACTTAGGTATAACACCTGAAAAAGCTAGAGAGCTAAAAAAGAAAGGTTACTTATAAAAATTATTAAGTATAAACTAAACTTATGGCTATTGACATTATAACAAGACGAGGAAAAGGTGGACAATCTCATAAGAGATACCGCTTGACCAATTCAACTATTGTTGAAATTGGAGACCCTGTGTACCTAACTTCTGGAAGATTAGATTTGGCAACAACTTCATCTGCAGTATTAGGTATTGCTAAAGAAGCTAAAACTGGAACTGGAAGCAACTACCTTTATATTGAGGAAATTTGCCCAAAAACAGAGTATGAGATGACTACTAATGCAGATATTACAGCAAACGATGAAGGAGTATACTTCAAAATGGCAGCTTCAACTAATACTTTCACAGTAGATAAGACATCTGGAGCTCAAACCACAACCGCAAGACAACTTGTAATTACAAAATTTATTTCAGCTAGAAAGGCTTTAGTTAAATTTGTAAAGGTACAAGCATTTGCAGACAACTAATTAATATTACTAATTAATAATTAAAAGATATGATTAATATATCAGGTGAACATATTAGATTGGCAAAAGCAGAATTGATGGATGCATACCAAGATGGTCTTGATGCTGCAATGCCTAAACTACAACACCCAATCTTAGGATACCAAACTAGAGCATTGAAATTTCTTAATGAGCAACTAGCTGTTTATTCTGGATTAGGAGAATCAGAAGCAACTGATGAGGGTGAAAACTATGCAGAAGATACTCAACAAGAGCAAGGATACATACAAATCACACCTACCAAGTATACTCGCTCAGTTAAAGTAACTGAAGAAGCTCTAAGGTATGCTAATAGGTTTGAAATAGTAAGAAACTTAACTGCACAGTTAGGAAAAGCTGCTCTTCAGAATATGGAAGGAAAAGCTATAGATATTTTATCTCTAGGATTTGGTACAACCTACCGAACTGGAGTTGATGGATTAGCTCTATTTTCAGATAGCCATACTCTTACAGGAGGAGGAACAAATGATAACTTATTGGGAGCTATCCCTCTAACATTTGAGAACTTTAATGCTGCTAGAGTACAGTTAGAAAGAATGACTGACAATCTAGGAAATCCACTAGCACCTTCTACTAACTTATTGTTAGTTGTTGGACCAGAGAATAGAACTGTTGCTGAACAGTTAACAATGTCTTCAGGAGTTTATTCTGCTGCTAACTTGTCAACAAATCCATTCCAAGGGATTACATTTACAGTTAACAACTATCTAAGTGCTTCAGAAGGAAAGTATTGGTTCTTGATTGATTTAGACCGTGCAAAAGATATGTTCTTCTTAAACGAAGGATGGATGCCACGATTTACTCAGGAAGATACTCCTGGACAAGGATTGTTTGCTAACTATGTATCTGCTCAGTACAGCTTTGACTTTACTGGACATCAGTGGGTAGTAGGTTCAAACTCAACCACCTAATACTAAATAAATAGTATATAAAGAGAAGGGCTAATCCCCTTCTTTTTATTTTTAATACAAAATGTTATACTAGCAATATAATTAATTATAACCCTATGGAAAACAGAATATTTGCACATCAATATACTTATGAAGAGCTAGTTGGATTATCTGAAATTCAATTATTAAAACTAAGGTGTGATAGTCCAGAAGATATAGAGGCTTTAAGTAAAGTAATGGTTGCAGGGAAGAAGCTAAACATAAAGCTACCAGAGCCTAAAAAAAAGGTCAAAGAGGAGACAAAAGAGGTGGACATAGATAAAGTAAAGGAAACATTAGCAAAGATAAAAGACGAGGCATTAGACGATAAATTAAAGATTAAAATAGGATTGTTAGAAAAAGACTTTGACTTAAAGAAAGCACAGAAACTAATTAAAGAAATAGTAGGTTAAGTTTTTCAAAATGTTATTATAATTATGTATTATTAATATTATATATATGGGACTTAAAGAACTATTGAACAAACCTATCTCAAATAAAATTGTAATAGATTATGCTAAACAATATGCTCTTAACTTTTTATTCTTATTCTTAATTGTATTTGCAGTAGATTTTGGACCTACTCTAATGCAAGAGATACAGAACTCTGGAATAGATATAAACAACATACAACAAGGAGCAGAAGTACCAGCAATAGTTGCACTTATTACAGCTACATTTAAAGCAATAGGAAGAGCAATATTTACTTCAGGAGCTAAAGTTGCTAAAGAAGGAGTTGGTTCAGTATTAGGTAAATAAGATATTGATATGTTGTTTTATGTAGATAGACCAGCCATTACATACAATAATGTTAAGTATAATCAAGGTAGGGTCTATGGTCGAGAAGATGCATTGAGGGCTTTACAAAAAGTACCTGAGGCAATAGTAGTGCCACGAACAGGTAGTTTTAGAAGTCCATCAGAACAACAAGCATTAATAGATGCAGGTACAAGTTGGACAAATAATTCTAATCATAGAAGAGGATTAGCATTTGATATTCAAAACTATAATGAGGTTAGGGATAAGATGTTAGCTAATGGATTTACACATCCAGCTACTCAAGAAGGTTGGAAAATGGATTACTTTCATTTTGTATATGGAGGTAGTGAAAAAGAAGTTGCTAGAACTAATCCTATATTAGATTTAGAAAAGACTAGTGCTAAACCATTACCAAATAAATTAGGAGTATTAATTCAAACTATTACTATGTCAAAGAAATATCCACAAGGAACTCCAGAATACATAATAAGAACACAAGAAGTAGCATTTAGTTTATTAGTAGAAGTACCTGAGGCTTCAATATATATTCAAAACAGATACCCAGATATAGATAAATTTACAGAACAGTTTGTATGGTACTGTGAGAATAGAACAAAACAAGAGACAATAGACCACTGGAAACAAGTAGTAGAAGACCACAAAAACGAAAACCCATCATTATATACAACAACAGTTTCTAATAAATATCAGAACTTAGTAAATTTCACACAAGCTAAACTAGATGAAATAAAAAAGACAATACAAGACTTTGCAGATACTAATTTAAGATAAAACTTGACAAAAATTAATAAATATGATAGATTAGTAATGTAACTTAATTAGCTCTTTTTGATATATACTGAAATCTTTCATCCCCCACGAATGCTGTTTGTGAAGAATTTTGTAAAGTTCCTGCCAACTTAGAGGGTATTAGACTTGAGAATCTAATACTGGAGCTCACCTCGCACTCAAACTTTGGTCATACTTTGTACCTCCTTGCTAGAGGCTACAAAATTCTTTGCCAACAGCATTTGTGTTTGATATAATAACTAAGGATGATTATTAGGGGTCATCCATTTGACATAGACATAGGAGGTTTTTTCCCAGCCTCCTATGTTTTTTTATTTGCCAAAATATAACAAATACTATAATATACAGATATATGAGAATATCAGAAGCAGAACTAAAAATAATTGAGGCTAAACGAAAAGGTAAACAAACAATACCTCTTGAAGATGAGGAATATGATTTAATTGTACAATACTTAAATGGATTAGGGTTTGTATATACACATATCCCAATGGAGACATTTACAACTAGTTTTAAGGTTAAGAATAGAAACAAGCGTATAGGGGTAAAAAGTGGCTTTCCAGACTATGTAATTATTATTCCCTATTGGTGGGTAGGTAAAAGACACAATATACTCTTATTTGCCGAAATTAAGAGACAAAGAAAAGCATACCCTACACTTAGTCCAGCACAAAAAGAATGGTTGCATAATTTAAAAAGTTGTAATGAATTAGCTGAAGTATTCTATGGATTTGAAGAGTTAAAAGCATATATTGAAGCTCTTAGAAAATAAAACTCTTGACAAATTTAACCTTTTTTGTTATAATATAGGAGTATTAATAACACTACACTTATGTATACCCTAAGTACAAATAGCAAAGAACACGCAAACAAAGTTTTATCTAAAATAGAAGATGAAATTATAGAACTAAAATTACAGAAAGCTAAAATAGAGAGTGATATATACTACTACACTCTATTAGAAAAAGAACTACCGCTATCTAAATCAGACAAAGCTATTATTAGCAGTGATAAGAAAAATCTATCAATGTTAAGACAAGTGATTGATTTCTTTAGCAACAAGTTAGACACAATGGTATCAGATAATACTCAAGAGTATGAAAAGAAGACTACTAAATCTAGTAAAAGCACTGCTTCTAGTCGTAGGGCTTAGCCTTTGGTGGAAATTATGTATGACAATTTGGAACTTAGTACTAATGTAATTATATGATATTAACAATAGCCTTAATTATACCAGCTGTAATAACAATCATAATACTTAGCTACTTTATGAAACAAAGTATTGCAAGAAAAGAATGGAATACAGTATGGCTACAAGGTATAAATATAGTCAATGCACTAATTATCATATCATTTATATTACAAGTTTACTTTACAATTAATTAAACACTACTATGGATAATGTAATGGAAAAAATAATAGACAACCAATTACAATACGAACAGCAAACAGAAGAGACTTTAGAACTAGCAATGATACATTTAGACCCTGCAATCTTTATTACAGAAGATAGACAAGAGATATTAGAGGCTATAATAGAGATTGGAGTAAAACAAGTATCTAAAAATACAATCCCAGACAACCTATGTACAACAATTAGTGAAAAGCTAATCAAGCAATTAACTATTGAAGAGATGATTGAGATGGGATTAGTATCACCAGACCAAGTATTAGAAGAATATTATAATCAAGTATAAATTATATGGCAAACGAAGTAGTAACAATCAGTAAAAAAATTAAGAACTATTTAGACACTCCTGAATTAACAGAGAGATTACAACAGGCAATGACCCCTCAGAAGAAAGAGATATTTAAGACATCTTTACTCAATGTAGTCAACTCAAACTCTTTATTTGAAAAGGTCAATCCCCTATCTATTATCCAATCAGCTTTAGTAGCTACAACATTAGACTTACCTATCAATTCAAATCTAGGATATGCCTATATTATTCCTTATGGAGTAAATGCACAGTTCCAACTAGGATATAAAGGACTTATACAATTAGCACAGAGAACTGGACAGTATCAGACAATATCAGCTAGTGAAGTTAAGGAAGGACAGATAGTATCTTTTGACCCTCTAAAAGGTATAGAATTTGACTGGACAAAGACAGATGGTGAAGTTATAGGATATGTAGCATACTTTAAGTTAGTAAATGGGTTTGAAAAGTATTTATATATGAGTATCAAAGAATTAGAAGCTCACGGGGCTAAGTATTCTAAGACATATAGAAATGGACCGTGGAAAACAGAGTTTGATGCAATGGCAAAGAAAACAGTATTAAAGCAACTCATATCTAAGTTTGGAATAATGTCTGTAGAGATGCAAGATGCAGTAGTAAAAGACCAGCAAATCATAGATAAAGAAGGCAATGGTGAGTATGCAGATAATAACAATATAATTATCAAAGCAGAGAAAGATGACCGTTCAGAGGTATTAAAATACATACAGGACGAAGTAGAAACAATAGAAGCATTAGAGCAAGTAATGAATGAATGTAAGACTGATGAAGAAAAAGAAGCCTATGATAAAAAGTACGAAGAATTACAAGGTGAGATAATAATAGAAGAATAAGTATGGATAACAGAAAATTAGAAAGCATTGTAATTCTTGGAAAATTCTCAGACAATAAAATAAGACAGTTATTATTAAAAGAAAATACTAAAGAAAATATTTTATATCTTATTCAACATATGGAAAATAGTATTAAAGTTTTAGATGAGGAAATAGATGGTTTGTCTATAGAAAACAACCCAGAACAATAACACTAACTAAATAAAATAAGTATGAAACTAGCATTTGCAATAGTAGGTGAATATATAAATACCATAATTAGAATAATAGGATTTATAGTTTGCCTACCAATAATCATAACAGGACTTGCAATCGCACAAATATTAGCTTGGTTAGATATATAAACTAAACATATGGATTTCTCACACTACAAACTAAGATGTTCAATATTACCACATATCATAGGAAAGAAAGCATTAACAGAGACAGCTAAAGGATTACTAAAAGATATATATATTACAGAAAAGTATAATCGCAAGAAGATATTAAACAGTAAATATTTATCTAAAGGTAATGAAAAAGAAGATGACTCTATCTCACTATACAGAAAAGTCAATCAGCTATTCACAAAGAAAAATGAGGAACAATTTGAAAATGAATTTCTTACAGGAACACCAGATTTAATTATAACTAGAGGAAGGTCAAAATCTATCATAGATATAAAGACTTGCTGGGATATATGGACTTATGTCAAGAAAGATATAAAGACAGCTGATAAGGACTATTTTTGGCAGTTAGCAGGGTATTCTATGCTTACAGGTATAAAGAAAGTAAGGATAGCATATACTCTACTTAATAATACAGACTATGAGATATATAGGCAGTATGAACAAGCCAAGTGGGCATTAGGGATAATGGAAGATGGTACAGAAGACACTTCAGAACAATTATTAGAGCTAGAAGAAAAGATTAGGTATAACAATACCTATGATGATATTCCAGCTAAAGACAGAGTAAAGACATTTGATTTTGAAGTTACAGATGAGCATTACTTTATTATTGAAGAGTTTACAAAATTATCAAGGAATTATTTAAATGGACTTAGCTTATGAAATACATTAAATTTGACTTAAAATACAATCATATATGTCCAGCATTAGATGTAGATGATATAGATATAAAGTTTGAATATCCTAAAAACTATAATAATGGAGATTTAGCAATCAATTGTCATAGTTTAGTCAAACAACTAGAGAAATCTAGTGAACAAATAGCACAGGATATAAGAATAGCATTACAAGATATAGACTATGTAAAAGAAGCAGATGAATATAATGGCTATGTAAACATAAAACTATCTACAGAATTTTTGATGTTTCATACAATAGCACAGGAGGTAGAGTTTGAAAATAAAGTTACATTACCTACAATTCAGATATGGCGGACTATAAAGTATAATAATCCAGATTATAATACAGGCAAGACTGCTAAAGATATAAAGAAGTTAATATGGGAGATTTATGAAATATAGGAAAAAGAAGAAAGGGTTAAAACTAGAATTGAATTCAAAGCAACAAAAGATAATGTATTATGTTTTGAAGCCAAAAGCAATTAAAGTTTTAGAATTAAAGATGAAAGGAAAGACATTGAAGTATATAGCAGATATGTATGGAGTGAGTATAACTAGTGTATGGAAGTTGATAGACAGGTCAATAAAGAAGATAAACAAAGCATACCTGAAAGCTAAATTAAGTAAAGACATATTATCAATATAACACTACAACTTATGAGACAAATAGACGGTATAATTCCAGCTAAACACTACAAAAAGTCAAAACCTACATTAGAAGCAATAGATATAGTCCATAACATAATAATAATAGGAATAATGTTATTTATAGGAGTATATTTAATATATCAAGGACTGCCA
>Ga0129342_1001009_pt1 | contig 12462 bp, 9 predicted proteins | sample CPBDNA_5_FD_94426 | JGI IMG/M metagenome (GOLD analysis project Ga0129342, IMG submission 94426) | Freshwater to marine salinity gradient microbial communities from Chesapeake Bay, USA - CPBay_Sum_15_0.2_DNA | ecosystem: Environmental > Aquatic > Marine > Coastal | place: USA: Chesapeake Bay...
CAACTAACTTATGGTTTTGGTATTGACCAAATATCTGACGCGGTGGGGGCAAGCAACTTCCAAAGAATTGACGGCTACTCCCAGGTTTTTAACGGGTTCACCTCTTTCGCGGCAGGTGGACGAGATTCCGCGAATAAGCCGACCAACAGAGCGCAGTTCCACGTCGATTCGAACAACCAAAACATTCTAGTTACGAAATCCTCTTCGATAGCCCCGTACAGAATGAATCATATTCCCTACTTCTTCGGAAGATGGGGAGGTTCCAATTGGACCCAATCTAACATCGGCGCAGCGGGGGCTAGGGCAACGCCAGCTACTCACTTTGGCGCAACCCCTTTCCGAGTAAACAATCTACCGGGAATGGTGGTTACGAATAACTCAGACGCCGAGTTTGTTAACCTCAACTACTGTGTGTCTTCTTCTGATACTGGAAAAGGAAAAGTTGGCATCGCATCAAATGGCTCTAACCTAACCTTTAGAGGAACCTCTGGATGCACTACCACTATGAACTATTTCCCGGTTTCAAACGAGGAGCAGCAGTTCAGAAGCTGGTTGAGCGCGGCGGTTTTGGCGGAGAATAACTCAACCCTCTTGGTAACCGGACCCACAAAGACCGCAAGATTCGGTATTCCCTTCATGGCGGAGAACAACTCGCAATTCAGAGCGGCTCCACCAACTCTTGTAGGAACAAACAATATCCTGGATATTTCTGGGTATAACCTGCTGGACGATGCTGACCTAGAAACTTCGGCAAACCACACGTCTCTTGAGGTACACGCAAATAGAGCTTGCTTGGTCGCTAACAAACAATCAAGTATTTCGATGTATGCTCTTGGCGGACGAGTGGTACAACTTGCAGGTACAGAAGTTCTGGACTCCGTAGATGTTTTTGCTACTGGATATTCCGATGCCTACTTGGGAGATTCAAATAATCAATTCTCCAGAGCCACTTCGGGAGGATACGCAAAGTTCTACCCAAATGCGTTCGTAAGTGGTGTTGACGCACAACAAATGGGCGCTCGCTCAACCGCTGGCCTTCCTATCAACGACGACGCCTTCGATGTCACTAAACGATACCTTTACGATATTGGGGAACACGATAGTGGAACGACTGGAGGTATGGTCGCTCGCGCCGTAGGAGACAGTCAAGTAGATGTTAACTTGGTAAACTTCTATGCGTTTATGTCACCTTCTTCTGTGTCTGGAGCGTTTTATCATCTTGACGGAAGTGGGTGCGAATCTGCTGAGGATGTTTTTGGGGATATCGGAGGCGAAAACGCATCCCCTCCATCGGATGTTGGGGCTGAGAAAGCCCCCGACGCGACAGACGTGGGAGAACCAACTCCGATTGACGGCGACACGCCACCCGGCGAAGACCCCATAGACTCTTATGTAAGTGGTCGTACTCGTGCGGGTCAAAACTCCCAACTCACTAACATTCTTAATGGTACTCAACTTGGCCCGGGTGGAACAGGCGTCGCTGCGACAAATGACCAAGGACTCAATGTGTACAATGGTGCAATCCCCGCAGGAAACAAGGTCACCGCCCTCGGTGGGGGTGCAGGTGCCTTTGCCACAGGAGACAATAACCTAGGCGCACCAGATGTTATTGGTGATGGATTCAGTGGTGCGGCTCCTGGCTTATCCCCCACAAACAGAACTCGTAAGTATGGATACACTTATGAAGATGGTGCATATACTGCAACTACCCTAGAAGCCGATACTTCCTGCATGGGAAGCAGAATTCATATCTGGAACATCGCTGACACCTCAAGAATTCATGCAAGTAACTGCTTAGTTAACGGAGCCGACCCCGAGAAAGGGTCTCTCGGACAGACTGGTTCCGAAGGAACAAACTATCACGGTCCTGCGGGTAAATGGTGGAACGGTGTGTCCTTGGATTATTACGGTAAAGGAGGAAGAAGAACTACTTACGGTTCCCTTGGTAATGCATATCATAACTGCGGAATTTTCCGTCTCATGCTTTCACACAGGGCTGACTTGAAGCACATGTATGATGTAAGCTCTCTAAGCGGTACGGTCGGAGGAAAATACGGACTAACGTCATGGAATGGCACCTCGGTGTCAGGCGGCTCGTTCGTTGACCAAGTGAACTCCGCAGGATACACGCACTGGACGCACCAAACAAACTACTTGACTGGTGCTGATGCGAGAAGAAAAACTAATGGTGATTCTGATATGCCTGGAGGTGTCTACCAACTATCATCGACTCAACGAGTTTTTGGTTGGGGACATCCTACCGCAACTCCAAACCTAGGCGTTGCAACTATGCAAGCCAGAATGACAGGGTTTAGTTCCGTACACACAGTTTCAGATGCTGGTAACTATGACGAAGCATGGCTTTATACTGATGCAATGCCAGCAGTACCTATCGCTCCTCTAAACATGGAGTGGCAAGGTTATCTAAGAAACTTCTTTGACGAAACTGCGTCAAACGTTTGGCAAAACGTCAAGCACATGTCCGAAGACAAAGTGAATGGAGTTTCAATCTACCGTTCGTCGCGAGGTTCCTACTCTGGAGGCGAAGGTCGGGAGAGGGGAACCGGAGAAAATACTACCTCTTACGGCGCGGGTGTTCGCTCGCTCAACCTCTTTGATTTTGATAGGTTAATGTAATGGCAAGAATCAACGAAGATATTCGATTTTACCTCCCAGCAGACCCTTACTACTACCAAGTAGACAATCTGCCGCTAAAAGATTTGTTGGACAATGACATTGCCCTACAAGAACAAATCGATAATTTGTCTTTGGACGATACTGGGGCTGTATTCCGAAATGGTATCAAGGAACTCCAACCCTTCATTGATGTCGCACTTCCCGGACAGGTTTCCGTGCGTTCAGGTAACTTCATCGGCAGAACCAATAGAACTAACGGCACTTTTGGCGGTGACCTAGGAAATACTCAAGCAAAACGAGTCGATAACGGTACCACCGAAATACGTACTCCTCCGACAACCGACGGTCCCGGCAACCTCAGCAACTTCGGAGACTATAACGTAGCCAACCCGATACCTGCGGCTGAACGCAACGAGCCAGCGCAGGGCATGGCTCGAACTTCAGTGTTTAACTTCCATGGGGGTTCTGTCTCCATTGACGGGTTTGACAGCAACGAGTTCGCCACTGCACTTAACCAAGATACCTTCAATACCACCGCACCTCTAGCAAGACTTGACCTTATTGGTATTACAACCATCAACGGCGCGATGGATGACCCCTTCCTTTGGGGAAATGTCGATATTAATTCTCCGGTAGTTTCAGTGGACGGACATCCGAGACTCGCTGTCGTGAAGGGTGCTGGTATTGTACAAAGTTCCGATTCGCACAAACGAGATATTTCAGTTACGAACAGCGACAAAGGCAGAAGGTACATCACCATTGGAACTGCCGCAGAAAACCTGAACGACTACGGAAGAGACTTGGATGGTAATATTATCCTTGGTCCCAAGTTTGGCACGATTCCCATGCCTGACGATGTCGTAAATGTTCTATTTTCTAAGACAGAGGTGGATGAGTCTATGTTCGATTTTGCCGAAAAAAATCTAAACGGTTCATTCTTCCTTCCTCTTGCGTATGTTTATGTCCCACAAACATATGTCGCTGGCGCACCAATTCCACGAAACTATCTAAAGGACATTCGCCCACTATTCAGAACCGCCGAACTGACCCTCGCCGAGAGACAGGCTGTCGCTGCTTCCTTCCAACCCTCTCTAAGCAATCCGCTAACTACGGTTACTCATGCCGACCACCTGATTGACCCTACGAGGACGAAGGCAAACCAAAACGAGGCAGACATCGCAAGTCTTGAAGACACCCTACGGAATACGAAGGTTCGCACGAAACGCTATATAAACGACACAATTATTACGAACCTAAACAATGTACAAGGAACTAGAAACTGGATGAGAGTTGGTCCCGCTAACATGGGTTTTCCAGCAGGACTTCCCGCGAATACAATCGCTGTCCAAGTCAATCTCCGAGGATTCATCAGCACCCCAGATAGCGGAGATATGACCGCTCACGTCCGCGCTGCCGAGTTCGACCCAAATCAAGAGTCCGACCCGAATAAATTCAAAGGCGTTGTTCTTGTAGGAAGGGCGTCAGGAAAAGAAGACGATGTAGCAGTTACGAATACCGTTGAGATTCCTGTGGATGAGACCGGAGCTTTTTACATTAGTATTGAAGAGCCTGCATTCAACAAGGGGCTTTACGCCAGTATCCAAGGATATACAACAGAAACTACGATTTTGTAGGAGTCTTACCTAGATAAGAGTGCTATGTGGAAAACCATTCTTGAACAACTGAACGCTGCTATCGCCCGAAACTGGGATTGGCTCCTCGCTCTAGTCGCGGGGTTCGTCCTTGGTGTTTTTGTTGTATGAGGCTCCTAGCCGCATTTACTCTTCTGTTTGCTAGTTGCTCAATGCTCGCCCCGATTGGCTTCGGTGCTGGCGGAGCAGCAGCAGGAAGTTTAGCGGGTCCAGGAGGAGCAGCAGCAGGAGCAGCAGTAGGAGTCGCGGTAGCCCAAAGCACCTTTCCCGACGACTCTTCTGACCCGGAGCCAATAGGACCAGTAGCTTCTTCCCTTAATGAAGCAGGTGACCTTCTCCAAAAAGTTGGTTATTGGTACCTACTTATCTTTGTTGTAGTACCGCTCCTAAGCAAGAGGGTTAGAACATGGGCAAAAAATAATATGCCTTTACCCACTAACTTCGCAAAAAAAACAACAAAAGACAATTACACCACTAAATAAAAATAGGGTATTACCATGAAGTATCTCATTAATGAAAACAACACCTGCGGCCAAGCTAGCCTTACCGAGTCTCAGCGTAGAAGCCTTCTTGAACAACTAGGCTTCACTACCCCTCAAGAAGAGGAAGAGCAAATCACCGAAGCTGTCGAGGCTCCCGAAGCCGTTGAGACCGAAGAGGTCGTAGCTCAAGAGGAAGACGCCGCTCCCGCTCTCTACGAGTGGGATGGTTCAGTCTTCGCCTTGGACGAAGAGGTCTTTGAGCTAGAAGGCGAACTGTTCGTTCGCGCCTTTGAACTAGACGGCGAAACCACCATGGGACTCGACGAATCTCATGCCGACCTCTTTGTGAACGAGGTTAGCTTCGATTCCGATGACTACGACCTTGGCGACATCTACGATTTCGGTGACGAGACTTTCATTAAGCTCGATGAAGCTTACATGAAAGAAAAGAAGATGAAGAAGGACGAGAAGGAGATGGAAGAGAGCATGGATGACAAAATCAAAGCCATCGTCGCCCGTGACCAGGAACGCAGAAAGAGAGGCGAACCCGCCCCAAAGCCAGCGCCCTCACTTCAAGGAACCATGCCGGATGAGCTTGATAAAAACCCAGAGCTAAAGAAGGATGTAGACAAGGCTACCCAAGGGGTTAAGCCCGCCAAGCCCGCTGCCGCCAAAAAAGCCGCCCAAGCTCATGGCGACGACGAGGACGCCAAGCCCGACGACGAGGACGCCAAGCCCGACGACGCCGCCGCCAAAGCTCGCGATAAAGGGAAAAAAATCTTTACGCCTCCGTGGAAGAAATAAGTCCGCCAAGCGCACCAAATAATGTCTAAATCATACGCTCAACTAGCGGATGAAGTTCTTAATGGCGCTCTAACGAATCCAAGTAAGAACCCATACCATCCAACACAGGGACATCAGGCAGGTATGCCTTCGATGGACCCTAATGATAGGCTAGTTGAGATGAATGATGCACAACGAGCTAGGTTTATTCAAGCCTCGACCTCGGTCCTAACAGAATCCGTAGAGGAAGATTATAATGATGAACATGTTACCGAGAATCAGGGCAGTGTGGATGCTGCTCCGCAGGGGATTAGCATTTCTCAAGAAGACCTTGAAATCCTTAGTGAAGCGAAAGCAATCATAGAGAGAATTCAAGAAGCTACTTGTGTAGGAAACATTGGTGTGAACCTCGCTGGGGGTACACCGCAAATGAGTCCCAAGCAAGTAAAGACCCCTGGAAACAAAAAACCCACAAAAAGAGCTACCAAGAAGCTCGCTCGACCAAAAAGAACCGAGAAGGGAAGTGATTTCCTTGCATATTTGGGAGGACAGAAATAATGGCATTGCTACGCGACTTTAACGACTTTCAACCGCTACAAATTCTCAGTGAAGGGAAAAGTAGCAAGACCATGAGGGTCCGTGGTATTTTCAGCGAAGCCGATAGAAAAAACGGTAACGGAAGAATCTACGAAAGAAACCTTTTGGTGCGGGAAGCGCAGAAGCTACAGCCCATGATTTCGGAGCGTCGTCTTTGTGGTGAGCTAGACCATCCCAGTGATGAAGTCGTCCATCTCGCAAATGTTTCCCACATCATCACTAGTCTCACCATGGAGGGAAACAAACTTATTGGAGAGGCTGAGTTCCTTGATACCCCCTCCGGAAGAATCCTACAAGAACTATGCAAGGCTGGAGTTCGTATCGGAATTTCTTCCCGTGCTACTGGAAGCGTTGAGTTTGACATGAAAGAGGACGCTTACCGCGTACAAGACAATCTTAAGATGATTACTTGGGATATGGTAGCTGACCCCTCTTGCCAAACTGCATTCCCCGAATTGGTAGAACACAAATCGCTTATGGAGAATCGCTCTCATGTAGATGTTGGCGACCCATTAATTTCTGAAAAAATTTATCTTGCTGCTTTACGGCGTCTTTTACGCTAAAAAAACAACTTTTTTTCCGCAGAGCAAGTAGATAACAACACTAGGAGTTTTTTTTATGAAAAACACAATCGAAAAAATTGCAAAGCTTCTTCCAGAAGGGCTTTCCGAGACCGGACTTGAAGAGGTCCGTAGCATGGTCGAGGACGCTATTCAGGAAGGCGTTGCTAAAGAAGTAAAACTTCTTGAGTCCAAGGTAAGCGGCTTCCTTCGCTCCAAGATTAACGAGCTAAAAGATGTGGCTCGTCAAGAGCTTGAAGCCGACGACGAGGTTCTGCGCGGGTATCAGGTATTTGAGACCATTCGCGCCCTTGTCGCCCAGGAAGTGGAATCGGCAGACATCGACTCCGTTGTTGCAAAGCAACAAAGCACTATCGATGAACTGCAAGAGAGTGTAGCCTCCCTGAATCACAAACTAAAGAACACTCTACACGAGAACTCCATGCTGTCAGGCAAAGTGGAGAGTCTCACTGAAAGCAACGAACAGTTGGCTGAGAGCGCGAAACTACCCTTCAAGTCCTCTGAGTCAGCCGTCGTTATTACTAACGAAACCGATTCGAGCCGTTCTCCTCTTGAGGCGGTTAACAATATCTTCCTCACAGAAGATGTCATCAATCTTTCGAAATAAATGTTGAACAACGAACTAAGTCAATCCCTCTGTGAGAAATGGGAGCCACTCCTTGAAGGTATCGCTGATGATAGCATTCGTCAGACCACCGCAGTTCTTCTGGAGAACCAAGCCAAGAGCATTCTAACCGAAAGCGCTCGTGAGACTGGTACGCTCGAAGAGGCAACTACCGTTGGTAACCTAGGTACTTTCCAGAAGTTCGCATTTCCTCTCGTTCGCCGGGTCTTCCCGGAACTAATTGCTAACCGCATCGTTGGTGTCCAGCCCATGCAAGGTCCAGTATCTCAGATTTTCTATCTGGGTTACAACCGCGCTGGTGATGGTGGTACCACTGGTGGCAATCCTGATTCTGAAGTAGTCTACTCCAAGTACCGCATGGTATACGGCGGTCGTATCGCTTCTACCCAGAGCAACCTAGCAAGCCTTGATAGCCAAGCCGCTACCGGAGCCTCCTTCGGTCCTTCCGGCGCTCTTGCTTACTCTGGTATGTCCGGAAGCACTACCCTGCCCTCCGCTACTGTCGGTGGTCAGATTGCTGCGTTCCCGAACCGTCAGTACGTCGGCGCTCAGTACTTTGTGTCCGCTGGTGAAACTCTCACTGGCTCTGGTATTCCTGAGGTTAACTTCACTATCGAGCAACAGGCTGTAACCGCACGTACTCGTAAGTTCCGCGCTCTTTGGACGCTGGAAGCTTCACAAGACCTTCGTGCCTACCACAACCTTGACCTTGAGCGTGAGCTAACTGAGCTTCTGTCAAAGGAAGTTGCTCTGGAAATCGACCGTGAGCTTATCGAGTCTGTTCGTAACATCGCTTACGACTTCCGGAACCAAGGTCAGTTTGCCAACGGTCTAGGTGACTACCAGGACCAAGCTGGTGCTAACAGCTTCGCTGCTGACGGCGCTCCTGCTGGTAACGGTGGACCAATTGCCGGAACTGGCGCTCCTGGAGCCTTCGATTACTCACAGCCCTTCGGCTCTCCTGATGGAACTACTACCGTAGGCGGCTCAAACCCTGGTGATGGCGACGCAATGCCGACCCGCAACTATGGCTCCAATGTCTTCTTCGTAGACTTTGGCACCACTGCTCTGGGTCTCGCTCCTCGTCACGTCGGCGAAGTCTACAGCAACCTGCTTGCTGTAATCAACTTTGCTGCTCAGGACATCTACCGCACTACTCTGCGCGGTGCTGGCAACTACATTGTCTGCTCACCATTCGTCGCTGCTATGCTCTCCTCTGCTGCCAAGCTAGAAGGTGGTCTCCCCTCCGAGTCCGCTGGTCAGCTAGGTGCAACCGTCGAGTATAAAGGCAAGTGGATGGGTCAGTACGATGTTTATGTTGACCCGCTCTATCCTGAAGACGAAATTCTCATGGGTTACAAGGGTTCTTCACCAATGGACGCAGGATTCGTGTACGCTCCGTACATTCCTCTCCAGATGCTCCCAACCATCACTGACCCGGAGACCTTCCAGCCTCGTAAGGGTCTGATTACTCGCTACGCGACTGCTCAGATTAACCCTGCCTCGCGCTTCTACCGCATCATCCGTATCGTTGGCGCTGATAGCCGCTACCTCCTGACTCCGTTCCAGAAGGCTGGCCGATACAACGATGGTACTCTAGCCTACAGCTAATCTTCATAAAGATTAATGTTAAAGAAGCCCAGCTATTTTGGCTGGGCTTCTTCCATATATAAGTATGACATGGCAAGCGCACCAGTAAAGCCGAACTTCACCTGGGGTCCATTTGTAGTGGACCGCTATGGCGATGGCAATAACGCCTCTTCTTTTACGGCTCCCTCTGGAGATATTCCGTATGATACCTTAAACAAAAGATATTTTTCGGACAACGTCGAGTTCAACAGATTTTATGCACTTGTCCGCGACTTCATCAAGTCTAGACTAGGTCATCCAGTAGTTCGTGTAGAGCTTGATGATTTTCAGATTCTCACTGCTATTGACGAAGCTGTAAGCAAACTAGACTACCACGCGCCCGATTGGTGTACTCAGCTTGCTGCCTTTAGAACTCAAGCAAAAGTAAACATGTACGAACTCCCTTCGTTCATGGTAAACAACTTTCGTTATGCCGCATACAAGAAGTCTTTGTTAAGTATTCCCTTGGCAAATCAATCCTTGGAAATGGACTTCTTTATTAAGTATTTCCAGGACAACTTCCTGTTTAATGATTTTGCCGTAAGCGATTTTCTATTGCTGAAGATGCACCTAAAGTCGATTCGCAAGATTCTAGGTCGTGAAGGCTCCTTCCAAATCGTGAATGGTAAATACCTGATGGTCTACCCAACTCCAGTGAATAGTGATGCTGAGGATGTAGTGATTGAGTACAAGTGCTTAAACACAGATACTCTACACCATTACTTTATCAACTGGATTCAAAGATACGCTCTTGCGATTTCAAAAGGTATTCTTGGAGAGATTAGAGGTAAGTACGCCACGCTACCGTCCCCGCAAGGTGGCGCACAACTAAACGGTGCCGCTCTAATCGCTGAGTCTGAAAAAGAGATGGAGAAGTTGGAAGAACAACTGCTGTCTGAAATCGAAGAACCTGCCGCATTCACCACTTACTAATGTCACTCGTCTCTGGTCCCCCTTTTGGCTACGAGTACCCACCTTCAATAGATGGTACTCGGCGTCAGTTCTATAACGGAAATAGAATTCCGAATCTTTTCGATATCAAACGACAGATATTCGAAAGAGAGAACGCCAACTTCAGAAGCCTAGGATTTTATAGAAAGACTTCAAAGAGACTTCTCAGCCTGTTTAGTGACGCCCAAATCGTCGGAGATGATGACAAGGTATTTTCCGTTCCAGTATGGTACGGAAACAGTGAAAGAGCGGTCGCAAAAATCTTTGACGACAGAAACCTTATCATTCCCGCGATAACTCTGTCAATCTCGGATATCGACCAAGACGCAGAACGGAGAAGACCAAACACAAACATTGAGTTGTGGACGGTCAAAGACTCAAAAACAAGAAGATATACTCGCGTTGCTTCCTTAGCTCCTCAAGCAGTAAACGTCTCCTTTCAATTGAACTTGTGGACGAAATATGTGGAGGACATGAACCAACTTTTTGAGTACGTCATGAATAAATTTCACCCTCATCTGCGAGTCGAGACCGACTTCAATACCGACGCGAGAGGGTTCATTACCGAAGTATCAGACAATTCTACCTTAGTCGCAGAAGACAAACAAGATAGGGTTATTCGTAAAACCATTACCTTCTCCGTAGAGACTTACTTGCCTTCCCGTAAATACATGATTCAATCCAACGGTGAAATCCAAGAGACTAACATCTCGTTTACTATTGACCCAAATACCGATGTCAGCGCCACCGAAACCTCAGTCATAAACCCATCAGACTACAAAGAACAAGAGCCAATGCCCCGTACCCTCGCTGTATCTGCCGTAGAAGACGAAAAAGTTGTCTTGAGTGACGGCTTTACCATGTTCTATGACCTCTACCTTCCAATGAACGCAATCGATGCGTCCGACACCGGAACGGTACCCATGGTCATTGTGCATCCATCAACCCGAAGTTGGAGAAAGAGTCCCGCGCCATCACCAGCGTACGTAAGTAACCGAGCAGAACCCGACCCAACAAACACAGCCGACAACTTACTTGAGAATGGTTATGCGGTTATGTCCTTCGATGTAAGAGGACAAGCCACATCTTGGACCCCTAAAGCCGTTGGTGGCGCACAAAACTCGTATTTTAAGCGGGACAACTACCAGTATCGGGAAGCATCCTCTGCTTTTGGAGCAACAAACTTCTGCACACGGGAGTTACTTGATATTTTTGAGATAAAGGACCATGTTGTTGCTTTAAGAAGTGAAATCGAGGATTCCGTGGGTATTGTTGGGGGGTCTCTGGGCGGCGTCGCCGGAACAAACGCTGCGGCGTGGTCAGGGAAAACCGTACCTTACAATGCCATCGTTTCCTCCCAAGACGCCTTCCAACAAGAAGGTGGTGCTTCTGCCTACCCAGAACTTCCGTCTGATTGGGGCTATGCCTCCGACACAAAATTCAGCACTATTAAGGCTGCATCAATTGGCTCTGTGTTCGGAGACCTCGCGGAACTCACGAAGTCGGCTGGCGACGGTCACCCGCGCTCTCCGTACATCAGCGGACCTCTCCGAGCCTACACACTAAACACTTATGCCCCAAAAGAATATGAGTTGATAGATAGTGCTATTCGGGGGGATGATATTGAGACCTACTCGAATGACGTTGCACTAAGAAATCCGGTAGGTAACGAACTCGTTAGTACTACAGTACCTACCTTGGTACAACTATCATTTGATGATAGGCAACGAGGAATCGATATCGCTCTAAGCGCGTTTAACGCGTTGAGCAACGATAGACATATGTTTGTTTCTACCGGGCACCACGATTCCCCGTACAATAAAAATGCTGTTGAGAGAAGAGTAACGAACACGGTAAATTGGTTTAATGAATATGTAAAGGGGGTTGCTGGCTCATTTGATAACACAAACCAGTTTAAGTTTATGATAACCCCGGCAGATGTCCCCACATACAGAGACCCAAACAATCTCAGGGACTACGTAGATTTCAACACTTCCAAACCCGCATCAATTGTACATCAGCCGTATACGCTTACGGCTAGTGGCGCAAACTACATCGCTATTCCCAAAGACCCGAATAGTGCTGAAATGCAAGCGGGTTCAAACGGCACATTAAACATTGCCCATAATATAACTAATCCCCAAGCACCATCCAACACCTCTGAGTTCGCGGATATTCTTATCAGCCAAAGAGAGATTTCGCAGGATTTTCCAGCCACGGATATTTTAAATACGGCTTTCCCGGTTGACCAACAAATTTTCCTCGGTACAGACGCGTTCTCGGAGGATAAGCTTATGGTTGGACCTCCTTCCGGATTCTTTGGCGCACTCGCGGACGCAAGTGGGCAGTTTGGTTATGAGATTCTAGATTACAATCCCGCCTACCCAATACAGGGTGTCCTTAACCCGAGGGTAGTTTCTCAAGGCTCATTTACTTGGCACCAAGACGGTTTCGGGTTGTCCTCGGTGTCCTCCGTAGGAAGATTCCAATGCTACAAGTTTAAAGCTGGACATAGATTGGGGGTC
>Ga0129342_1001011_pt1 | contig 12446 bp, 15 predicted proteins | sample CPBDNA_5_FD_94426 | JGI IMG/M metagenome (GOLD analysis project Ga0129342, IMG submission 94426) | Freshwater to marine salinity gradient microbial communities from Chesapeake Bay, USA - CPBay_Sum_15_0.2_DNA | ecosystem: Environmental > Aquatic > Marine > Coastal | place: USA: Chesapeake Bay...
CGTTGGGGGTTAGGTTTTGATGCGCTTTCAATGCCAGTTGCAGCATGTTCCAGCGGTGTGTTTCGGGTAGCAGTGATGTTGTTTTTTTGTGCGGATTTTGTGGACTTAGCACAAACTGTACTTCATCGGCTTTGTGTTGCTTTAGCACTTGTTGGGCAATGAAAATATGACCGTTGTGAATGGGATTAAAACTGCCAAAAAAAAGCGCAACCCGTTTCATGTATGTAGAAAATTGATCACCAATTCTTGCACCTCTTTTTTGGCGGTTTCGAGGCTATCGTTAAAAACAATATGGTCAAAGTCGGCAGCACGCTCCAGCTCGGTTTCGGCTTTGGCAAGGCGCATGGCAATTTTTTCGTCCGTATCTGTTCCTCTACTTCGAAGGCGGTCTGCTAAGGCTTCCACGGTTGGGGTCTTGATAAAAATAGCCATGGTATTTTCGGGGTACAATTTTTTGATGTTAATTCCGCCTTCCACATCAATATCAAACAACACATTTTTACCGGCTGCCCAAATACGCTCAAGCTCCGATTTCAACGTGCCGTAATACATGCCCGGATACACCTGTTCATATTCCGCAAAAGCACCTGCCTCAATTTTGGTTTTAAACTCTTTTTCAGACAAAAAATAATAGTCTTTGCCGTGCTGCTCGGTGCCCCGTGGCGGTCTTGTGGTGGCAGAGATAGAAAACGCCAACTTAAAGTCCTCCTGATGTAGCAAATGCTTTGCCAAGGTGGTTTTACCACTTCCCGACGGCGCAGAAAAAACAATGCATTTTCCTTGTTTCATTACAGGGCATTAAGAACTTGTTCTTTGATGCGTTCGAGCGCATCTTTCATCATGACCACACGTTTTTGCAATCCCGCATCATTGGCTTTTGAGCCAATCGTATTTATCTCACGACCTATTTCTTGCGCAATAAATCCTAATTTTTTGCCTTTGGTAGGCGTGTCTTCGGCTAGGGTGGCGTGGAAGTATTCCAAATGGTGTTGCAAGCGCACTAATTCTTCATTGATATCCCATTTTTCAAGGTAATACACCAATTCTTGTTCCAGGCGTTCTTGGTCGTATTCTACGGAAATTTGCTGCAGATTATCCTCCAATTTCTGACGGCGTTCCTCTATTCTTAAAGGTGCCTCTTCGGCAATATGTTTTAGTTGGGTATCGATTTGACCCAACTGTGCGTTGAGGTCTTGCGCCAACGATATTCCTTCTTGCTGGCGGTAAGCAACTAATTTTGTGGCAGCATCGGTAAGCGTATTCAAAAAAACTTCTTGCTCTTCTTCCGAAAGTTCATCGTTTGTGGGAGCAAGTACGTTGGGAAGGCGCATGGCTAGTGGCAAAAGCGTCTCGTCCGAAAGCGATTGGATGCCTTTTAACTGCTCCAGATAGTTTTCCACCACGGCGGTATTTAGTTGCGCTGCTTCTTGGGCAGCAACCCATTCTTCAAAAACATTGACCTCCAATTTTCCGCGATGCAGCAGTGCTGCTAATTCTTTTCGTGCGTGAAGTTCAAGCCCCCGGTATTTGGACGGCACCCGAAAATTGAGGTCCAGCGATTTGCTGTTTAGCGACTTGACTTCAATACGCAGTTTTTTCCCTTGGGTGTTATGCTCTGCTTTGCCGTAACCGGTCATTGAAAATATCATATCGCGTTGTTAAAGGGCAAAGGTACAAAATTCGTTACCCTGTACGGGGCACCGCTAAAAACCTCCCTTTGCGTACTTCTTTTTTTTTGTTACCTTAGCATTAAACATGCCCTAGTTGTTGACGTTAAAACACTTAGCCTAATTCGCTTTTTTTTCGGTTTACAGATTAGGGGTTTTTGGATATGGGGCTATTTATAGGAACTGTAGTAGCCTATGTTTCTGGAAATTTCTTAGTTGCTGCTGTGCTTTTTATTGCTGATTTAATCCATACCGTGTATGTGACCTATTTACTTCTAGTGGGACAATACAGAGATGGTCAGGGTAAAATAATTTCTTATCCAAATCAAAAAATTAATTAAATTTTAACATATATAATGGAAAATAAACTAGAACAAAAAAGCGAAAAAGGATTTGTGCCAATGATTTTATTGTGTTTCTTCTTAGGGGGGACTTGGGATACACCGATTTTATGTTGGTAAAGTGGGGACAGGAGTAGTGATGCTTTTAACATTAGGGGGGCTTGGTATTTGGACCCTTATTGATTTCGTCATCATTGCAACTGGAAATTTCAAAGATAAAGACGGGTTGAAGATTAAAAATTAAACCCTCCTGTGGGGCGCCTGCCTGTTGGCAGACAGGGCATACTGGTAAATGTTACGGGTTAATCTTAACAATAACGTATTGCTACTGAAAGAGTGCTTTAAGCTCTGTTGCTTTATCAGGTGTAAGTTTTCCTGCCAAAATCAAGCTAAGCTGTCTGCGGCGTAGGGCGCCGTCAAAGCGTTTTTGTTCCAATTCCGTTTCGGGAATCACTGCGGGTACTTTTACAGGTTTGCCGTCTTTGCTCACGGCAACAAACGTATATATCGCCTCGTTTGCCTTTTCGCGCGAAGTACCGTCTTGCGCTTCTATCCACACATCAATAAATACTTCCATAGAGGTGCCAAAAGCACGGGATACTTTTGCTTCAAGGGTAAGCACACTTCCAAGAGGAACGGGCTTTCTAAAATGTACATGATTCACGGATGCCGTTACCACAATCTGCTCTGAATGCCGCTGTGCAGCAATGCAGGCCGCACGGTCCATTCGTGCCAACAGTTCGCCACCAAAAAGATTATTGATTGGGTTCGTGTCAGAGGGTAATACCAAGTCGGTCATGACCGTCTTGGATTCCTGTGGATGCTTTGGATTCATGGAATTATTTTTTGGTTACCCACGCATCTGGGTAATTGTCGCGCTTAATGTCTGCCATGGCATTATACGCTTCGCGTTTTGTGGGGAAAGATGCAAAAGACACTTGGTAAAACCCTTGTGAAGTATGTCCCAATTTTTGTGCGCCAGAATACCCTTTTCGTTGCAATGCTGCTGCGAGTTTTTGTGCATTTGCCTCATTTCTAAACGACCCTGCAATAACGTGAAATCCTGCAACAGGCTCTGTTTTTTTAGGAAGGGCAATTTTTAAGGTTGGCAAGTCGCCCAAATCATACACCGATAAGGCTGCTTGTTCACGCGCTTGCTCTCGCAAAACTTGCTCGCTTTCCCATTGTGCATCGGCTTGTTGGTTTATGTAACTATTTGAGCCAACGGCAAACAAGGCTAAAACACTTGCAGCAATAACCGCATATCCAACCACACGGCGGGATTTTGTTTGCTCAAGCTCAAAGTAAACTGGTTGTTTGGCAGGTTCTTCGGCAATGGTTCTAGAAATCGGTTGGGCGGGAACTTCAGGAAGCGCATAACTAGCCACCAAAAAGTTTAGACCAGTTTCGGGCGTAAACACCATTTTTCCTTCACTATTTAACACAAAATCTCCCAAAGTTGGGATGCTAAGCTTTCCTTTTTGTAGCGACTCTTTCCATGCAATGGTTTGTTGGTGCATGTCCATAACCGCACGCTCATAGCTTATGCCATACGATTTGGCCAAATGCGATGCTAAGGTGCCATCGTTAGATTGCAGTGTTTCATTGAAGGACAATACTTTTGATGGAGGAAAATACAACTGATTGACGGCATCGTAATACGCTGCCTTTTGCTCTACCAAAAAAGCCCCAAAGCCAGGGATAGTAACACAGTCGTGTCGGTATAAAAGGTAATGTATATGCGCTGATAACTCCATTACACAAATGTACATTTTTTAGTGAAACCTTAAAAGTTCTGTTTTTGTATTTTTACACCCCCTGATTCTTATGGAAAAAACTGAACTTATCGCTACACTTGCCCTGCCAAAAATGCCCAAAGTTGGGTGTATTACCGCCCGAAAACTCATTCGTCATTTTGGAAGCGCTGCTGCTGTTTTTGAAAATATCAAGCACACAAATGAGTCGCCTTATCAATCCATTTCAAAAGTTTTTAAAGGCCCTGAAAAACATCAAGTTGTTAGGGCAGCTGAAAAAGAAGTTGAGCTTATAGAAAAGCACAGTATAAATTGGATCTCCTATTTAGATGCTGCCTTTCCTACTCCGCTAAACCAATGTGGAGATGCGCCACTTGTGTTGTTTTACTCTGGACAACCTTTTCCTCCAACTACTAGAGTTGTTAGTATTGTAGGAACACGGCAACCAAGTGCACAAGGTAAGGCTTTTGTAAAGCAGTTGGTAGCAGAACTTGCCCCATATCAGCCCATAATTGTATCGGGATTTGCCTATGGCATTGACATCGAAGCACAACTTGCAGCACTTGACAATGGGTTGGTTACTTTTGGTTGTTTTGGTCACGGTATTTTAGGATGCTATCCCAAGCAACACACCAAGTACCGAAAACGCATAGAAGAAACAGGTGGTTTTTTGTCGGAAGTTTGGGCAAATGAGCCCTTTCAACGATCCCATTTTTTGCAGCGTAATCGCCTTATTGCAGGTTTGGCACAAGCCACTATAATTGTAGAATCAAGAGAAAAAGGCGGTGCGCTGACCACCGCACAATATGCGCTTAGCTATCAGCGTGATGTGTTTGCTGCGCCAGGCAGACCCACTGACGCTACCGCAAGCGGTTGTTTGGAACTTATCAAAAACAGACAAGCAGAATGCATAACAAGCGGCGAAGACGTAGCGCGAGCATTAGGGTGGAAACAACAGCAAAATCCCGTAGCGCAACCAAACCTTTTTGTGGAACTCAATGAAAAGGAAAAATGGGTGTTAAGCCATATGAGCAATACTCCAAAACACATTGACCTTATTGCGTTAGACGCCACCCTAAGAGTAAGCGAAGTGGCAAGTATTTTGTTTCAACTGGAAATGAAAGGGGTCGTAATGGCGCAAGCGGGAAAACAGTTTAAAACGATTTGGGCGAAAAGCCGATGTTTTCCCGCACACGCTTCAAAACCTCATGCGCAACACGACGCGCTTTTTCTGCACCTTTTTGGAGTTGCTCCTCCAATACTTCAGGTTGTTGCATGTAGGTGTCAAACTGTGTTCTAGCTTCCGTAAAGCGTTCTAAAATTGCTTCATACAATGCTTGCTTTGCATGACCATATCCAAAACCTCCAGCTTCATAATTGGCTTGCATGGTGGCAATCTCACTTTCGTTGGCAATAAGCGAATACAACGAAAATACCGTGCACGTATCTGGGTTTTTAGGTGCTTCCAGTGGTGTACTATCAGTTGCTATTGACATTACTTGCTTACGCAACTTTTTCTCTGGTAAAAAAATGTCAATGGTGTTGTCTTTGGATTTGCTCATTTTGCTGCCGTCTGTTCCCAAAACATACTGCGTGTCGGTTTGAAGTTTTGCCTCTGGAAGCACAAAGGTCTCGCCATAAGCAGCATGAAAACGACTGGCTACATCCCGAGCCATTTCTATGTGTTGCAATTGATCTTTTCCAACTGGAACCCAATGCGCATCATACAGCAAAATATCTGCTGCCATAAGCATGGGATAAGTAAACAATCCAGCGTTTACATCTTCAAGTCGGTCTGCTTTGTCTTTAAAAGAGTGTGCCAACGACAATCGGCTAAATGGAAAGCTACAATTTAAGTACCATGCCAATTCGGTTACTTCAGGCACATCCGACTGCCTATAAAAACAGGCTTTTTCGGAGTCTAGTCCGCAAGCTAACCACGCTGCTGCAGTAGCTTGTGTATTCGCTCTAAGTTGTTCAGCATCTTTGATTTGCGTTAGAGAGTGCATGTCGGCAATAAACAAAAAAGCTTCTTCGCTACTTTTTTTTGCCATGTCAATAGCAGGAAGAATAGCGCCTAATAAATTGCCCAAATGCGGGGTGCCTGTGCTTTGAATACCCGTAAGGATGCGTGCCATAGAAATTGTATCTGCACAAAAATAACGGATTTCACGCATCAATCGCTATTTTTGGCACTATGGTTTATGTCCGCAAGGCACTTTTAGGACTTTGGAACGTATGGTTTTACATATTAGCTGGCGTTGGTCTATTCCTTTGTTTTCCTTTTTTATTGATTTGCCTCACCAGAGAAAAGTGGTATGCTGGTATTTTCTATGCGGGGCGCTATTTTTGGTCGCCACTTATCATGCTGGGTATGGGGTTTATTCCCGTTATCAAGTATAACGCCAACATAGACTACAGCAAACCGCATATGTTTATTGCCAACCACTTGAGTATGATTGACATTATGATGGTGTTTATGACGATTCGAAAACCTGCGGTTTTTGTGGGGAAGATGGAATTGGACCGCATTCCACTATTTGCTTCCATTTATAAGCGTGGTGCTATTTTAGTCAATCGCGATAGCGCATCGAGTAGAAAAAATGTATATGTGCAAGCCAAGCGCAAAATCGCCTTAGGCTTTGGCATCATGATTTATCCTGAAGGTTTAGTCCCCGAGCCAGATGTTTTTTTAGCTCCTTTTAAAAATGGTGCATTTAGTATTGCTATTGAGCATCAAATTCCCATTGTTCCCATTACGCTTCCCGATTGTAAAAAGCGTTTTCCCTTTCAGTTTTCATATAAATATTGGGTAGGAAAACCCGGCATTGTTCGTGCTAATGTACATGCTCCTGTAAGTACACATGGGCTCACGCACGACGATATGCCTGCTATAAAAGAACAGGTGCATCAATTTATGTGCGAAGCGCTCAAAAAGGAGGGATATAAATAGGTGTTATTCCGCTGCTGAGATAATGTCTTTAATCTTGCCTTCAATTTCTTCAGCAAGCTCTGGATTATCATCCAAAAGTGTTTTTACAGCATCTCTCCCTTGACCCAATTTGGTTTCGCCATAGCTAAACCAAGAACCACTTTTTTTAATAATATCTGCCTCTACACCAATGTCTAGCAATTCGCCAATCCGCGAAATCCCCTTGCCGTACATGATGTCAAACTCCACTGTTTTAAAGGGTGGTGCTACTTTGTTTTTTACGACTTTCACTCGGGTTTTATTACCCAAAACAGCCCCATTGGCGTCTTTAATTTGAGTAGAACGCCTGATATCTAAGCGCACCGAAGCGTAAAATTTTAGCGCATTTCCTCCCGTAGTGGTTTCGGGGTTGCCAAACATGATGCCAATTTTTTCTCGTAACTGATTGATAAAAATCACGGTGCAATTTGTTTTACTAATCGATGAGGTCAGTTTACGCAAGGCTTGCGACATCAATCGGGCGTGTAGCCCCATTTTAGAATCGCCCATTTCGCCTTCTATCTCGCTTTTAGGGGTAAGTGCTGCAACGGAATCTACCACCACAATATCTACTGCTCCCGAACGAATCAAGTTGTCTGCAATTTCTAAGGCTTGCTCTCCATGGTCGGGTTGTGAAATGATGAGGTCATCAATTTCCACGCCCAAACTTTTGGCATAGTAGCGGTCAAAAGCGTGTTCAGCATCAATAAAAGCAGCAATGCCTCCTGCTTTTTGACACTCGGCAATGGCATGCAATGTCAGTGTTGTTTTTCCTGAAGATTCTGGTCCGTATATTTCGACAACTCTTCCGCGTGGATAACCTCCTACCCCCAAGGCTGCATCAAGGCCAAGTGAACCTGACGAGATAACCTCTACTTGCTCGGTTACATTATCGCCCATTTTCATTACGGTTCCTTTGCCGTAGGCTTTGTCAAGTTTGTCTAAGGTTAACTGAAGTGCTTTTAGTTTTGCGTCTTTTTCGTTACTCATGCTTCATTTTTTAGCTTCCTGCTAAGGTACAATTTTTCTATGGCACTAGCTTTTTTGTGCGCATTTTTAATTTGATACCTTTGCCCAGTAATCTTAATCCTGTATAGCATGCAACTGTACAACAAATTAAGCGCACAAGAACGCGCTGCCCTGATAGATGCGGCAGGCGAAGAACGCCTGACCCTATCGTTTTATGCCTACGCACACATTGGCAATCCGCAAGTGTTGCGGGATCATCTTTTTATTTCGTGGAGCGCCCTAGATGTTTTGGGGCGTATTTATGTGGCACACGAGGGAGTAAATGCACAACTTTCGGTGCCTGCGCCCAAATTTGATGCCTTTAAATCACACCTAGATAGCATTGATTTTTTAAATGGTATTCGGCTTAATATTGCTGTTGAGCAAGACAATAAATCGTTTTTAAAACTCAAAATAAAAGTGCGCAACAAAATTGTTGCAGATGGTTTAAATGATAACACTTTCGATGTGACGAACAAAGGTGTTCATCTAAATGCTGCCGAGTTTAATGCACTTACCAGTCAAGACGATACCATAGTAGTGGATATGCGCAATCATTACGAAAGTGAAATTGGTCATTTTGAAGGGGCCATAACCCCTGATGTGGACACGTTTCGGGACTCGTTACCCATCATCGAAGAAGACCTTTCTGAACATAAGGAAGATAAAAACCTCGTGATGTATTGCACTGGGGGCATTCGTTGCGAAAAAGCTAGTGCCTACTTTAAGCATAAAGGCTTTAAAAAGGTGTATCAGCTTGAAGGGGGTATTATTGAGTATGCCCGACAGGTTAAAAACCAAGAGCTTGAAAACAAGTTTGTTGGGAAGAATTTTGTGTTTGATGAACGTCGTAGCGAGGCGATCTCAGAAGATGTCATTGCCACTTGTCACCAATGTGGTGCGTCATGTGACACCCACGTCAATTGTGCCAACGAAGCCTGTCATTTATTGTTTATTCAGTGCCCTTCTTGTGCTGAAAAATTTAACCATTGCTGCTCCGATGCTTGTGCCGAAATTGTATCGCTGCCCGAAGCCGAGCAGAAAGCATTGCGCAAAGGCAAACACAACAGCAACAAAATCTTTAAAAAGGGACGCGCCCATCACCTAAAGACGGTTTATCAGTCGTGACAAAAACAGTTTTTCTTATTGCCTCAATATTTTTATTGGTAGGTTGTTCCAACCAAGGGGAGTTACTGTTTAGGGAGATCCCAAAAGAGGGTTGGGTGCAAGACCAGTGGGTTGAATTTAGCTATACACATCGCCTGCCCGAAAAAGAAGCCTCCCTTTATTGGATTTTACGTCACGATGATGATTACCCCTTTTCAAATATTCATTTAATTGTAACTTGGTCAAACCCGAAAGGAAAAGAACAAACGGATACGTTAAGTTATTTGTTGGCAGAACCCAGCGGAAAGTGGTTGGGTAAAGGTCTTTACATCAAAGAGCATAAACTTCCTTTTTTAACTCGTTATTTACTAGATGAGCCGGGTAAATACAGCTTTCGTATTCGCCCTGCGGTTCGTGCAACCGAAAACCAAATTCCGAATAAAATAGTGCCTGGAATTCATCAAATTGGAATAGAACTAAACCCCATATCAAATGAGTAAAACAAAAACATACGGAAAATTTATACGTCTAATTTGGCTTGCTTTTGGCAGCCTTATTTTAGGCACTGTTATCATTTTTGGCGCAGCATCGTTAGGGCTACTAGGTCCCATGCCAGACTTCCGCCAATTGGAAAATCCAAAGACAAATTTGGCTACGCAAATTATTTCGTCCGATGATACCGTTTTGGGCAAGTTTTATTTTAACGATAACCGAACGCCTATTTCATTTGACGAAATTCCTACAGAAATGATTGAAGCACTTGTTGCTACTGAAGATGAACGTTTTTACAATCACTCTGGAATTGATTATCGTGGCACGGCTCGCGCCTTATTTTATTTAGGCAAAAAAGGAGGCGCAAGTACCATTACGCAACAGCTTGCAAGGCAACTTTTTGTGGGAGTTCGCTCACGCAATACTTTTCAGGCAATTACCCAAAAAATCAAGGAATGGGTTATTGCTATTAGGTTGGAGCGCCGCTACACCAAAAACGAAATCATTACCATGTATCTCAACATTTATGATTTTAACTACAACGCGGACGGTCTTCGTTCGGCGAGTTCGATTTATTTTTCAAAAAAACCTAGTGACTTAGATTTGAGCGAGTCTGCCATGCTCGTGGGAATGTTAAAAAATTCGTCCTTATACAATCCATTGCGAAGACCCGAAATGGTGCGCGAAAGGCGCAATATTGTGTATCAACAAATGTTACGCAACAAGCTTATCAATGAAAAAGAACGCGACTCACTTGCTGCACTTCCTATAACGCTTGACTTTAACCCACAATCACACCGCGAAGGAATTGCCACCTATTTTAGAGCCTATTTGCAACAATTTATGCAGGGTTGGATTGCCAATAATCCAAAAGAAGACGGCACCTTTTATAACCTTTACTTGGACGGCCTAAGCATTTACACTACAATAGATTCAAGGTTACAAACCTATGCGGAAGAAGCTGTTGAAGCACATATGTCCAATCTACAAAAAGAATTTTTTAGGCAAAATAAGCCCGAGTATAATGATATTGCCCCCTTTTTAGATGTAGAAAAGGACGAAATTGAAAACATCATGAATCAAGCGAAACGCAGGTCTGAACGTTGGCGCAAAATGAAAGCGCAAGGGCATGATGAAGAAACCATTTTAGCAAGTTTTGAAAAACCCACCCAAATGGAAGTGTTTAGTTGGAATGGAGATGTTGATACCGTTATGACGCCTACCGACTCTATCAGATACTACAAACATTTTTTACGTACGGGCATGATGTCTATGGAACCGCAAACAGGACACGTAAAGGCATGGGTTGGAGGCATTAATTACCGTCATTTTCAGTTTGACCACGTCATGCAAGGGAAGCGGCAAATTGGATCCACCTTTAAGCCTTTTGTATATGCTTCTGCTATTGATCAACTAAAAGTATCACCTTGTGATTCCTTGCCCGATGGATATTATTGTGTAGAACCATCAAAATTTGGCGCACATGATGCTTGGTGTCCGAAAAATTCGGGAGATCGTTATATTGGAAAACGCACCCTAAAAAATGCTCTTGCCAATTCCGTAAATACCATAAGTGCACGATTGATTGATAAAGTGGGGACAAGACCTGTTGTAAACTTGGTTCGCAATTTGGGCGTTAGCTCACCCATTCCAAATGTTCCGGCCATTGCTTTGGGTTCGGCTGATTTGAGTGTGTATGAAATGGTTGGTGCATATGCTGCTTTTGCCAACAAAGGAATTTATGTAAAGCCTGTGTTAGTAACGCGTATCGAAGATAAAAACGGTACGGTTATTTATCAAGCGGCTCCTGAAACCAAAGATGTGTTGAGTGAGGAGTCTGCTTATGTAACCCTAAAATTGTTAGAGGGTGTAACCGAGTCTGGTTCTGGTGTGCGATTGCGACATCAAGGAGCAGATAAAACAAATCCCATTTTTAGACATGTTGTAACAGGATATCCCTATGAATTTGATAATCCGATTGCTGGAAAAACAGGAACCACCCAAAATCAAAGCGATGGTTGGTTTATTGGTATGGTGCCCAATTTAGCCACTGGCGTTTGGGTGGGTGGCGAAGACAGGTCTATACACTTTGAAACCATTGCTTACGGTCAGGGTGCCACGATGGCACTTCCTATTTGGGCAAATTATATGAGGTCTTGCTACGCAGATTCTACCTTAGTCATTTCAAAAGATGCATTTGAAGCGCCCGATTATGTCTCTATTCCTTTAGATTGTGATTCGCTATCTGTTTCCCGTCAACAAAAATCTTTTTTTGAAGACGAAGACCTTAGTGAATTAGGGTTTTAGTTAGGAATACCATGCGCTGCCAAATGGCTGTTGTAGTAGCGAATGTCGCCGGTAACTTCCATTCCAATCCAATCTGGCAATTCAATTTTTTGATTTGCGCTTTCCAGTTCAATTTCGGCTAGTATCAATCCTGACAACTCCTTTTCAAACACATCTACCTCAAAAAGATATTCGTTGAATGGAACGTGATGGCGGGTTTTTTGGATGCCTCCTGGAAGACAAAGCGGAAGTAAGGTGTTTGCATCATTTAGTGAAAGCTGTTTTTCCCACTCCACACGAGTAGTACCGTCGGAGGAAGAAGCTCCTTTTACAGTCAAAAAAGCAATGTTGTCTTGAATTCGCAAACGAACTGTTCGGGAAGGGTCAACTGAAAGATACCCCTGAAAAATGGCAAATGAAGCGATAGCCTTGTCAAGGCACGCTTGCACATTGCTGACTAAAAATTTGCGTTCAATTTCTATCATTTTAGCTTTTGCACCAAAGTACAAAATTGAACGCAATGGCCTACCACTCGTTGGCTTCCTTAAACAAGTAGTTTAGCGAAATAGAATAGGCTTCTCTATAGTCCTCCATTTGTACATCTGAATCATTGTACATGATGTTTTTATTGCTACAATAGCTTTCAAACGAGTCTTTTATAAGCTTATCTATTTGGTCTTGTAACGAATGGTTGTTTATCAAACAGATTTTATAATGTTCAAGATCTATGCGTTTCATATTATTTGCATTTACACAATTTTATTTTAAATGCTTTAAAAAAAACGCAACATATTGTTAACGAATTGTTTAGTGTTCAACA
>Ga0129342_1001012_pt1 | contig 12445 bp, 10 predicted proteins | sample CPBDNA_5_FD_94426 | JGI IMG/M metagenome (GOLD analysis project Ga0129342, IMG submission 94426) | Freshwater to marine salinity gradient microbial communities from Chesapeake Bay, USA - CPBay_Sum_15_0.2_DNA | ecosystem: Environmental > Aquatic > Marine > Coastal | place: USA: Chesapeake Bay...
CGTCAACCCCACCGGGCTGCTTTGGTAAATAAACTGACGCAAGAATCGAATCGCGATCGATTGTTTCGAGTTCGCGCCCCCAGTGAGCGATCACAGGTACTCCCATCGAAATATCGACAACCACACTTACACCCGGACGTCGAAGGTGAATCAAATTTTCGGTCATGAGTCTTTAACGCACTGTCACTCGATAAGCAAACGAAAATTTCCCTGATTTGATTCGATAGTTTTCGAGCACTTCCGGACCACAACTCGCAGTACCCAAGCCGCGATGGACAACATCAAGATGCACGATCAACTCTTTTCGTGGCTTCAGATCACACTGATTTTCGGCAACGAATAGATCGTGTGCTGAGAAATTCGTTGCTGAGAAGTGCATCGATGACGGTTGTAAAATTTCAATCTGCACAATTTGGTTTGACTTTGTAGAAGTGAATTCAACCCACCGCATATCAGTGCGCAAACCAAACTCTTGTGGCACCAAATACGGAGGTGCATCTGGTTTCGCGGCCCACTCACCCAGCATCGTTCCGCTATTTCGATCTGGATAATTTTCAAATGGTCCGCGACCAAACCACCTAATTTTGTCAAAACCTTCTGGTAGTGAAAACCGAACTCCAACACGTGGCAAGTCGTCAAGAGATTTTGGCACGACAACATGATGAAAAAAGTCAACTTCGCCGCCACCAGCGCGCACGTCACGCAACATCTCATGCTTCACGAGATCTTCGGCACTTTGACGATCAAGTCCTAAATTTCGCCACGTCTGCATAGCTTTGCTTCCGGTGCCCTGCTTTTCGAAGAGTTCTGGCATCAACTTGTAGCCGTCATTGTCAATAGGTGCACGCCACAAGAACAATTCGACTGGTGAGACCAACAACTTCTCAAACTCAGAACTGCCAACAGTATTTTTAGCGCTGTTACGTCTGGCAACTTTTAAAACCGCTTTTGGCTTTCGCTTGAGTTCTAATTGGTCCCAAGCCACACAGTGATTTCTTGACGCAAACCAACTATCTTTTTTTAGTCGCCAAAAAATGTTTAAGTGCACTTCACTTTTTGTCGGCGCGACAACGCGACACGGCAGAGCAAAAAGTTTTGAAGACCGTGCGTTTACCTTCCAGTTCGGCAAGTTTCCACTCGCAGTCACAACACCGTCAACTAGCAATTCAAAACATGCAAGATAATTCTCTGTACCGACAAACGATTGTCTGTTCGTCACTAATATTTTGACCTGACTTTTTATTTTCTTGATCTCATTCGTTATCGGCCGATAGACCCAAGCAACTTCGTGCATCGCAGGGTGCGGCTCGCAATCAGAAGAAACCAGACCATCGGCAACAAAACTGCGGTCATTTGGTTGGTCGCCAAAGTCGCCACCAACTGCTAGTCGTGTTTTAGAGTCAGTCAATTTTTGACGCAGACCATGATCTTTGAACTCCCAAATGAAACCACCTTGCAGGCCGGGCGTGTTGCTAATGACTTGCCAATAGTCGGCCAACGATCCATTTGAATTGCCCATCGCATGGCTGTATTCGCACATTATTAATGGTCGTGTGCCGAGACCATCATCACCATATTTTTTGATCGCATCAATCGGCACATACATCGGACAAACAATGTCGCTGGCATGCAATCCCCCGTCGACCCAATTTGATTTCGAAATTCGATTTCGATCACCGTGAAAAATCGCACCTTCATAATGCAACGGTCGCGTACTGTCTGTCCGCCTTATCCATCCTGCAAGTGCGTCATGATTTGCGCCGTACCCTGTTTCGTTTCCCAAACTCCAAAGAATTATTGACGGATGATTTCGATCGCGTTGAACCATTCGCGCGCCGCGCTCGACGAACGACGATAAATAACGGTCATCGTCACAGATACTCGTGTTGAATGCATGACCCTCGATATTTGCCTCATCAACGACATACATTCCGAGTTCATCGCACAAATCGTAAAAAGCAGCGTCGTTTGGGTAGTGCGCACCACGAATCGCAGTGATGTTATGGCGTCGCATTACTTCTAAATCGCGACGCATATCTTCAATCGATACCGTGCTGCCTTTATCGGGGTCGTGGTCGTGTCGATTAACACCAAAGATCCAGATCGGTTGACTATTTACGAGAAGTTGGCGGTTTCTCACTTCAACGCGTCGAAACCCGACTCGCTGTCGCACGGTTTCAATAACTTCGCCAGATGGCGCAACCAACTCTGTTTCAACTTGATATAAATTCGGCGCTTCAGCCGACCACGCCGCACAGTTATTAACAACCCAACTGAAATTTGTCTTGTGGCCAATAAAAAAATATGGCTGATAAGCAATATGCGGCACCGCTACTGAATGAGTTTTGCCAATCACTTTCGCACCTGGCGAAAAAAGCCTCGTGCGCACAACAAACCCGGGCTTAGGTTTGCCGAAAAAACCGATCTCGATATCTACCGTCAGGGTGCCTAGTTTTTTCTGGCTGTCGAAATCTGTCTCGCAAACAATGTCGGCAATGCAAACGTTTTTTCGCGACTCAATATAAACACCACGATGCAAACCAGCCATCCACCACTGATCTTGATCTTCGATATAACTCATCGCGCTATATCGAATAACGACGATCGCCAAAATATTCTCGCCAGTCACGAGAAACTTGCTGATGTCATATTCGCTTGGCAAACGACTGTCGGTGCCATAGCCAACGAACTCGCCATTCAAATAAACGGCATGCACGCTTTCAGCACCGCCAACACAAAGCACAGTTTGTAATTGACGCCAATCATCGCGCACAACAAAACTACGACGATAGACACCTGTGGCGATTCGCTCAGGCAAGTCTGGTGGTGAGCCCGCAAACGGCATTTGAATATTCGTGTAATGCGGAAAGTCACCAGTGTCTTGCATCGTCCAATTTCCCGGTACAACAATGCTTTTGTTCGCCCGCAATTCACACAATATTGCCGAGTCAACTTCATCTGGGTGTGCAAACAAATCAAACGACCATTCGCCGTCAAGCGACAATCTGTTTTCACGAGTCATCGTTGCATGCATCGGCATGCGATTAATTTGATTTACACGTGGGTCTGCCCACGGACGCAACTTACCAATTGTCGGCAGCATCGCGAAAGTCGCCCATGGCTCAAAAGATACACTGCTTATTCTGTGCGACAAGATCCATGGCTAAACACTTTGGTTCATATTGTTGAGTCGCGACAGAGTCGCCCCAACTTACCGACTGACCAATGTCCATTTTGTGTTGGCGGCCTCGAAGCACCTCAGCCATACGACATAAAGTCTTTCAAAAATCGTTGGCCGGCAATGCCCGACGATCGTTGCGAAGTTGTCCTATATACAAGTGAACACAATTCATCTCTCGCCGAGTTGTCGATCAATCACATCAAAGAAATTGTCGACTTGTGGGCACTGGGCACATCGTCGCTGATGTCGCGACACGACGTACAAAGCGTCTTGATTTTTGAAAACCGTGGACGCGAAGTTGGCGCAACAATCGACCACCCGCATTGCCAGATTTATGCGTTCGATCATGTTCCGCAGCGAACATCGCAAAGACTTTCAAGCAAATGGCGCCCCGACTTAGACCTAGAAAGACGAATCATCGAACTCAACGGTTGGGCCGCTTGGGTAATCTCAGCCCCGATTTATCCCATCTCAATAGAAATCGCACCGCTCACACAAATTGCCAATCTCGCCTCGTTGAACGAACAAGACCGCATTAGTTTTGCAACAATTTTAAAAAATGTGTTGCAAAGTATCGATCAACTATTTGAAAGCAAAACCCCATACATGATGTGGATCAACCAAGACGCGAAAAACTCTCCCGAGTCATGGCTGAACGTCGAAGTTGTCTCTCCGTGGCGTGATAAAAATGTCTCTCGCTATATCGCGGGCGCCGAAGTCGCAACTGGCGAATTCTTTAATCCGGTCAACCCAGAAGATCTTGCGAAGAGACTTCGTTCGCTGCACTCTTAGATCGGCCAGTCGCAATCACCAGATAAATAGCGGCGCAGACAAAGACAAAAATTGACGTCCACTGATTCAACCTCAGACCTGCGATGTTCTTTGCCTCATCAATGCGCAATGACTCAACAAAGAATCTAAGAAACGTATATGAAGCGACATACATCGCAAATAGTCTTCCGTCTCGAAACTGCCAGTGCTTATCGGCTTTGATCAGTCCGACACATATCAATAGACATCCCAACGATTCATATAAAAATGTTGGGTGAAAAGTCGTGCCAGCGGCAAAACCAGCCGCTTGTGCCTTGCCTGCAGAAACTTGCAAAGCCCAAGGCAAATCAGTCGGCTTACCGAATAGTTCTTGGTTGAACCAGTTTCCCCATCTTCCGATTGATTGCGCGAGTGCAAGTGCCGGTGCAACACAGGTCAGACCAACTGCAATTGGAATATTGCGTTGTTTGGCTGCGATCACACCAACGACGACACCAACCGCAATACCACCCCAGATGCCAAGACCACCCTGCCAAATCTTCACCACATCAAACCATCGACCACTAAATCGCTCCCAATCGGTGATCACGTGATATGCCCGTGCGCCAACAATGCCGATTGGCACCGCGATCATCGCAATCGAGCTTGCATCTTCTGGCTTACCGATCTCGCGCTGTGCAAGTCGTCTCTTAAATAACCAAACTGCGGCGACCACACCGAGTGCAATCATTAATCCATATGCGTTAAAACGCAGTGGGCCGATCTCAAGCGAACCAGTAGAGGGGCTCGGCAAACTTGCAAACATCAAAATCAGACTAGTTCTCAGACAGAATTCGCAAGCGGTTGCCTATCTGTGCATATTGCTGGTCTACTTAATATGTGTCTACCGCCAAGCGACAAGTCGATTCGGCTGCAATTAGTGCGCTTGCGCCGGTTGCTGCTTTGATTCCGATCTGGTTAATCGCAATTGCAATTTTTTGGCTACCAATATTGATTTTCACTGACGTTTCGTATCCGCTGTTTGCCTTCGCTGTGCTCGCACTCGGCATTGTGCTGTTTTCGAAGTCAATACAGCGAATTTTTCTTGCCCGACTATTAAATGCGCGCAAGCCGTCTCCACAAGAGGCAGCAACTCTTCACAAATCATGGCGCAGAGTCGCCCAAGCTAATCACGCCAGCACCGAAAGTTTTGTTCTTGCAGTTGTCGATAGCAATGACATCAACGCATTCGCTTCTGGCGGCCACCTGGTGGTTGTTTCGTCTTATGCAATCAATCAACTCGATGAGAACGAACTCGCCGGAGTTCTTGCCCATGAACTCAGTCATCACCTCGGCTCACACACGATTGCATTGACAATCGCTCAGTGGCTTAGTTTGCCAATTTTGTTGCTCGCGCGAATTGGCTTCTTCTTGCAGCGAATCGCCGAGGCCGTTTCAAACACATTCAGTTCTCGATTCGCAGCGCTTAAGTTTTTTGGCTTGCTAATCTCAGCGGCACTCACGGTTATCTCTTCACTCTTTGTTGCAGGTCTGGTCGTAGCGCAAGCCTTGAGCAGCGCAGTCGGTCATGCTTCAGAATTTCAAGCAGACCACCGCGCAGTGCGTATGGGTTTTGGCAACGAATTGCTTACTGCTCTAAAACGAGTTAGCGATGACTCTCAATTCGGTGACCGCCAAGCCGCCAACAACCTTGTAGTGGCTTCACATCCACCCGCGCGAGAAAGAATCGCCCAACTTCAGATTTTGCTTCGAACCGAAGATCCATTTCGATGAAAGTAACTCTCGCAACATTCAAAAATTCTTCAATCTCGCGCAAAGTTGTGGCTCTCGTATCAGGCTTACTTGTCGGCTTGGGTTTGCCCCCGTGGGGATGGTGGCCGCTAACTATTGTCGGCATCGCAATATTTTTTGCCATTTGCAATCTGACGCAAAACGATCGAGAGAATTTCACACTCGGCACTTTATTTTCGATCGCCTGGCTCAGCCTCGGCATGATGTGGATGTGGTGGCTAACTGCACCTGGCTACATTTTGGCAGTCGTCTTGTTTTCTGTTTTGCATGGCATCGCCGCTGTCATAGCAAATAAATTCGGCAATGCTTCGATAGCGCGCCCAATTACGCACAGTTTGGCTGAAGTCTTGAGATTTTCTCTGCCATTCGGTGGAGTTCCACTTGCCACGCTGCCGATCGCAATTTCGCAAACAACTTTTGCCAATCTCGTTTCGATTGGTGGCCCAATTCTGGCAACTTGGTTTGTTCTACAAGTGGCCGCCATAACTGCCGCTTATTTCAACCGCCGAGAATCACGAGTCAAAGTGCTTCGACTAGTCACCGTGGTGGCTGCATTGCAAGTTTTCGCCTTGGTCATGCCATCTCCTAAACCAACCGGCGACACTCTAAGAATTGCAATTGTGCAAGGTGGCGGTCCACAAGGTGTATTGGCAATTAATGCATCGGCCCGCGATGCCTTTGACCGACATTTAAAGGTGACGCAAAATTTACAACCAACAGACGAACTCGATGCTGTTCTATGGCCTGAAAACGTAATTGATGTTGTTGATTTCAAACTAAGCAAAGAGTTTGACGAAATTGTTGGTGAAGCCAAACGGCTTAATACTGATTTCATCGTTGGCATTACCGAAGACGCTGGCCCAAACCGATTTACCAACGCTCAAGTAGTGGTTGAACCGACAGGTGAAATTACATCTCGATACGACAAAGTTCGACGCGTGCCGTTCGGCGAATACGTACCGAGTGGGTTGCGCAGCTTTCTCAGCGCGATCGGTGCGCCGATGAATCGAATTCCGAGCGATGCGGTTGCGGGAAAAGAACCCGCAATGATAAAAATCGGCACGACAAAAGTCGCAGTCGTGATCTCTTGGGAGGCATTTTTTGCGGGTCGTGCAAATAGCGGCGTCGAAGCAGGCGGAGAAGTTTTGTTGAACCCCACCAACGGGTCAAGTTACACGGGCACTGTTCTGCAAACTCAACAACTCGCCACCAACTCACTTCGCGCTCGAGAGACCGGAAGATGGACGCTTCAAGCGGCAACAACTGGCTTTAGCGCTGTCATCTCTGCTGACGGAGAACTAACCAGCCGCTTAAACATTGGTGATGCAAAGACTTTGATTGCTGATGTGCCATTGCACACTGGCAGAACTTTTTATTCTCGAATTGGTGATGCGCCAGTCATCTTTGCTTTACTGCTCGCTTTAATTGCAATTCAGTCAGTAAAGAAACGAGCGAGAACAAGAACATGACAAATTCTGAGATTATTCTCACGAGTAAAAACATTCGTTGCACAATCGATCCAAAACATGGTGGCCGAGTTTCATCTCTCGTCGCATTCGGTCGTGAACTCTTAATCACTCACAACGGTGAGACAAACCTTCAAAAATGGGGTTCATACCCGATGGTGCCGTATGCAGGTCGAGTACGAGACGGCAAGTTCAATTTTGAATCAAAAAGTCACCAACTTGAAATCAATATGGCGCCACACGCGATTCACGGCACAGTATTAGACCGAGCATTTAGCGTCACCGAACTGTCGCCAACAAGCGTGACGATGAATATCGACCTTGGTGCACGGTTCGCTTTTAGTGGTGAAGTAACACAAATAATCACAGTTGAAGACGATGCAATTAACTTCGAGCTCATACTTTCAACATCAGACCAAAAAATGCCCGGTCAAGTTGGTTGGCACCCTTGGTTTGCTCGACCATGCCGCATTGAAGTCGACTTCGAAAAAATGTATGTCCGTGATTCGTTTGGCATTCCGACAGGAAAAACAGTTGCTCCACCACCGCCGCCGTACGACGATTGTTTCACTGGCTTGCGAAAACAGCCACGAATCATTTTTGATGAATCAATAACAATGACCATCGACAGTGACTGCTCGCACTGGGTCGTCTACGACGAAACATCTCACGCAATTTGTGTCGAGCCGCAATCTGGTCCACCAAATGGTTTTAGTCTTGAACAATTCATCGTTGAACCATCAAAGCCGCTCAAGAGATTCATGCGACTTTCGATTTCTAAATAACTCTTTACAAATTCACCCCGAAAGAGTCTTGAGTCCTTCACGGTAGAATATTTGAATGACTAAACCGTTTGATATCAACGGTCCGATACGAATTGCGTATCTCACGTATCGTGGCAAGCCTCACGTAGGCGGTCAAGGTGTTTACTCACGCCACCTAACCAAAGCACTGGTCGACCTCGGTCACCATGTTGAAGTTTTTAGCGGTCAGCCTTATCCGATAATCGATTCGCGTATTCAATTGCACAAATTGCCCAGCCTCGACATATTCAACGATCAGCACCCAGGCAGATTTCCCGCCTATTGGGAGTTAAACACTTGGCCAAACTTTGTTGAGGCCGCAATGTTTCTTAAGGGCACATTTGGCGAACCACTCTCATTCAGCATGCGCGCCCACCGAGTTTTGCGTGATCGTATAAACGACTTTGATCTTGTCCATGACAACCAATGTCTCGGTACATCAATTTTAAAAATAGAAAAAATCATTCCGACGATTGTCACTTTGCACCACCCAATCACCAAAGATCGCACTCTTGAAATGGCCCACACACCAACTTGGTGGAAGCGTCGCGCAATCGGTCGCTGGTATTCGTTCGTATGGATGCAAGGCCGTGTCGCCAGCAAAATGCCACGTGTTGTCGTAGTCAGCGAAAACTCAATCAACGACATTCACACCGACATGGGGGTCTCAAAAGATCGCATGAGATTGGTGCCCGTCGGTGTTGACCCAGATTTGTTCAAACCAATTCCGTCAATTCAAAGAAAACCTGGCCACTTAATTACAACCGCATCTGCTGACGTCGCACTCAAGGGTCTTTCATTTTTGCTCGAGGCTCTGGCAAAACTTCGCACCGAACGCGAAGTGCATCTGACCATCATCGGCAAACCCCGTGCTGGCGCAAGTGCAGATCTAATCGAATCTCTTGGTCTTCAAGACTGCATTAGTTATGTCTCTGGCGTCACAGACGAACAAATCGTTGAACTCTACGCATCATGTGAGCTCGCAGTCGTACCAAGTCTTTATGAGGGTTTCAGTTTGCCCGCAATCGAAGCAATGAGCACGGGCATCTGCCTAGTCGCCACAACTGGCGGTGCGTTACCCGAAGTTACTGGTCGCGACGGCGAAACGGTTCTCTCGTGCCCGCCAGCCGATGTCGATGCTTTAGCCGCCGCAATTCGTCGTGGTCTTGACGACAACGTTTTACGTGAAAAAATTGGCCTCGCCGGTCGACAACGTGTTGCCGAACGCTGGAGTTGGCGTCACTGTGCTCAGCAAACAGTTGACCAGTATCGCGAAGTGCTCTCGATGCCGCACAACATAGCCAAACTTGCAAAGCGAGACGGCAAATAATGCTGACAATCAGATTCGATCGTCTCAACTTAAAGCCTGGTGATCTCTTTCTTGACGCCGGCACGGGTTTTGGGCGACACGCTTTTGAGGCCGCGCGCCGTGGAGCAAAAGTCGTCGCCCTCGACTACGCAGAACAAGAAGTAACGAGCACACGCGCAACATTCGCCGCAATGTACGAGGCGGGTGAACTCAAAGCCGAGTCATTCACAGGTGTGGTGCGAGGCGATGCAACTCGCCTGCCGTTCGACGACTCGACATTTGATTGCATCGTCACTTCAGAGGTTCTCGAACACATTCATGACGACACCTCTGCAATAAACGAATTCGTTCGCGTGCTTCGACCTGGCGGCACTCTCGCAGCAACGGTGCCTTCTTGGTTTCCCGAAAAAATTAACTGGGCGCTCTCAGATGAATATCACGCACCGTTTGTCGAAGGCGGACACGTTCGTATCTACCGTGGAAGTGAATTGCGATCAAAAATTTCGCAAGCGGGTCTAACAGTTGATGCAACACATAAAGCCCACGGACTTCACTCACCATATTGGTGGTTGCGCTGCGCTGTTGGTCCACAGCGCGAAGATCACAAAGCCGTCGCAATGTACAAAAGATTTCTCGAGTGGGACATAATCTCTGCGCCAACTATCACTCGCGCTCTCGACAAAGCGTTGAGTCCTGTAATCGGCAAGAGTTATGTCGTTTACGCAACCAAGCCAAAGAGCGCACTGGTTGGGGCAAAGTCATGAATCTGCAGCAAAAGTCTCTGGCGACAAAACGAGTTTTGACTCACACACAACTTCTGCAAACAGCCAATTCGATTGCTAACTTGCAACACAAATCCGGAATGATCCCCTGGTTTGAAAATGGTCATTGCGACCCATGGAATCACGTCGAAACTGCGATGGCACTAGACGTAATGGGCTTGCACGAAAATGCAATCCAAGCTTACCGATGGCTTAAAAATACTCAGCGCTCCGATGGTGCTTGGTCGAACTATTACAACTTTGACGAAAGCGTAAAAGACCTCAAACTCGACAGCAATGTTTGCGCATACGTCGGCACCGGACTCTGGCATCACTGGCTTTGCAACCACGACATTGAACCCCTCAAAGAATTTTGGCCAATGCTCGAAAATGCAATGAACTGGGTTCTGCGAATGCGACTGGCAAACGGAACAATTCTTTGGGCGCGCGAAGAAAACGACAAACCCTGGGACTATGCGCTACTAACAGGCTGTTCATCAATACGGCATGCATTGATTTGCGCGGCAAGCGTTGCCGACATCCTCAAAACGCCAAAACCCCAATGGTATGAAGCGGCAGCCAAAATTGACTTCGCGATCCGCAACACACCGAAGGTTTTTGAACCAAAAGATCGTTGGGCAATGGACTGGTACTACCCAGTTTTGAGCGGCTCGCTAACGGGCGCAGAGGCAAAGTCTCGTCTTGAAGAGCAATTCGAAACTTTTGTAATGCACGACCACGGTGTGCGTTGCGTTAGCGACGAACCATGGATCACTGCCTCAGAAACGGCCGAATGCTCGATGGCATATTCGGCCATCGGTGATTTTGATACTGCACAGTTTTTGTTGAACACAACTTCACACCACCGCACAAATGACGGCTCTTACCTGACTGGTTTGGTTTATCCCAACAAAATCGTGTTTCCAGCGAACGAAACTTCTGCCTACACGGGTGCAGCGATCATTTTGGCTGCAGATTCTCTTTACGCAATTTCGTCAGGGTCTCGAATCTTTCGATACGACGAAACAATTGAAAACTAAATCAATTTAATTTTTGATTTTTTCTTTGCAATACGCGCAAAGAGCCTGCAGACAGAACTTCTACGAATTTGCCAGAGTCAAGCGCGGGTCGATAAATGAAATCATGCGGCGCTTGTCCGCCGTCATGTGGGTCAACAAAGACATCATGAATTGCCAGATATCCCGACTTTGCAACTTTCGGAACCCACCCTGCATAGTCAATCTGCGTCGGCACTTTGCCGTGGCCGCCATCGATAAAGCAAAAAGCGACCTCGAAATCAAATTGACGACTTGCCAATTGCGACTCGGCAACAATTGGCACGACAACGTCGCCAAGTTCAGCCTGTTTCATAGTTTGAACAAACGTCGGCAGTGTGTTTAGGCGTCGAGTTTGTGCATCGACTAAAGATTCATCGAACCACTCCCACCCTTGTTGGTTTTCTTCACTGCCCGAGTGATGGTCAACTGTGAACAAGACTGTTTTCTTGCGTTTTGCGGCAGCCCCTAACCAAACCGTCGATCGTCCGCAGTAAGTGCCGACTTCGACCATCGGCAGTCCCGGCAATTCACCACACGCCAAGCAGGCAGCAGCGTACAAAGCATCGCCTTCATCTTCAGGCATAAAGCCTTTGGTCGCGAGCGCAACTGCTTTCAATGTTGCGTCGATCTTCTTCACGCCAATTCACTTACTTTGATTGCGTCCATAAAGTTTTCACGCCAAGTTTGCTTCCAGTCTGCCGAAAAATTCGCGAACTGCATTACAAAATTTCGACGTGCGATCTGAACTTCTTCACTGAGCCACCAAGAATCGACGTCACTTTCAACAGCATTTGCTTTTTCGGCTGCACTCAAACCAGATATATGCAGAACGCCAACTTTGACTAGGTCTTCAAGCAACGGCCTGGCGTCTGATCTAAAGCGATAAGCATCTACGTCATAGAAACAAATTGTCGGAATATTATTGCCGAGCGTTTCAAGCCACGAAGTACCCAAATAATTATGAAAGACAATTCGGCTGCTCGAATATTGTGAAAAAATATCTTGAGAATTATCAAAAATCGCGCTGCTATTGGCTCTAAGAATCGCATCTTTTTGCTGTGCACTGTACTCGCCAGGAAATAATCGAATACGTAGCTCTGTGGCACTCTCTCGAGTGCGCACAAAATCGGCAGTTTGGTCATACATAGTTTGTAAAGTGCCCGGCAACGGAAAAAACTGCAATCGATAGATTTTTTGGGGCTGATCAAAACAAATCAATGAATCAAAAAGCTGTTCTTGCGCACGAAAACTTGGGGTGACGGGCGACAGTGCTCGAGTGTTGGTGTTGCCTCGACTCCAGCCCCA
>Ga0129342_1001013_pt1 | contig 12436 bp, 5 predicted proteins | sample CPBDNA_5_FD_94426 | JGI IMG/M metagenome (GOLD analysis project Ga0129342, IMG submission 94426) | Freshwater to marine salinity gradient microbial communities from Chesapeake Bay, USA - CPBay_Sum_15_0.2_DNA | ecosystem: Environmental > Aquatic > Marine > Coastal | place: USA: Chesapeake Bay...
AAGAAAGTGACGGACAACCTCCAAAACATCCATGAATTGTTCGACATCATCACATTCAATGGTTTTTTCATTACCTTCACTAGAATAAAGATAAAACTTTCTCGCCATTGGATCGACAACACAACGGGTTAGATAATCTTGATCAGTCATTGAAATTTTGTGACTACCCGAGAATCATAGCACAGATGGATTTGGTTGTCAAGACTGAGGAATATCGAATTGAGTTATTGTTCCAGTATCATCCATAGTATACACTCTCAAAATACCATCATTAACTGTGGCACAAATTCCCATCAATGCTTTATCCAAATTCCCCGAATTACTATCTGAAGATATATCAAGGTCATTTCCCAAATAAAGAAGTTTGTCAAGATTTCTATGATAATTCTTCACACTATAGATGGCAGATACATTATCATCATATGGATTGATATTACTACTATTTCTAAATCTACCAAATTCTTCAGAAGATCTCTGTATAATTTGATCTGTTCCACTACGGACTATGAAAATTCCCATATCTTTTTCACCAGATATTGACACTATATGACTTGGAAACCTAATTGTTTCACTTGCACTATTTCTAAATTTAATTTGAGAGGTTTTTGCATTAGGACTAAGACTAATTGGTTTCTGTATTGCTGCATTTCCATAATCTGAAAGAATTATATCATGTATATCTGAAATATTGCATGTATTCAAGTTTATCTGATGAAACTTTGGTATTTTGTATACAAACCCAGAGTCAGAAATATATTCTATTGGTACAGCAAGTTGTATTGCATGAAATGAATTCATAATAACAACGTTGTTGATCAGATATGATGATGTACTGTCAATAGCACGAATAAAATTATATTGATGCTTAGTTTTTGTGTATTCTGGAAATATTTCATTTAAACAAAATACAGTTACATTATCAACTGCTCCAAATCCGGAATTAGTTTCAAAGTCACATTTTATGGACATTATGTAAGATGACTCATGTATTGTTACGGAGGAATTGTTATATTTACTCACAGTTCTTACTAATGCTAACAACATACATTTACCAGTATTTGGATCACTATTCGTGACAGTAAGATCATCTATATTAATAGATCCAAGAAAACCATGGTTAAGATATGATCCCACATAATTCTCTAAAAGGTAAGTTCTAAGTCGTTCTTCTAGATCCATAGTATAGTGATCATAACTTGAGTTGAGATCAGTATTAGAACCCACCTGATATTGAACTAATCTAAATTCTGGCCGATTCCAAATAACAGAGCGCGGATCGTGATTGTTATTGATAAGAGCATAAATGTGATTTCCATTATTTTGGAAATTACTATGAACTTTACTATGTGGATGGGTGTTGTTATCGAGACTACTAGAAGAGGAAGATATGAGAGTAGAAGTCAATAATGTAATTCCTGGAAATGATGACGATGAAAAATCAAAAGAAGATGATAGTGGATATCTAACCAATCCTCTATCATTATGATGTGGACTACGGGAAAATAAATAATACCTCCAGAGAGAATTGTCATTAAAAACATAAAAATTATCACCAGAAGGATCAAAAAGAAGTCCTCCAAGAAAGGGAATTGAATTTGGTGTTGGATCTAATGGAGCAAGAATATGTAACTTTTGACTTGTAACTTTTGAACTTGTATTTAAAGTCGTAACATCCCATCCAGAAGAAAGAGTATAACTATAAATTCTTCCAGTTTGACTTGAAAGTATAAAAACTTTTGTTCCATTTGAATCAAACTTAAAATCTCTTATACGAGCAATAGTTTCTCCTGCACTAAGTGAAATAACTGGACTTATAGAATTATGTTGATAATCAATGAGTTTATATGAACCTGTAGGAGCATTGGATTTTCTTGTGTATTTTCTCAAATAAAATTGAGTAGAAGTATCGCTTGGGGTGGTAAGAAGGTAAAATTCAGTATCATTTCTCCAAAAAGTTGCAGCGACAATACCAATGCTTCCAAAATTAACTCCACCACTACTTGTAACTGAATTGCCATAAGTATCAAGAAAATTAAGTCCCTCAACTAGGCAATATGAAGTTGTTTTTGGTTCTGTTGCAACAACGATTGATGTTGATGTACCTGAAGTAGTACTTGGTATTTTTTCTGTTACAAAAAAGAAAAACTTTGATCCGTCCGATAATAAAGCAAATGAATCAATTCTACCTAATGAAGCACTTACATTAAAAGTTTTATATTGACTATCTAGAAAAAAAGGACTTGAACTATCGGGATTATCATATTCTTGTTGGGTGAAACTGTTATTTTTGTACCTTACAGCAGTATTTTTATTTAAATCTAATATATGATAAGTATTACTGCAACTTACTGATCCCTGACCAATTGCACGACTGTCACTACCACTAAGAATGTGTGGATTAGAAAGTGTGTACCTAGTTAATAAATATCTTGAATAAGATGTACTTAGCCACCTTTTACACCAAAGGATATATAAATATTGTCCATCTTTAGAATATTTTAAGTTAATCGGTGGAAAAGAGGTAAAACTCTCCGACTGTAAGGCAGGGTGATCAGATGTCGTTATGATGGTTTCAATACTGTAATTGCTCAAATTCCAATTGCCTGGAGTTTGCTCATTTCTAAATTGTACTAAGAAAACTATACTTTGAGTGCCGAGTGTATATAGATTCAGCGTTGAAACCATAACAGTGAGATATTCAGATGTGTTTGTAGGTGTTCCACTACTGGGACATACGGCAATTCCACCCGGTCTTTGATATGTTGGCCTTGATATATATGATGTTGATGATGATGATGATTTGAAATAACTGGTATAAGAGCTATTAGCATTAGATATTTGTTGTCCAACATTCAAAGATCCTATTGTTGACCACGACGAAGTTACACTCCATGCAGTAACAGTGTAGTATCCATATACTATACTATTAACGAAAGATGTAGTAGAATTTTCTGCTTGCGAATAATAATCTTCTGGACCTCCCGCAAAAATATAACAATAAAGTCCAAATTCATCAAATGTAAACGATTTTGCATATGGGATAGAGAAAGTGTTTTGAGAATCATATGTCAGACCAGACGTAGGATCTGTACCAGACATCGTATATTTGGTAATTACACAACTACTGGATCCTCCTTTTAAGGAAAAAGCATAGTTTGTTCCACTACTAAATGATGTTATAAACCAATCATCCACATCTACTTCATTCGCATTAGTGCTTATTTGGACACTTTTAATATAAGTTTTTGTAGTACTTGTATGAACTGAACTGGAGAAATCAAATAAATCATTAGAATTATTTGATATCAATTCATAACCTATAACATCTGTTGATGAATCAGACTCTGGCCGAAAAAAACTCAAACTACCACCATCATGTTTTATCATGCAAGCATCAAATTCTTCATTGTTGTCGGCGTCGGCTAGTTCAGTAGTATTACTACTCTGAATTGCACTAGGAAGTCTATAAGTTTGAGTTCTTGTGACTGAACTATAAGTTCCTATACCAGCATAATCGGGACCTAATTGATATCTTTCAATTGTATTAGCTTGATCGGGAATAAAACGAAAAAGTTGAGTATATGGAGATATTGATGAATTTATAGATGTGGAGTATTGAAAAGATAACAATGATTTACCAAACTCCATATTTGGACTACCAAAAAACCAAGATTCCACCCCACCAGAAAACGCACGATATTGTTCGCCTACATGGTAATATCCAAACTCCCCTGTAGCATTACTATCATAACCAATTGAGGATTTTTTAAGATATGTCGCTAAAGAACCTTTTGCTTGTATACCTGTAATATTATTATCATCATCTGGTGAGTCACTTCCTGTGAAAAACATATACTCCATTTCATTAGAATTTATATCACCATGTTTTATTGCTCTCCACACTATATCATAGTCAATTCCTTCGATAGAATGATTTGGAATAGATATAGATGAAATGTCCCATGCAGTAGATGCGGAAAATGTCATCATGGCATTTCCTTTTTCATGTATTTTAGCAACTTTACTCTGTGTTGTAATAGTAGAATCAAATGTTACATGTATTTGAGATGAAGATGAGGAATATTCCGTAGAAGAAAAATTTTCATATTCAAAGTATGGTTGAGTGGCATATGTTATTGCATGTAAAGTAGTTCCACTTTTATTCCAATAAAAGTCTAAGATAGAATACCCTTGATTATGATTAAGATCAAAATACTTTGATTTTGTTGTGTAACTTGGATCAATACCTGATAATATATCTCCTGCAACTCTCAATTTATATTGATAAATTGTAGATCCATATTCGTCATTATGATATTGAGTATCTCCATAATCATAAGGAAAATTAGAATATTGGTATGCTATATCAGGCCCAGAAGCATTAACATTTACCTTTACTTTATTATGTAAAACATATATGTACTGTGGATATTGTTGATCATCAAGTCTAACTCTATTATTAATACTTGGATAAGTTTCTCCTGGAACCGTAATATTCAAGTCTATAGATACTGTTGAGGATACGCCATCAGAAATGTACCATGGGACGGCAAAAAAATATTTTTGTATCGAATCTCTTGCCTCGGCACTATATCCACTAGTGGTATTTCTTTCTATTACTTGTCCATAGTCATCTATGATTTGTCCATAAAATTCCCTATCATTACAATCAATATCACCATCGGATATTACTAAGAAAAAAACACCATCAGGATCTAACTCTAATCCCTTTTCGCCACCCAGAATATCTCCATTAGGAATTGTATATGTTTGGGCAATTGGATTTGCATCAGGAGTAGAAGATGGTAAATTTCTAAGTTCAGTATATGCAATGCTATTTGTGTACTGTGCAGTATTTAAACTTACATTGGTCAAATCAAAAGTGTTACAACTGAATTCATAAACAGCACCAAAAGAAATAACAGTGCCTTGTGCGACTGAATCTGGATTGTTTGGTCCCGCAACATAATGTCTTGTTAAAACATAAAAAAGTGATCCATCTGGTTTAAATTTTATTGAATATACTTGTGGGTTAGTTGGAGTAACACCACCTACTGTAAAATCAGAATTGTTGAAGGTATAGGTTTTTGTTATTGATCCGCTACTCACATCATCTGTAGAACCTAATTCTATCTGGTGAATTATTTTAGAACCCGTAGAAATACCATTTGAATCAAGTGATGTCCCATTTGTAAGTATAAAAAGTTTTTTTCCATCAGGACTAATTGTACACTCAGTAATATGATCATTATATGTAGTGCTAGCACCAAAAGGAAGATACTGTTTTCCAGTGTAAGTTATATTTTCTAAATCTGTAGAAGTATTTTTAATTTTTAAATTTGCTTCTGGTCTATAAATTCCCAATGATTTAGTTCTATCAGATTCATTAGATCCAGTAAATCCCAATCTTCCTAATTTCATATTACGTTACCTTGAGAGGGAAAAATGACACTATCATATTGTTATCAGTATACGTTAATGTTCCTGTTGATATTGCGGTGTCTATGTTTTGAGGTAAAAATCTATCAGAACCTTCGTAAACAAATCTGAAAGGTTCTGATGCAGTGGAATTTAAATTTCTTGCATTATAATTTAATGCAGAAAAAGTGCATAATGACATTCCTTTTTGATCCATATATAATCCATTTATATTTGCTCCATTACCCATATGATAACCAACATGAAGATCATCATAAAAAGATGCGGTTGATAAGTCCCATGGAGTCGATAATTCAAACTGATATATTTTTTGATGTTCATTACCACATACATACAAATATTTACCATTTCCAGAAAAAGTAAAATCTCTCATATCTTCATCATATGTGCTATACATCACTAACCTATTATTAGAATAAGTAACTGTTGATGTAGATATTTCTCCTCTGGAGGATAAATTATACTGATACAAAACAGAGTAATTATCTAAAACATAAAATTTATTAAAATTATCTCCAAATTTAAATGATTTTCCAGCTCTGTTATTACTAGGTATTCCCGAAATGCTGGTAGTAGTTTGCGAATTGAGGTCATACCATGAATAATTATTAGTTGAACTTTGAACACGAGATCCTCCACCCTCCAATGAATATGGAGTATTGAGATGAAATTTTTCAATATACGGTGTTGGATCACTTACCATTACATATGCATCGTTCCCTCCAGGAGCAACCTCAAATCCATACGTATGAAAATAGTTTGGATATGGTGTAGATGATATTACTGATATGTTACTTAAATACGATAATGATCTAAAAGATGGTACAACGTTTTTAATTGATCGAAATGAAGATGAATAATCAAGTTGTAATATAATTTGTCTATATAAACTAGAATTAGATGAACTGGAACGAGTCATAAATTGGAAAAAAAATCTTTTTCCATATAGACTAGGATTATCTTTATGGTCAATAGATGATATCACTCCAGCATATTGGAGTATATTTAATGCAGAAACATCTTCAAGAGGAATTCCAGGATCCTGATTATTAATATTAGATAATTGTATCGATGTAAAATTTGGACCTTGAAAATTATAAGAATTTAAATTATATTTGTAATTTGAAACATTTGCATTATCTTCAGGTCTATAGATGCCATCGGAAAATGTTCTTATATTCGTATTAGATCCCGTCCGAGGATTTATAAGTCCTCCTATTCTTCCAAGTGATGTATTTTGAGGAGACATTATGTTAACTCTTCATAAGATGCTATAATATCGACTTGATTTGATCCACTCGCAAAGGCAGATAAGTAATAACCTGTGGGCAAATAAAAATATGTTTCTTTTGTTGATATAATCTGAGTTGCACCTATAGGAATCACAACTTCTCTTGCAAGATATACGGAAGTTGATCCATTGTTTATAAAAATTGATACTTCTGCAGAAGTTGTGGTATCAATATTTGCGGCAAAGATACTATTTACTTTCAAAACAGTATTTGAAGGAACTGTAGATGTAGATTGAGGTAGTATCTTTGTAGCATTTGTAGTTGACAACTTAACAGTTGCTGTTTCACCTGTTATGCTAATTGGATTTCTGATATTTGGCATATTACATACTTTTTTATGTATTTATTTTCAAAACAGCATTGATAGTATAACTATACTTACATCATCGGAACCTGACAATCCTTGTGTTCCTTGATTACTTAAACCTTGCGAACCTTGAAGACCTTGAATTCCAGTCTTAGTGAATAATACCGTTACTTTTTCTCCGTTTGAGGGGAGATTACCACTTACATAAGTAACAGGAACAGTCCAATAAGTATTATTATTAGTTACACTACCATCAACGTAGAATATTGTACTTGTATTCCCAGAAGACTCTACTGATGTTACATAAATATAACCACGATTTAAACCACTATTAACAATAGTATCGTCGAAAGTAGCATACCAACCAGCTTGATTTGATCCAAGTAAATCAGTATCATCAAAATAAATCCTATCAACACCTGGAGGATGATTGGTGTTAAATCTCATAGATCCTTGACCACCAGAACCTGGTGAGACAGTGGCATCAAATTGATAGTAAATACCACCGCGATCTCCCAAATTGCCTTGGACACCTTGAAGACCTTGGATTCCCTGAGCACCTTGAGTTCCTTGACTACTCAATCCTTGAGTTCCTTGAGAACCAATAGTAGAAAATACATGCCAGGTTGAATTTGCGCCATCATCTTCCCAAATAAAATCTAATACTGTTGTTCCAAGATCTACAGTTAAATCTTCAGATTCTCCTTCAATTGTTCCACCATTTCTATCTATTGTCAAATTCAAAATCGCCCAATTTCCACCATCGGCAATTCTTACAATTGCACCATTACTTAATTGGGAGTATGGTGGTAATTTTAATGTAAATGAACCTCCAGTTGTATCGGCAAGAATTTGATCTCCATCAGACAAAACTTCATTGTTATTTGCAGATGTTTTTCTAACCCATTGATTTGCCTGACCACCTAGACCTTGAATACCTTGTGTTCCCTGTAGACCTTGAATGCCTTGAGTTCCCTGTAGACCTTGGACACCTTGAGTTCCCTGTAGACCTTGGACACCTTGAGTTCCCTGTAGACCTTGGACACCTTGAGTTCCTTGAGTACCTTGAAGACCTTGAGTTCCTTGAGTACCTTGAAGTCCTTGAACACCTTGAGTACCCTGTAGACCTTGAGTTCCCTGAAGACCTTGAAGACCTTGAGTTCCCTGAAGACCTTGAAGACCTTGTGTTCCTTGAACACCCTGATTACTTAAACCTTGTGTACCCTGAAGACCTTGGATTCCTTGAGTACCCTGCAGACCTTGAAGTCCTTGAGTTCCTTGATGTGATCTACCTTGAAGACCTTGTAATCCTTGAGTTCCTTGTCTTCCCGTAATCTCAGGTATTACGGATGTCATTGCATAGTTATCATATCCATCACCATTAGAAGTTGATTGGCAAAGTGCCAAATAGACACCAGACATATCTCTGGCACCATCAGGAATTTCCCATCTCAGTAAATTCCATTCATTAAAATCTGATACCTTAAGTTGATTAATATCTGGACCAATAAAGGTGTCTGTTGTTACATTATGTGCAGATATTTTAGTCCATCCATTTCCATTGGGAACTTCAGTATCAGTCGTATTGGTTTTGTATCTTAAACTGATTGATTCATTAGTATTACTATTACTACCTTCGGGTTTATCTCCCCAACCATCTGATGAATTTGAATTTGCAACATTTATATAAGCATAAAGATAATTGACAGTATTTAAATAAACTACAGATTGATATCTTTTTACAAATCTAAAGCGAGAACTTCCAGTTCCAGCCCCGTTAAAAACAAATATTGGAGTATATTCATTTAAAAATGTATCCGATGACGTAGTTGCCATCGTTGAATTTTTAGCAGAATTATATTCGGTAATTGTAGTTAACTCTACAGAATTACGATAATACAGACCATCACCCGCCTGGGCATCAACTACCGCATATGTAAGTAAAGCTTCGTCTCCGTTGATGCCTTGAAGACCTTGAGTACCTTGAAGACCTTGAGCACCTTGTGTTCCCTGTAGACCTTGAATGCCTTGAGTTCCCTGTAGACCTTGGACACCTTGAGTTCCCTGTAGACCTTGAATACCTTGTGTTCCCTGTAGACCTTGAGTACCTTGTGTTCCCTGTAGACCTTGAGTACCTTGAGTTCCTTGTGTAGATTGAGAACCTTGAAGACCAGAAATTCCCTGTAGACCTTGAAGTCCTTGAGTTCCTTGAATACCTTGAGTACCTTGAGTTCCTTGATTTCCTGTTCTAGAAAATGAAATTACACACTTCTCGGAGTTTGAAGGAAATCCACCAGAAATTGGTGTTACAGAAAGAACTGTCCATCCATTGTTTGTTGTATTACTATCACCAGTAATACTAAAAATTGCATATGTTGCATCATTACTATCGGCGCTTTGAATTACAATATGTCCACGAATATTTGAAGACGTTGAATCATCCCAAGTAGCAATAAATGCTGAAATATCTGTTCCCTCAGCAGTATCATCAGATATTGATAATTTTGTTATGTTGATAAATGTGCCATTATCAAATTGAAACTTTCCAGATGTTGGATTATTAGTACCGTTATTAACTGCAGATGAAAAATCATATCGTATTCCACCTCTAAATCCAGGTGTACCATCAGCACCATCAGCAGCAGCAGCACCTTGAACACCTTGAAGTCCTTGAGTTCCCTGGAGACCTTGGTTTCCTTGAGCACCAACAATATCAACTTCTACACCTTCAGTTTGAATAGGTGCCCAATATCTCTTACCTTCATATCCATCTACTGCAGCTAAAATATATGTTTGTCCTATAGGTTTTGGATTTGCACCAGTAGATCCTACACCAACCGTAGGATCTCCTAAATCGGGTTCTGCTTGCTCTAGACCAAGATATTCATACCTGTCGGTAGTAATATCTCTTTGCCCAAATCTCTTTTTTCTTCCTGAATTATATTTTGCCATTATTTAATTATTGCTTTGCGGTTTCAAGAATGCTTAATACTATATTTAATTTACCGTTTTCACTTCCTTGGATTTTAAAAATATCATTTGTTTCTAATACCAATCTTCCATCACCTACAATACTATAAGAATCTTCTGGTGGAATTGGTGTATTTTTAGTTAATTCAAAATCAGATCCACTTCTTGAATGATATGCAGTAACTGATGCAATACCTGTAGACTTATTAGATACTTGACTTAAAATGACAATAGTAGCAACACCAGTAGGACAAGTGTAGATACCTACATTTGTATCTGTTAGTTCATGTCTTATTGTCTTAAATCGATTAAGAGGTATTTGTGCCATCTTATCCTAATGCTATAACTAGAGGTGTTACTGTATTTAACAGACTTTGACTGAATGCTCTACCAGAAATTGTGCCTGTAAGTTGATTAATTGAAACATCAGGTCCAATCTTGAAGTCACCTGATTGATTTGTTCCTGTAAATATAATTCTTCCTCCACTCTGCATTACAAATTCATTATCTACGATTGCAACTCCACCAATTCCTGGTCTTGCAGTATTAATGTCTGTTCCACTTCCTACCCATTCCAAAGAAATGGTTGTTGCAAGTTGCAGACTTGTTCTTGAAAAATAAACTGTGTCTCCAGAAGTTACATTATTATTTAGATTCTGTACTAGAACCACCGTACTTACACCAGCAGAAGGTGCAGTTGCACTCTCAATACCATAATAAATTGGATACATTACAGTGGTAAATGATAAACCATTTCCACCATTTTGTGTAATAGTTATATTTGGTGCTGTAGATGAATATTGAGATCCTCCATTAACTACATCTATAGAAGTAACAGTTCCTGTGGAATTGACATTGGCAGATAGTTCTGCAGTAATTCCATTTGGACCTGTTGGATCAGCAACTACAAATGTTGGAGGATTTGCAGGATTATATCCAGAACCACCATTGGTAACTTCTATTTTTTGAATTTCGTAATATAAAGTATCAAAGTAAATTGCTTGTCCATCATAAGGTCTATTATCCCCAATCCCAGAAATTACAATAGTATCTGCATTATCGCCATCAGCACTAACATCATTTACAACTTCTCCAGTATAACGATAGATTGATCTGGAATATTCATCACCGACGCCATTACTAACAAGTGCCTTGTTACCGAAAGAACAGTTAGAGTTTGTGATGTCACACTGACCACCACCAGAAGACCAATGTCCAATGTCATTACAAATAGTAAAGATAGAAACTAACTGGGCATATGCACCATTAGTTATTGATACTCCAATTCCATTTTGATTATATTGTGTATAAGAATCAACTGACATTGATCCCGTCACACCAATATCATTTTCATCCCCAGGTTCTGCATGGAATCCATCAATCTTCATTCCAATACTCTTTCCAATGAAGTTGGTGCAATTTCTTACGTAAGGTCCCTGAGAGATTACACCAACACCAGGGGAGAATGTATTACCACCAATCTTTGTATCTGAGTAAGCATTACTTGATTGACCATCAGTACTTGAAGGTTGTGTTTCTGGAATTACAGCAGGATCATATCCACTGTTCATTATATTTTTGATGATATCTTTGCAAGTATTAATTGCAGATTTTACATTTGAGCAAGATCCAATGTCAGAATTAGATCCAGTAACAGAATCTGCTTGCATGGACAAATCTTTGACCTGATAATAAACTGATTGATGATTACCAGTCCATGTAACATTGTTAATGCAAGAATATGCAATGTTCACAGAATAATCTAGTGCATCTCCCACCGTCTGCTGGCCGACGGCATTAACATCCGAATTATTATCATAAAATTCTGATCCAATACCAACACACTTAGAATTGCCACCACGAGTAATGTCATGGCAGATTGCTCTGTATGATCTCTTGATCAGTTCTGCAAGTTTTACTTTATCTGTAGCACTTAGACTTTCATTTGCTGCTGCTTCATATCCAATAAAATCAAGATTCATACGAAGCATTCTTGCACCATCAAAGAAGCGATCAGAAGAAACGCCAGCAAGAGGTTGGAATGCAACGATTGCTGCACCATTGGTAGAATCTGAACCAATGAAACTTAAATCCGTAATATGACATCCATTATTCACATGGAATAAATCGGATCCTGAATTTTGTGGTGTAACAATACAGTTTCTAAGTTCAGTTCCTTCTATGGCAACCTTTTCTTTAATGATGATTGGATTATTTTCTACATAAACACCTGGGAATACTTTTACAGTATCACCAGTACTTGCAATTCCTGCAGCATTTTTAATTGTTCTCTTTGGATGATTCTCACTCAATCCAGTGTTAGAATCGTTACCATTTTGTGCAACATATATGGTTTTTCCAATTGGTTTGTATGAAGTGACTGTTACTCTTCCTTTTCCTCCAACAGGATCAAGATCAATACCAATAC
>Ga0129342_1001015_pt1 | contig 12418 bp, 15 predicted proteins | sample CPBDNA_5_FD_94426 | JGI IMG/M metagenome (GOLD analysis project Ga0129342, IMG submission 94426) | Freshwater to marine salinity gradient microbial communities from Chesapeake Bay, USA - CPBay_Sum_15_0.2_DNA | ecosystem: Environmental > Aquatic > Marine > Coastal | place: USA: Chesapeake Bay...
ATCGACAAATACAGATTATAAATTTGAACCAGTTTTTGAAAATCCATATTTTACTGAAAAAGAATTTGAAATTGATACATATACATCTTCAGATGATTTATTAAAAGGCCTTGCAAAAAAAGAATATACTGTAATTGTAACTGGTGAAAAAAATTTAGAAGTTTGTAGAGCAAAATATTTCAAATTATATAAATTACCAAATTATATTAAAGTAAAATGGCTTAATATTTTTAATATTGAAGAAAAAACAAAAAATGAAATTGCTGAAAGTATATTATACTTTTTTTCATCTTTAATATCTGCAGAACCTCCAGTATTTTTTAGTATTATAACACCGTTATATCATACTAATCATACGGATTTTATAAAATCATATGAATCTTTAAAAAATCAAACATGTGAACATTGGGAATGGATACTTATAGATGATTCTAAAGATAAAAAGTTAACTAAATTTGCAGAACAATATGCAAAAAATGATTTTAGAATAAGATATTATAATATTGAGCATTCTGGTAATATTGGAAATGTTAAAAATCTTGGATTTAGATTAGGCCGAGGTGCATATCTTTTAGAATTAGATCATGATGATATATTAATGCCAACTGCATTAGAAAAATGTATTTTGGCATTCCAAAATCCAGAAATTGGTTTTGTATATTCTGATAATATAGAATTAAAAATAGATGACCGTAATAATATACTTGGTTCTATAACATATAATCACGATGAAAATAATAATCAAATTGAAACAAATTGGGGTGTATCTAATACAGGTTATCATTATTTATATGAATATAATGGAACTATGGTATATGCAACTAAATCGCCTGATATTAATTCTCAAACTATACGTACTATAACTGCAGTACCAAATCATTTAAGGTGTTGGAGATCTACAGTATATCATAATATTGGTGGACATAATATAAATATACCAGTAGGAGATGATTATGAATTAATGGTTAAAACTTTTTTAAATACTAGAATGTGTCGTATAACTTCTGTAGAGTATGTTCAATATTATAATATAAGTAATAGTTCAAATACACAATTTGCAAGAAATGCAGAAATTCAAAGACTAACACATTTTATTTTACATAGTTATGAAAAAAAAATACATGATAGAATCATAGAATTAGGCGGTGACGATTATTGTTGGAATGAACAAGACCAAAAAGGGTATTTTTGGGAAGATTTTAATCATATAGAAAATAAAGGCATGTTAAATTATGAATTATAAATTAATAGGTGATGTACATGGTAAATTTGAAGATTATATAAATATTTTATTACACGATAATAAAAATAATTATCCAACAATTCAAATTGGAGATTTTGGATTTAAACGTCATCATGATTTATTTAAGAATTACGTTAATTTTGACAATAATAAGATATTATTCGGAAATCATGATTATTATCCATATAAATATGAAAAACATTCATTAGGCGATTGGGGTATATTAAATAATACCGAATCTACTTTTTTTATACGTGGTGCTTATTCTATAGATTGGAAATTTAGAACAGAAGGCATTGATTGGTTCAAAGATGAAGAATTTAATTATCAAGAATATGATAAGTGTTTAAATGATTATTTAAAATATAAACCAAAGGTAGTAATAACACATGATTGTCCAAATGATGTAATATTACATATTTATAATGGAATTAATAAATATCCAAATTCAACTAATACATTTTTACAAACTTTATTTGAGCATCATAAACCAGATTTATGGATATTTGGGCATCATCATATTAGTTTAGATACTATAATTAAAAATACTAGATTTGTATGTTTGGCAGAATTAGAACATAAAGATTTTGAATTGATATAGTAATTTAAAAATTTTCAATTTTATTAAAAATATAATTATAAATATTAAATTAATTAAGAGTCTTTTAAAAAATGATAACTACAATTCTTACAGCATATAATAGAGGATACGCATTACATAATCAAATAGATGCAATTAAAAATCAATCTATAAAATCAGATGAAATAATAGTATTTTATAATAAAGGCAATGAACCTCAAATATCAATAGATGACCCAGATATTAAAGTAGTAAAACTTAATTATAATACTAAATTTCATGCAAGATTTGCGTTTGCACTTTCAGCAAAAAATCCATATATCGCAATATTTGATGATGATACTATACCTGGAAATATGTGGTATGAAAGTTGTTTAAAATGTATTGAACAACAAGACGGTATTTATGGAACTACTGGGATTTTATTAAAAACTGATTATTATAATCCGCATACTAAAATTGGATGGAACGGAATTAAACCATCTGAAATAACGGAGGTTGATTTAGTTGGTCATGGTTGGTTTTTTAAAAAAGAACATTTAAAATATATGTGGGCTGAAGAACCAGTATCTTGGGAAAATGGTGAAGATATTCAATTTTCAGCTTTAGCACAAATGTATGGAAATATTAAAACTTTTGTACCACCACACCCTATAAATGATACTTCAATTTGGGGAAGTATAAAAGGTTCATTATTAGGAGAAGACCAATATGCCTCATATAAATTAGCGCCTCATGCTTCTCAAAGAGATAATATTGTTAATTCATATATACATAAAGGATGGGTTCCAATTTGGAAAAGATAGATAGAATAAAAATATTTAAAGACGAATTTTATTATTTTTTGAATAAATTTAAAAATGAAGAAAATTTTGCGCTTTTACGTTTTTCAGATGGTGAATTATATATGTTACAAGATAGAAATATAATTTTAGATATTAATAGAGTTAGCGTTGAAGGGATATGTGAAACAAATAATGGCCATAAATATTATGATAAAAAAACATTTAATTCTGATGTTCATATAGATTTTAAAAATAAATTAATGCATAGTTTTTTGCATCGTCAAGAAAATTATTATGTTGGTATATCTTGTAGATGCTGTGTAGGTAATGATAATTATAATTGGCAACTTGAAAAACTTGGAGGTGACCATAATAATTTAACATGGTCTAATGTATTATTAAATTCAAATTATCCAATTTTTATGGAAGAGTTTTATCCTGAAATAATAAAACGTGGCGCATATATTATATGTAATGAACATGCAGATTTAAATGGTCTTAATTGGGTTAAGCATAGTTTTAGATTAGGTACTGATTCATTTACAAATACTAATTTAATAGATGAAATAGATGCATATATAAAAAATAATAAATTAAATAATGAAGTATTTTTATTTTCAGCATCTGCATTTTCAAATGTTGCACAATATGAATTATTTAAAAAATATCCAAACAATACATATATTGATATTGGTACAACATTATCATATGTTTTTAAAATACCATCGAATCGTGGATACTTAAATGAATATTATGGTAATAATAGGAATTATAAAACATGCATTTGGTAAAGTGTGATTATACGCATTGGGATTTTGTTAAATTTTTAAGGTCACATCCTGATGTACAATCTGGATTTATTGATTATGTTACTGATATATCTAAAATACAACAAACACAATATATGTCTAAAAATTGGGAATATTTTTGGGTGTTATGTGATAAAGATTATATTCAATATGGGTATATAGGTCTTATTAATAATGATAAAGATGAAATAACATATTGTATAGACCCAAAATACCAAGGATTAGGTTACGGTAAATTAATTGTTGAAAAATTAATTTCTAAAAATTCAAATAAAAATATTTGGGCTAAAGTTAAAAAAAATAATATACCATCATGTAAAGTATTTGAAAAATTGGATTATTTTAAATACAATTATGAGTATATTAAAAATTCGGAAATTTTTAAAATATATTCATCTATTAATTTAACAGATGAACAAATTAAATTAAGGTGTATCCATGAAGCATAATCCATATAAAATAGTGCAAATGTTTGAAGAAGAAATTGCAGAATATACAGGTGCTAAATATGCAATATCCGTTGATAGCTGTACGAATGCAATATTTCTTACTCTTAAATATTTAAAGATAAGTGACAAGACAGATGTATCAAGTTTAGCAATACCATCAAAAACTTATTTATCTGTACCACAATCAATTATACATGCTGGGTATAATGTTGTTTTTGATAAAAGACCTGATGTTAATCATTGGTCAGGTATGTATCAATTAAAACCATTACCAGTATATGACGCAGCAAAAAGATTAACATCTAATATGTATATACCTGGTACTTTTATGTGTTTATCATTTCACATTAAAAAACTTTTACCAATTGGAAAAGGTGGTATGATTTTATGCGATGATGCTGATGCGTATGAATGGTTTAAAAAAGCAAGATATGAAGGAAGATCTGAAAAATACTATAAAGAAGATGATATTACATTTTTAGGATGGAATATGTATATGACGCCGCAACAAGCATCAATAGGTCTTGCACTATTTCAAAATTACCCAAAACACCAAAGAGATTTGGATGAATTAAATGGATATAGGGATCTTACTGAATTTACAGTATTTAAAGATTGTGCGGTGATTGTGTGAAAGTATATAAAAATTTAAGTATAGAAATACCTGGAACTAATACACATTATTTTAATTTAGATGAATATTCTAAAGAATCTAATGTTGCTTTATATTATGGATATAATTTTTTAGAAAAAGGTGTTCCACAAGAATTAATAAATGCACACGATTATAATGTATATTTAAATGTTACAATGCCAACTGAATTTTGTCAACCTCAAGGTCTTGGTAGAGATAATAAATTTGATAAGATATATGGTATATGCCCATATACAAATAATTGGTTAAATACATTAGAAAATAATAATAGATACGAAACAATATCATATCCTTTTAATGAAAAGGATATACCCAATAATACAAAAAAAAAATATGACATTATATATCATGGTGGATTACATGGAAATATGTATGTTACAATGTTAGATATATTCCAAGGATTTAATTATAGATACATTTCGCAATCATACGGTATTAACGATTTAACAAAAAACAATTTACATAGAGCAACAAACATTAATTTGTCTAATAATGATAAATTAAAAGTTATTGCACAATCTAAAATATCAGTATGCTTTAATACATTTCCAATGAGAAATAATAAAGATATTAATAATATTAAATCTAAACCTAATTGGCAAAATTGTGATGCATTTAAACATATTGAAGATTTAAATATCGCACCACAATTTAAATCAAGATGTAATGAAGCCGCATTTAGTAGAACATTAAATTTAATAAAAAGAGATCCTTGGAATGTTATAGAATATTTTTACGAGCCAGATGAATTTGTATATTTTGATACAATGGAAGAATTGCCATATAAAATAAAAGAAATTTTAAATAATTGGGATAACTATATACATATTATTGAAAAAGCATATATTAAATCTTTAAATTATAGTACAAAAGTTTTATATAATAAAATCATTGAGGATTACAATGAAAAATAAATTGTCTGTAATTGTCAATACACATAGTTCAGTAAAAGACGTTTGGGAAATATTTGAATCACAATTTATAAAGCATTTTAAAAATATAAATACTTATAATATTGAATATTATTGTTTTTCAAATGTTGAAATGTATTCTAAAATATTTAAAACTATATTATATGATAATAATGATGCATACAGTAAACAATTTTATAATTGTATTAAACATATAATAACACCATATGTTTTACATTTAGAAGAAGATTATATTTTATATGACGATGCTAAGATAAATGATATAATGAAATTAATAGATATTTTAGATAATACTGATTTAGATTTTATTAAATTAATAAAAGGCCCAGAAAAATTAAAAAAATCTAAATATGGTAATTATTTGTATGAATTAGATAATAATGATTCTAATTTTTATACAAACCAAGCAACATTATGGGGCACAAGAATTTTACAAAAAATTTATGAAATATCTCCAGATATGGGTATAGCAAATAAAGGAAATTTACCAATGTTTGAACCTAATGCATGGAAATTATGTAAATACCTAGGGGTTAAAGGCACATTTTATTATAAAGGCGAAGCATTACGAGGAAAAGCACATCATGATTCAGAAATATTTCCATATATTGCAACAGCTATTATAAAAGGAAAATGGAATATTAAAGAGTATTCAAATGAATTAATTCCATTATTAAACGAACACAAAATAAATAAAAATATTAGAGGAATAGTAAATTGAATTTAAATAATAAAAGTTTTTTAGTATTAGGTGGTACTAGTTTTTTAGGTAAAAACTTAAAACCATATTTAGAAAATTTAGGTGCAACTGTCCATGTGTATGGATCTAAATATGATTTAACAAACAATGAATTATCAATAGTTCCTTTTATTGAACATGACATTAAATATGATTATATTTTACACGCTGCAGTTTTACAAGGTGCTGCAGATTGGCCATTATATCATAAAGCTGAACAATTTGATATTAATTGTAGAATACATACTAATGTTTTAAAAAATTGGCACACTTATCAATCTCAAGCTAGGATGATAGGTATCGGGAGTTCATGCTCATATCCTGGAAATATAGAAGTTTTAAGTGAAGCAGATTATTGGAAAGGTCCATTACATGAATCGGTTGATGTATATGGTTTAACTAAAAGAGTTATGACTAAAGGTATAACAGCATATAAAGATCAATATGGATTAAAAGGTACCACTGTTATATTTGCTACATTATACGGGCCACATGATGAGTTTGATCCAAGTAAATCACATGTAGTATCTGCACTTATTAAAAAATTTGTAGATGCTGTGCATAATAATGAATCTGAAGTAGAAATATGGGGTGATGGTACACAAACACGTGAATTAATTTATGTAGAAGACCAAATTAAAGCATTAGTATTAGCATTAAATTGTAATGATGAAGTAATTAATATTGGAACAGGCGTTGCTATTAGTATTAAAGATTTAGCAGAGACTATAAAATCTGCATCAGGATATACTGGAAATATAGTATATAATATTAATAAATTTGTTGGTGTAAAACATAAAGTATTAGATATTACTAAAGCAAAAAAAGAATTAGGTTGGACCGATGAAATTAAACCAAATTCATTATACAATAATATTGTTAAATCAATAAAATGGTATATTGATAATAAAATAAATAAATAAAGGCAACATTAAAATGATATTAAAAAATAGAAGAGAATTAATTGAATTATTTGAAAAACAAAATTATAAAATAGGTATAGAAGTTGGAGTACGCGATGGTTTATTTAGTAAATATATATTAAATAATACTACAGTTGATAAATTAATATTAATAGACCCTTGGGAAGCTAATATAGAATTGAGAGAACCTGAAATAGCATATAATGAATGTATTAAAAACATTAAAACGTTTAATAGCCGTGCAGAAATGGTAAAAGGTTATAGCCCACAAATTTCAAAAAACTTTGAAGATTTATCATATGATTTTATATACATAGATGCGTTACACGACTATAAATCTGTTAAAGATGATATTATAGCGTGGTATCCTAAAGTTAGGAATGGCGGAATTTTATCAGGACATGATTATGACGAAAAAGCATGGCCCGGTGTATTTAAAGCAGTTAATGAATTTGCCGAAAAACATTCATATATTGTTAATATAACAAATATTGAATCACCAGATAGAGAAATAGAACATGATGGATTTCGTAAATCGTGGTTTATTTTTAAAAAATAATAAAGGAATTAAATGACTAAAGTTTTAATAACAGGAGGTTGCGGATATTTAGGTTCTGTTTTATCAGAACATTTATTATTAAATGGTTATGATGTTACAGTATATGATAATTTATTATATAATCAAACAAACATATTTCATTTATTTAAATATGATAATTTTAAATTTGTAAAAGGTGATGTAAGAGATGAAAGTAGTTTACATTCATATTTAAATGATTCAGATGTAATAATACCTCTTGCTGCAATAGTTGGAATGCCAGCATGTAAATCGAATCCACAGATGGCAATAGATGTTAATTTTAAACAAATACAAAATATTATTAGATATACGTCAAAAGATAAAAAAATAATATTACCGAATACTAATTCACAATATGGGTCATCTACTGAAATTATAACTGAAGAATCACCCTTTAAACCTTTATCTTTATATGCAGAAACAAAATGTGACGCTGAAAAATTATTATTAGATGCTAATCGTGGTGTATCATTAAGACTTGCTACAGTATTTGGAGTATCTCCAAGAATGCGATTAGATTTATTAGTTAATGATTTTGTTTGGAAAGCTGTTACTGATGGTTATTTAGTTTTATTTGAACATAATTTTAAAAGAAATTACATACATGTTCAAGATATTGCAAGAACATTTCAATTTATGATTGAAAATTATGAAGAATGTGTTGGTGATGCTTTTAATGTTGGTTTATCAACGGCAAATTTAAGTAAGATGGAATTAGCAAAAAAAATAAAAGAATACATACATGGATTAGTAATTAAAACTGATGAATTTAAAAAAGACATTGATAAAAGAAATTACATAGTATCAAATGAAAAATTAGAATCTAGAAATTGGACACCAAAATATGATTTAGATTATGGTATAAATCAGCTTATTGGTGCTTATCAAATAATATTAAATGAAAGAAATAAAGGATATACGAACTTATGAATGATAGACAATATTTACCAACTCTATCTGAACTAATCGACAGACTTTCAATAGTTCAATTAAAAGAAGTTTTTATTACTAATCATAAACAAGAATATGCAAAAGAAATTGCTGCAATCGTTAATGATATAGAATTAATTATAAATAGTGAAAATGTTAAAATTGATGCAAATATTATTAGAGCAATAATAGTATTGGCTCAAATGAATTTACATATTTGGCATAATGAATCTAATTATAGAAAAGGTATTAAAGACGGTAATAATTTGGAATTAACACATGGCTTAAATGGTATTAGAAATACTGCAAAAAATATTATTCAAGAAAAAAATGGTGGAAGAAAAGATTATAAAATAGATTGTCTTGCAGCAGATTTTAAAGATTGGGAAATTTCTTGGTAATATAAGGTGTTATAATGAATATATTAGTTATAGGTGAATATTGTACAGATATATTTTGGTATGGTGACGTGAATCGTATATGTCCAGAAGGTCCAGTTCCAATATTTAAACCTAAATATAAAACACAAAACCCAGGTATGGCTGGTAATGTTATAGAAAATTTAAAAGCCCTTGGGGTTACACCTGATATAAAATATCAAAAAAGCAATATACAAAAAATTAGATATATTAGTGATAGATTTAATCAAATTATTGTTAGAATTGATATAGGGGATGACGATGTTGAAAGAATTAAAATGTCTGAAATTGATGAAAAATTATTAGCTTCATATGATATGATAATACTTTCAGATTATAATAAAGGATTTTTACATGAAGATGATATAGCATACATAGCAACTATTAATAATAATGTAATAATAGATACTAAGAAAAAATTAGGAAATTGGTGTGACAATTTAAAATTTATAAAATTAAATCGCCATGAATATAATAATAATTTAAAATGGATAGAAAATAATCCACATTTAAATGAAAAGTTACTTGTTACATTAGACAAAGATGGTTGTTTATATAATAGTATAATATATGGTGTTCCAAATGTTCAAGTTGAAGAAATAACAGGAGCCGGTGATACTTTTGTTGCTACATTCATATATGAATATTTAAAAAGTGCAAATGTTGTTAATTCAATAAAATTTGCAAATACATGTGCAGTTAGTGTAGTTCAAAAAAGAGGTGTAGTAACTGTATAATTAAAAAAATGTTTATTTAATTAAAAGGTAAATATGAATTATAATTTTGATTCAAATACATATTGGGAAACAAGATATAAAAATAATAGTAATAGTGGGCATGGTTCATATGGAGAATTTCAAAAGTTTAAAACAGAATATATTAATAATGTAATAAAAACATACAATATTAAAACTATTAATGAATTAGGAACTGGTGATGGTAATATGTTAAGTACGTATACTGGGTTTGATTTATATACAGGATTTGATGTTAGCGATACTATATTAAATAAATTAAAAAATAAATTTAAAGATAATAATAGTATTAAATTTGTATCTAATCCTAATATAATGGAACCAGCAGATTTAACAATGAGTATTGATGTGTCATATCATATAATAAATAATAATTTATTTTATGAACATTTAGATTTATTATATAATAAATCTTTAAAATACATATTAATATATTCTTCTAATAGTAATGAAAAATATGGTAATTATCATATTTTACATAGAAAAGTTTTTGATATATTTATAGATAAATATAATGTTAAATCTTTAGATTTAACAAGTAATCCTATTTATGAACCAGGTGCTGTATGTTTTAATCTATTTGAAAAATAAGAAATAATATATGATATTAGTTTGTTTCGGAACTCGTCCTGAATATTTGAAAGTTAAATCTATTATAAAAGAATTCGGTAATAAATGTAAAATTTTATTTACAGGACAACACCCAGACCTTTTAAAAGAAATAGAATGTGATTATAAAATCCAAATTCTAAATTTTGGAAAAAATAGATTAGATAATATATTATCAAGTTGTATGACACAATTTCCAGATGGTGATTTTGACGGTGTTATAATACAAGGTGACACTGCATCAGCTTTTGGATGTGCACTTGCAGCGTTTCATAGAAAAATTAAAATATATTATGTTGAAGCAGGATTAAGAAGCTATGATTTAGAAAATCCATATCCTGAAGAAGCATATAGACAAATGATAACTAGAATTGCAGACTATAATTTTGCACCAACACAAGATTCTTTAGAAAACTTAATGAAAGAAAATATTTCTGGTGAAGTAAAAGTTGTTGGGAATACAGTTCTTGATAATTTAGTAGATATTGTAAATGACGCAATTTATGGTAACGAAATACTTATAACTTTACATAGAAATGAAAATTTAAGTATAATGCAGGATTGGTTTACAGAACTTAATGATTTAGCAAAAGATAATCCTGAGTTGAAGTTTATATTACCTATACATCCTAATCCAGAAATTAGAAAACATAAACATTTATTAAGTCACGTAAATGTTATAGAACCATTAAGTCATGCCAATTTAATAGAACATATCAGACGTTGTAAATTTATAATATCAGATTCTGGCGGATTACAAGAAGAAGGGTCTTTTTTTAATAAAAGAATTATAGTATGTAGAAAAACTACTGAAAGACCTGAAGGTTTAAAAACTAATCATTTAAAATTATGTGAATCCCCAAATAATTTAAAACAATTATTTTATGATTTTTTAGAAAATTATAAAATAAATAAAAAGTGTCCATATGGTGATGGGTATTCTGCTAAAAAAATTAAAAAAATAATTTATAAATAAAATTAATATGAAAAAATTAAAAGAACTAAATCCTAAAGATATTGGCGATATTAAATGTATTACAATAGAATTTGAAGGTAGTGAAATATTTATAGAAAATGAATAAGCTAAATTTTGATTAGATACTATAAATAATGCTTTAGTCAATGACCAATTGCATAATGGTAATTCTAGTAAAATAGGAGAAACTTTAATTATATATATCAAAAAATAAAAATTAAGATATATATATAAAATAAATAATTATCCTTTAATGGGACTAACGGTACAACAAAAATCAGATCTTAATTTAAAGAAAATTCAATATAATAAATTTTCTACTGATACTCAATTAATAGATACTGAAGAAGAATATGTGTCATATAATCATCTTCCGGCACAACATGTTTGGATGAGAACACATATGATTCCAAATATGGCAGCAATCGCACAAATTGGTGAAGACCCAAATGTAACTGCATTAAGAGATGGTAATAATAAATACGTATATAATGATGGAACATATAATCTTATACAAAAATTAGTTAATGTTTGTTATACATATGTTGAAGGTACTGATCAAACTTGGGCATATCAATCAAGTATTGTTCCTGCACCAAATGATGCAATACCGCATCATTATGGTATGGGATATTTTCCTAAAATTCAAGCAGAAATATCTCCAGGTAATTTAATAGACGTTTCTTTTTATTCAGGTGATTGGATTTTTGATTATCCTACAGGTATAATTAGATTTTTTGGTAAATTACCGCCACAAATAACATTGCAAACTAAGTTATATGTAACACTTTATAAATATATTGGACCTACACTTGAATCATATATTATTCAAGGTGTTACAGGTGTACAAGGTGCAACTGGGCCACAAGGAATAGAAGGTACTGCTGCAAATACTGGTGCAACTGGACCTCAAGGCGTTCAAGGACCGCAAGGCACACAAGGTGAACAAGGTATACCAGGAACTGCATCATCAACTGGTGCAACCGGACCACAAGGCGTTCAAGGACCGCAAGGCACACAAGGTGAACAAGGTA
>Ga0129342_1001018_pt1 | contig 12389 bp, 8 predicted proteins | sample CPBDNA_5_FD_94426 | JGI IMG/M metagenome (GOLD analysis project Ga0129342, IMG submission 94426) | Freshwater to marine salinity gradient microbial communities from Chesapeake Bay, USA - CPBay_Sum_15_0.2_DNA | ecosystem: Environmental > Aquatic > Marine > Coastal | place: USA: Chesapeake Bay...
AAAGGTGAACCTGCAGAAAGTCCAAGACCTCCAGCAGAAATATCAAATAGCATTGAGGTTGCTCAGATTAATCTTCCAGCATATCTTTATTCACCTAAAGATGTAACAATTAGATTGGCAAAACATCCTAGGTATAGGATGAAAGATATTGCTAAACTGGAAAGAAGAATTGAAAATCTTGAGTATTATACCACATTATCACTTTTAGAAACTACTACTAGTAGTCTTTTCATTGATGATGGAACTGGAAGAAATAGATTTAAGAGTGGTTTCTTTGTAGATAATTTTACAGATACAATCACACAAACTAAAGAAACCGTTGTTAAAAATTCTGTTGATATAAAAAATCAACAATTAAGACCATCCCACTTTACCACATCAGTGGATCTTAAAGTTGGAATTACTACAACACTGACATCTTATCAGAATACCAGATTTGTTGATAATTCAAACCTTGATGGTGTTGGAATTAAAAAGTCTAAAAATATAATAACACTTGACTATGAAGATCTAGTATACATTGAGCAGCCTTATGCCACAAGAACCGAAAACGTAACAGCACTTTTATTAAGTTATTACTTAGGTGTAATTGAACTTTTCCCAGAATCAGATACTTGGGTAGATCAAACTAGACTTGCAGCAAAAACAATTGAGGTTGAAGGAAACTATACAGAAACTGCAAAACAACTTGAAGAGCAAGGACTAGATTCTCAAACTGGTTATTCTCAAACTATTTGGTCTGGTTGGACTACTACCTGGACAGGTGAAGAAATTACTGGAAGAGAAACCGTCGAACAACAAGCATCTACAGCTAAAGTTGTTGCAGAAACTGAAACTTATGTTGAAACTGGAACACAAGCAAGATCTGGTGTATCCATAAGCATCTCTGAGAGATTTGACAATTTCTCCAAGGGTGATGTAGTAGTATCAAGCAGTATAATTCCTTATATGAGATCAAGGAATATTGAATTTACTGCTAGAAAACTAAAACCAAATTCTTTAGTAAGTGCATTTTTTGATAGCAGAAATGTAAATGAATACATTGTTCCAAAACTCATTGAAATTGAAATGGTTAGTGGAACATTTGAAACTGGAGAAATTGTTGAATCGATAGTAGATAATTATTTTCCAAGTAATTCGAATACAGGAGTAACTCCTTTTATAAAGTTTAGATGTGCTCAGCCAAATCATAGATATGGAATCTTAAACGATCCTACTGATATCTTTATAGAAAATCCTTATGAATCTGGTCAAGAACTTCAGACAGAATATTCTTCAAATTCAACAATCCTCAACGTTGATACTTTAAGTCTTGCGGACATAACCGATTCAGACTTTTATGGATACATCAACATTGGAATGACTTTAATTGGAAAGGATAGTGGTGCAATAGCAAGAGTAATTAACTCTAGACTTGTAACTGATAATGTAGGAACTGTAATTGGATCCTTCCATATTCCCGATCCAAATATTCCAGATAATCCACAATTTGAATCTGGTGCAAAGATATTCAGATTGACAAATGATATATTCACATTTGCCCCAGGTGGAGCAGGAACAACTGATGCGTCAGCAACTTTCTATTCTCAAGGAAAGATTGAAGAAGTTCAAGAAGAGATAGTTTCTGTAAGAAATGCTCAATTTAACTTTGCTACAGAATCTGAAGAACAATCAATTACAAGTGATGAAAAAACTAGAGTTGTTGCTATTACAGCAGTAAGCACTGTCGGAGGAACTTCTGGTGGTGGTGGATCTAGTGGTGGTGGAGGAGGAGGCAGAGGACTCGATCTTCCATCAAGTATTGGAGTTGGCGCTATAGATTATCTTGTAGAAAGTTATCCCAATTTTACTTATGCAGAAATAGCAAATGCAATTGTTAGTGCATATGGAAATGGTCAGGTATCAGTAGGTGCTGCAGCAGCATATTGGATTGGAACTGTTCTTGGTGGAGACTATAGTTATCTTGCGGGTGGAAAACAAGCAACTTCCGATCAAAGGTCCAGAGCATCACTTATTGATAGGAATGGATTCACACCAGGTGGACAAAGAGTTCAAGGTGCAGCAGATCCAAATCTTAGCAATGTAACTGAAGGTGCTAGAAATGAAGTTTTAGATACTAGTGATGTTGGAAACTTCCCAACAAATCAGCAACTGTTAAACTTTGGATCTACATTTACAAAGTGCTCAAATCAAAGTGACCCATTAGCACAATCATTCTACGTACAAGAGCCTAGTGGTATTTTTATAACAAAACTAGATCTTTATTTTGCTTCAAAAGATCCTTCCTTACCAGTTATTATACAAATTCGTCCAATGTCCTTGGGTCTTCCAACGACGACAATATATCCATTTAGTACAGTTGTTCTTTATCCGGATCAAATTACAACTTCCGATGATGGAAGTGTTGCAACAACTGTTACTTTTGATTCTCCTGTTTACTTGGAAGGAACAAAAGAACATGCAATCGTCTTACTTTCAGATTCTTTAGAATATACAGTTTGGATTTCAAGACTTGGTGAAATTGATAGATCTACTATCAATCTTCCAGAGTCTCAGCAGATAGTTGTAACTGAGCAACCACTATTAGGTTCATTATTTAAATCACAAAATGGAAGTACTTGGGATCCAAGTCAATATGAAGATCTGAAGTTTATATTGTACAAGGCAGCTTTCGTAGATTCTGGTGAGATTAACTTCTACAATCCGTCCTTGAATATTGGCAATAATCAGGTTGCCAAACTGTTACCAGATTCTATAGAAATGGACTCTAGAAAAATTAGAGTTGGATTGGGAACTACACTCACCTCAACCGATTTAAATATTGGAAACACAGTCCTACTGCAGGGAACCAATTCCACAGCAAACTACATTGGTGCTGCTGGAATTGCTACAGGTCCATTGACCATAGTAAACTCTGGTATAGGTTATACACCTTCAAGTGGAAGTTTTACATTTAATAATGTTCCTTTAACTACAATTACTGGAAATGGTAAAAATGCTACAGCAGATATTACCATTTTGGATGGTGCTATTGTTGCAAGTGGAGCTACAATAAGAAATGGTGGTACTGGTTATGTTGTTGGAGATGTTCTTGGAATAGGAACAATTGGAACACTTGCTCTTGGTAGAAATGCTAGATTGTCTGTTGGAGTATTGACAGCATTCAACGAAATAATTCTTGATCAAGTGCAAGGAGATTTTGTTGCTGGAATTGGAAATACAATACAATATATCAATAGCTCTGGAATTACAACTAATTTAAATGGTGGCAATGTATCGGTAAACTCTGTTGATGTTGAAACTTTAGGTGATCATATTAGAGTGTATCATAAGAATCATGGTATGTATTCTTCGACAAACTTAGTTACAATATCAAATGTATTAAGTGACGTGAAACCTGTAAGATTATCTCAAGATTTAGACACAACATCAACTGGTGATATTGCAGTTACAGACTCTTCAGAGTTTGGAACTTTTGAAAACGTTGGTGTCGGAACAACAAACTATGGATACCTATTAATAGGTAATGAAATTATTTCATATAGTTCCACGGGAAATAACGTTATTGGAATTACAACCAGAGCAGTAAATAGCACTCAGGCATCTTCATATTCTTCTGGAACTTTGGTATTTAAGTATGAGTTAAATGGAGTTTCTCTGAACAGAATCAATAAAACACACTCATTAGCAAACGTTGATAATAGTATAGTTGATCCCATTGATCTTGATTACTACACTGTAAAAATTGATATGTCAGGAGCATCTCCATCCGCATCAGATAGATCTTCTGTCGTTGGACTTCCAAAGCTATACTTCAACCAAACTAAATCTGATGGTGGATCGAACATAAATTCGACCCAGAATATTCCATTTGAAATTATGACTCCAAATATACAGGTTCTTTCCTTAACAGGAACCTCTGTATTTGCATCAGTAAATACTTTAACTGGAACTAGCATTGATGGAAATGAAGTATCCTTTGAAAGATCTGGATTTGTAGATATGCCTCTTGATAAAAAACTTTATTTTGATTCACCAAGAATCATTGCATCAAATATCAACGAGCAAACATTTGTGAATGATGAAAAATCACTGAATGTTAAAATGAATATGAGAACTTTTGACGCAAATATTTCACCAGTGTTAGATACTGAAAGAGTCAATTTAATATTAACATCAAATAGAGTTAACAGTGCCATTACAAATTATGTTGAGGATTATAGAGTTAATACAATTAAGGAAGATCCATCCAAATTTGTTTATGTGACTAAGAGAATATCTTTAGAAAATTCGGCATCATCTCTGAAGGTTATCCTTGCGGCACACGTAAATATATACAATGACATTAGAGTTTTCTATAGCATTTCAAATAATCAAAATGATTCCTTGATCTATACTCCATTCCCAGGTTATACCAATCTTGATATTAATGGCAATGTTATTGATTCTTCAGACAGTGATGGACTGCCAGATACTTTAATTTCAAAAACTGATGTTCTTGCTTTTGAGAATGATGTTGTCTTTAATGACTATACTTTTACTGCAGACAATCTCCCATCATTTAAATATTATAGCATCAAAGTTGTAATGACATCCACAAATCAGGCTTTCCCACCAAGATTAAAAGATTTTAGAGCAATTGCATTGGCATAATATGAAATACTATAAGGTTGAGGGCCATACTAATCTCGTCAGAGACCCATCTACTATGGCTATCATAAACACAAATACTTCGGAGTATGAATCTTACATTAGATCAAAAAATAAATTGTCCGAAGAGTCAAAGAAAATTGAAAACTTGGAAAATGAAATTACTAGTATAAAAGATGATTTGAGTGAAATTAAAGATTTGCTGAGGAATTTGTCAAAATGAATCCAGATCAAATTCAACTTGAAAATGTAAATAAAATGTTTGAATATGAGAAACTTTCTAGAGATATAGATAGTGTAGATGATATTGAAGTTCTTAAGAACTATGCAAAATCATATATTAAACTATACTTAAAACAGCAAGAAGTTGTATCTAAATTCTAATGGCAACTCACACAATCACATTTGATCCTACTTCCGGTGTTGCTTATGGAGCAAATCTGGTAATTAACACCGGTGCCACCTTTACTGATAGTTTTACTGTAAAAACTACATCAGGATCTGCTTTTAATTTTGATGGGTGGACTGGATCTTCGCAGATGTCCAAGAGTGTTTCTATTGGTTCATCAATGTATGCAGCAGCAACATTTAATGTTGGATTTACAAGTGCTATTGGAGGTAAATTCAATCTTTCTTTAGGATCTACACAAACTAGATCGTTAAATGAAGGTAGATACGTTTACGATATTCTTGTAAGTTCTGGTTCAACTACTTATAGAATAGCAAGCGGTAATGTGCTTGTTATTCCTGGAATATCATCCGCACCATAAATACCTTAAGGGGTAATTGGATAAATGGCACAACCATCATCTAGGCAAGAGTTAATTGATTATTGTAAAAGAAAACTGGGTGCTCCAGTTTTGGAAATCAATGTGGCTGACGAGCAAATTGAAGATCTCGTAGATGATGCCATTCAGTTTTTCCAGGAAAGGCACTTTGATGGTGTTTACCCAACTTTCTTAAAGTATCAAATAACAGAGGATGATATCAATAGAGGTAGAGCTCAACCAACCTCTGGAGTTGGAATTAACACAATAACTGTAGATCATAATGTTGGATTAACAACTCAATTCAATTTTTATGAGGGTGGCAATTATCTTCAAATTCCTCCATCGGTAATTGGAGTTAATAAAATATTTCACTTTGATGGAACCAATACCATCACAAATAATATGTTTAGTGTGAAATATCAGTTGTTCTTAAATGATATTTACTACTGGGGATCAACTGAACTTCTAACTTATGCAATGGTAAAAACTTACTTAGAGGATATTGAGTTTTTACTTACAACACAAAAACAGATTAGATTCAATAAAAGGCAAGACCGATTATATCTCGATATTGATTGGGGATCTGTTACGGCAGGAACTTATCTTATTATAGATTGCTATAGAACTTTAGACCCAAGTGATTATTCAAAAGTTTGGAATGATTCTTTCCTGAAGATGTATCTAACGGCTCTCATCAAACGTCAATGGGGACAAAATCTCATCAAGTTTCAAGGTGTAAAACTTCCTGGTGGAGTTGAGTTAAATGGTAGACAAATTTACGATGATGGTCAGAAAGAACTTGACGTTATTATGGAAAAGATGTCCAATACATACGAACTTCCACCTTTAGATATGATCGGATGATATGTTAAATCCATTTTTTCTTCAGGGATCAAAATCAGAACAATCGTTGATTCAAAGTTTGGTCAATGAACAACTCCGTATGTATGGAGTTGAAGTTTACTATATTCCAAGAAGATATATTACAGAAAAAACAATTATAAAGGAAGTTATTGAATCAAAGTTTGATAATGCATATCCACTTGAAGCATATGTAGACACTTATGATGGATATGAAGGTCAGGGAACCATTCTTTCAAAGTTTGGTGTTCAACCTTTAAATGATCTAAATTTGATTATATCAAAAGAAAGATTTGAAACTTATATTTCTCCATTAATAAAAAATATTCCCGACATAAAATTATCAACAAGACCAAAAGAAGGTGATTTGATTTGGTTCCCTCTTGGTGATAGGTTGTTTGAAATTAAATTTGTTGAGCATGAAAAACCTTTTTATCAACTCCAAAAAACTTATGTTTATGAGTTGAGATGTGAACTCTTTAGATATGAAGATGAAGTTATTGATACTGGTGTGGAAGATATTGATGATAATGTAGTTGAAGAAGGATATATCCAATCACTAACAATGGTTGGTTCTGGAATTACTGCAGCAGCTATAACTGGAATTGTAAATGGTGGAGTAAGATTTGTAACTGTAACCAATAGGGGAAATGGATATACTTCCGCACCTAGAGTTGCAATATCTTCTGCACCTTCTGGTGGTTTAACTGCTGTTGGAATTGCAACGCTCATTGGAGGACTAGTAGACTGTAACGGCAATACAGAAAACTACAAGGTGCAGGGTGTAGAAGTTATAAATCCTGGATATGGTTATACCGTTGCACCTTCTATTGCTTTTGTCGGTGGTGGAGGTGCTGGAGCTGCAGCAACTGCAACTATTGGTGATGGTGTTGTTGGAATTATCACCGTTACTTCTGGTGGATCTGGTTATGAGGGAGAACCAACAGTAACATTTACTGGTGCTCCTGGAGCAGGAATTACTGCTAGTGCAAGAGCAAGAATAAACACTGCTGGAGTTGTAACTGCAATTTATATTACCAATGCAGGTCTTGGTTATACAGAAACACCAACTATTACTATTTCATCACCATATTCATCAGGTTCTGGAAGTTATATATTTAATGAATTGGTAACTGGTAGTATTAGTTCCACAACAGCAAGAGTTAAAACTTGGGATTCTGTAAACAATATACTTCAGGTTTCTAATGTTTCAGGATCTTTTATAAATGGAGATGTATTAACTGGATCAGAATCTGGAGCAACTTACAAGGTTAGAATCGTCTCACAATTTAACACAACAGATAAATATGCAGAAAATGATGTAATTGAAACTGAGGCAGATGAAATTATTGATTTTAGTGAGTCCAATCCATTTGGAAACCCATAAATAGTTTATCACAATCTCCTGACAAATGTTTGAGTATTTTTATCACGAAGTATTGAGAAGGACCATTGTTTCATTTGGTTCTTTGTTTAATAATATTTCAATTCAACATAAAAACAACTCCGATGCGGTTGTAAGCAATATGAAGGTTCCTCTTGCTTACGGACCAATTCAAAAGTTTTTGGCTCGTTTGGAGCAAGCACCAAACTTAAATCAACCAGTTCAAATGTCATTGCCAAGAATGTCATTTGAATTTACTGGATTGACTTATGATACTTCCAGAAAAGTAACAACTACTCAAACATTTCTCTCAGCAGTAAAGACCGATAAGACACAACCAAGAAAGTCTTATATGCCAGTTCCATATAATATGTCATTTGAACTTAGCATCATGACTAAGTTGAATGATGATATGTTGCAGATTGTGGAACAAATTATTCCATATTTTCAACCAGCATATACAATGTCAGTTGATCTTGTAGAAACTATTGGTGAGAAAAGGGATATTCCCGTGGTTCTTGAGGGAATATCCATGCAAGATGATTATGAAGGCGATTATTCTACAAGAAGAGCTTTGATCTATACTCTCAGATTTACAGCAAAAACATACCTGTTTGGTCCCGTTGCAGACGTTTCCAAAGATATTATTCAAAAGGTTTCAGTTGGATATATTGGAGGAGAACGCACAAGCACACCAACAAGAGAAGTTACATACTCTGTTGAACCTATTGCAACTAAGAGTTATACCGATAATGTCATTACAAATCTTTCTAAAGATTTAACAGATATTGCAACCATAATTGAAGTAAATGATGCTTCTTCAATTTCTGTCGGTGGTGTTCTTGTTATTGACAATGAGAACTTTAGAGTTGCATCTAAGTCTGGAAATAAAGTAACCGTTGAAAGAGGATATGATAATACCTCATCATCAACGCATGTATCTGGTGCTGAAGTTAAGTTAATTACAACAGCAGATGCAGATCTTATTCAATTTGGTGATGATTTTGGATTTAGTGGATCGTTCTGATGAAAGAATATGAAAATGACAAAAAAATTCGATGATTTGAATGATGCTTTTAATGTTGCCGGAGATATAGTTTCCCGTGAGGTAGAAACTGTTGAAGAAAAAGTGGAAACTATTGCAGCATCAGTTTCCAATGATCTCAAAAAAGATTATGAATATACGAGGGGTAATTTATATTCCATTATCGAAAAGGGTCAAGAAGCACTTAATGGTATCTTAGAACTTGCTCAAGAAAGTGAAATGCCAAGAGCTTATGAGGTTGCTGGACAGTTAATCAAGAATGTTGCAGATGCCACAGATAAACTTATAGATCTTCAGAAGAAACTGAAAGATATTGATGAACAAAAAGTTAAGGGTCCAACTAATGTTACTAATGCACTTTTTGTTGGTTCCACAGCAGAGTTGTCTAAGTTATTGAAGAACGGACTTACTGAAGATAATAAATAGTGGAAAGGGAGAGAAATCCCGAAGTACACACGTTACTAATAAGATGTCCAAGGAATTGCCTTCCATTGAAGATTTTGCTAACAACAATAATCTCCCATCAGTCAACGAATTTATAACAGAGGAAGTTGATGCACAACTACCTTCGGTAGAAGATTATATAGAAAAAGAAGAAGTAGAATTAAACGAAGAATCTATTAATGTTTCTGGTGACTTTAATGGAACATTAATAGTAAGTGATCCTAAAGAACAAGAAAATCAGTCAGAAGGATATCTTATTGCCAAGATCCTAGAGTTAATCTCTGAGGTAAGAAAAGATATTCCAGAAATACCTGAAATAAAATACTATGATGAAGAGTTAGAAAAACTTTGTGAAATTGTAGATCAGGTAAGATCCGAAATACCTGAGGTAAGATATTACGAAGAGGATATTGAAAGACTAGAAAAAAATATCCAAGACGTTAAAGAAAAAATTCCAACTTTTCCAAAGTGGGTTAATGAAGTAAATGAAGTCCCTGATTTTTCTTGGATAGGAAAGACCTTCAGTGTTATTGATGATGACTTTATTAAGGTAAATGATAGGATAGAAACTTTACATGAAAGAGTAAAGTTAGATCTTGATTCTTTTATAGAAGAAAATGAAGTAAGATTTTTTGAAAATAAAGTTGAAATTGAATCCAATATCAAAAGATTGGATGAAAAATACCAAGAAGCAAAGGATAGAATTTGGAAAGAACTTAGAGAATCATCTCTCAAAATCTGGGAGTATCATAAAGAATTTAAAGATGATGATCGTAAGTTAAAGAAACAAATTGCCAATGAGTATAACTCTTTAAAGCAAGGACTTGAAGAAAAGCTCAAAGAGATTAATGAGAACAGTATTAAAACAGATCAAGTTCTTCTAAACTACTTTGAGACTCTTAAGGAAGAAATTTCAGGACTTCCTAAAGTAAAATATTATGATGAAGATCTTAAACACGTAACAAATGATATTAAAGATCTTTACAGTCTTGTAGAAACGATTAAACTTGAGCATAAAAATCTTCAAGAAAATTTATTAAACGAACCACCAAACGAAAAAGAATCTATCGGAGTTACTCCAGATCCATTAACTCCTATGGATCAAAAGTTTGCGACTTTAGATGATCTTGCAAATCATTATAGAATCTTTATCAATAGAATTCAAACTCAACTCTCAACAATGGGAGGAGGTGGAGCAGGATTCATTAAAGATCTTGATGATGTTTCTTTCGACCAGACTACAGGAACTGGTAAACTCCTGATTTATAATGGATCTCAGTGGGTTGGTATTGCAAGTGAAAGTTTGGGTGGAAGTGTTGGAGCAGGTGGAACTTGGCAGGTCGATTCTGTAGGAATCCATACAACCAAAAATGTAGGAATTGGAACAACTGCAAGAAGTGAATATAAACTTTATGTTGAAGGTGATGGATATTTTACAGGTAATGTTTCTGTTGCAGGAACAGTAACTTATGAAGATGTAACTAACGTTGATTCTATTGGAATTATTACTGCAAGAAGTGATGTAATTATTCAACAAAATCTTTCAGTAGCTGGAGTTGCAACTTTCAATACTGCAAGTGGTGTTGGTACGGTTTATGTTGGATTGGGAAGCACTGCACTGTTTGTTGATGGTGATGCTCGTATTACCGGAATTCTTACAATTGGTAGATCATCTGTAACGATTGATGGTGATAATAATACTATTACGGCTGGAGATGTTTTAATTACAGGATCTTCAATTACCATTGGTGATGATGTTACAATTAACGTTGGTGCAACAGGTATCAACTCAGCACCCAATGTTATTTACGTTGCTAAGGATGGTGATGATGCTAAGAATGGAACATCTATTGATAATGCAAAACTAACAATTGCAGGTGCTGTGGCAATTGCTCAAACAGGAACAACTATTAAAGTTCTATCAGGAACTTATAATGAAAATAATCCAATAGAAGTACCTGCCTTTGTATCAATCGTAGGAGATAACTTAAAAACAGTAACAGTAATTCCAAACAACTCTACAGAAGATATTTTCCACGTAAACAAGGGAACTTATCTTGCTAATATGACATTTGTTGGTCATGTTTCCCCAAGTGCAGCAGTTGCGTTCCCCCCAACCATTGCTACTAATGTTGGTGGAGGTAAGTGGGAAAGTCCATATGTTCAAAACTGTACCAGCAATACAACAACTGGGGCAGGAATGAGGATTGATGGAAGTCTTGCTGAAGGGTTGAAGTCAATGGTTGTCGATAGCTATACCCAATATAATCAGGGTGGAGTTGGTATCGCAGTAACTAACAATGGATATGCTCAACTTGTTAGTGTGTTTACTATTTGCTGCAATGAAGGTATTACGGCATATAAAGGAGGTCAATGTTCCCTTACAAATAGTAATACAGACTTTGGAACTTATGGATTAGTTGCTGATGGAACAAGTGATCTTCAGTTCACTGGAATTGTAACAACGAGTGCATCAGCAGGAACTGATACTGTTGCTGTTGCCATTAATACAACAACAAGACCTTACGAAGGACAGGTTATTTACTTTGATACTCTCTATTATACCGTAGAAAGCATTACTGTTACGGATGGTGGTAGTGGATATACTTCAACTCCTTCAGTAACTGTTGGAACTCCAACTGGTCCAAATGGATCCACTGCAACAGCTTTTGCTACTTTAGATGGTGATAAAGTTTCTACTATTACTATTATTTCAAGTGGATCTCAGTATGCATCCACACCATCAGTAACAATATCCGCACCAGATTCTGGAACTACTGCTACTGCTTCGGCAAATATTACACCAATATACTATACAATAAATAGTTCAACTCCAGTAGTATCTGGAATCACTACTATAACTTTAGATGAAAATCTAAACAATACGGTTGGTGTTGCAACAACTGCATACTTCTACCAAGTAAGCAGAATCACAGCAAGTTCTCATACGTTTGAGTATGTTGGAACTGGCAACGATATTACAACAGCAACCCCACTGAGAGGTGGAGTTCCAGTTCAAGAAAATGAAGTGGTTACTAGAAATGGTGGAAGGGTTGACTTCACAAGCACAGATCAATCAGGAAACTTCAGAATTGGTGATGGTATTGTGATTAATCAAAATAATGGAACAATAAGTGGTAGAGCATTCACCAGAAGTTTATTCAATCAAATGACACCGTTCATCTTAGCATTAAGTTAACATGGCACAATTAGCACTCAACAATTTTAAGACAGT
>Ga0129342_1001020_pt1 | contig 12380 bp, 7 predicted proteins | sample CPBDNA_5_FD_94426 | JGI IMG/M metagenome (GOLD analysis project Ga0129342, IMG submission 94426) | Freshwater to marine salinity gradient microbial communities from Chesapeake Bay, USA - CPBay_Sum_15_0.2_DNA | ecosystem: Environmental > Aquatic > Marine > Coastal | place: USA: Chesapeake Bay...
GACAGCGACTCAAAAATCTTTACTTATGATGACTAAAGATACCTCATCGATGTTGAATATGATGGGACTTGATATTGCCGATTTTGAAATTCCCGATTTATTTGATCAAGAAGCAGAAGCTTCTGGTGCTGGATCTAATCAACAACAAAAAAGTGCAGGACCATATCCAGACCCACAGTCTGCTGAAATGTATCGTATTGCAGCAGCACTTACTACAGAAGGTAATAGTGATCAAGGATATGCTGATATGATGCAGGTAGTTGCTAATAGAGTTGCTTCTCCTGGATATGGAAGTAGTTATACTGAGGTTCTTGGTGCTCCTGGTCAGTTTGCTGGGGTATACAAAAGAGGTCTTGCATCATTTAAATCAATAAGAAGTCTTGGAGAAGCATCTGCCTGGTCTGGTCAAAGTCAAGCAACGTTGCTAAAGGTTATAAGTCTTATGACTGATCCTGCTAGACAAGCCAGTGCAGCATCATTTGTTGGTGGTGCCTTAGAGTTTAGAGGGAGTCCAGCAACAGTTAGATCTGTTAATAGTGATAGTAATCCTAACAATAACATTCAGGCAGATAGAAATGGAATAATACCTGGAACAGTTTGGCGTGGAACAGACCAAGATAACCAATTTATTATAAGCAATCCTCCTGGAGCAGCATATATTCCTATTAGACCTGGTGGAGCAGCACCACTTGAAAATCTCCCCAAGGCACAACCACCAAAGGAGCAGATGAATAAAAATAAAAATGAAAGTCAATCTCCACCTTCCAATACGCTTGAATACTTCTTTAGATTATTACAAAATCCAGAAAAAAAGCAGAGTAATATATCCGGACCACAGAGTAAAAATATTGCATATGCAAAGAGGAATAAAGTTGTTATCATAAATCGTAAAGAAACTGTCAATGTACCAGTCGCAGTTGGTGGAGGTTCTGGAGAAAACAGTATTGAGAGTGGGTTAAATAGTGATATGAATTCAATGATTACAATGCTTGATCAGGCAAACTTAAATAAAATAGTATAAATGTCAGCAAGAGACTCCTCAGAATTTCAGGAAATAATTATAGAATCTAATGATGGATCTAAAACCGTAGATCTAAGATTGGGCGTTGTTGCTTTTAGATATTATGAGGATTTATTTTCACCAATAGTTACTGCAAAGATGATTGTAGTAAACACTGGCGGAACCATTCCAGGATCTGATGATAAGTATGAATCGATTTATAGTGGTCTACCAATAAGAGGTGGTGAAAGAATAGCAATAAAAATAAAACCAAATGGAGATAATCCATTATTAGATTTTGCTTCAAATGCAGAAAGTTATTTTTATGTTTCCGGTGTAAGTAATATCATTAGGGATGGTCAAAGAGAACTTTTTTCTTTAGATCTAGTTCCAAGAGAGGCAATCACCAACGAAACTACTAGAGTTCATAAAAGGTTTCCAAGAGATTATAGAATTAGTGACTCTGCTAAAGAAATATGTGAAGATTTTCTAAAGACTGATGTTTCGATACATGAAACTCAAAATCAATATGGATTTCTTGGAAATTTAAGAAGACCTTTTAATATATTGATTTCATTGGCATCAAAGGCGGTCCCGGTTGATGGGTTTGCGGGATTTTTCTTTTATCAAACTGCAAGTGGATTTAACTTCAAATCAGTTGATAAATTAATTTCTGATGGAGTAAGTAATAAAAATCCACCAACTTACACACATTATGAAGCACCAAAGGATACAATAGATACTGATGATTTTAAAATTTTAAATTATACCATTGAGAGAAATAATGATCTTCTAAAGAAACTTCGTCTTGGGACATATTCAAGTTTCTTTGCAGAATTTAACCCTCTAACTAGTGAATTTTCACAACCATCGCGGGGTAAATTTTCTTTAAATGATTATACAAGCAAAACGAAGAATCTTGGATCAGATCCAGAAATACCAAAAGTTGTAAATCAATCTGGATTCACATTATCTGATATGCCAAGTAGGATCATTGCTTCTGTTGCTGATATAGGAACCATTGATAAAGGAATATCAACCACACAAAATGGGGCTGGTTCACTATACCAACGTCAGGCATTAATGAGATATAATCTTTTGTTCATGCAACAATTATCCATGACAGTTCCAATGAATACAAATCTTGAAGTTGGTGATGTAATCAAATGTAATTTTATTAGAATTTCTTCCACTAACGAATATGATCGTGAACAAAGTGGACTATATATGATTAAGGAACTGTGTCATAGTTTTGATGGAACTCAATCCCTCACTTCTATGAAGTTGATAAGAGATACCTACGGAGAGTTTGGAAACGCCTAAGATATGGAAGATTTTTTAATAAAAAATAATTTTGTTGGTCGTGATGGATTTATATGGTGGATAGGGCAGATTGCACCAGAAGCATCATGGAATGAGCAATCTGGTGGTACGGGATGGGGAAATAGGTATAAAGTTCGTATTATGGGTTATCACCCATATAGTACGGCACAACTTCCTGATGAAGAACTGCCCTGGGCACAAGTAATGCTTCCTCCAGGAGCAGGAACAGGTCAAAATAACATAGCAAAATCTGTAAAATTTGTCGAGGGGGACGTTGTAGTTGGATTTTTCCTTGATGGGGATGATTCACAAGTTCCTATTATCATGGGAGCATTTGGTAATAGTACATATAGAGCAGATGAAGATGATGCACCTTCACCGTTTGGTGTATTTGCAGGTAATAAAAATAAATTCACAGAGAAGTCCAAATATTCTATCAAAAATTCAAATACAAATGAACCAAGGATAGATTCACAAGAATCTCCAACAAATCTTGCTATAGATAAAGCTAAGTCAGTTAGACCAGAGAATCCATCAACTTTTACAAGTACTGATGGTACTACAATTCCTCTTCCCTGTGGAAGTGATGGCGAAAAAAATAAGGGAACGAAGGGAGTAATTAATAAAATTAAAAATGCTATTCAAGGATTTATAGAATTTTTACAAAAAGCAAAGGCAAGGTTTGATGAAAAGATAGAATACTATCGAGATTGGATTAAACAAGAAATTGATATTAGGGCTGAGCAGATACAAAAAATGGCTGCAGGTCTCATTTCTGGCATGGTATCATCAATATTTGAGAAAATGATTCCAATCCTAAGTAAGGGGTTGGATATGCTTTATGCAAGCGTATTTGCCAAAGTATTTGCAGCAACTGCAAATTTTGCTATAGCACATTTGGCTGGAGTTGCGGCGCAAACGGCGATGGTTAATCCAATGAAAGTCTTACAAAATGCTATTGAATGCATTGTCAATCAAGTTCTTGAGAAACTATTGGATCCAATTAAAGATATACTAAAATCTGTCGCTGATAATATTTTAAACTTTGTTGATTGTATTGCGGATCAAACTGTTGGTGCTATAATTAATGGTATCATAGGTTTTATTAGTGATGGATTATTGCCAGCACTTAATGGCATATCCAAAATCCTTCAGTTCTTTGAAGATTTTAGTCTTGAAAATTTAATGAGAAATGGTATCGATGCCATTCTTGGATTGGTTGGTCTTCGTGCTTGTTCTAAACCTTCACAGAAAGATAAGTATGGTGCATGTAAATATAGACTTGGTTCTGGTCCAGTCAAACAAGATGAACCAGATCTTTCTGGTATCATTGAAAATGCAAACGTAGCAAAAGCAGCATCAGCAGCTGCATCTCTTGCTGGTTTTCCATTGGATGGTGTTCAAGATATTGTTGGTGCATTTGGTGTATTCAGTGATACAATTAAAGATCCGGCATCAGAATTCCTTGGTGATGTAAATTCTTGTTTTGGTGGTATTCCTACTTTATGTGGACCACCTAAGATCAATATTTTCGGTGGTGGAGGAGAAGGTGCCACTGCTAATCCTCTCATGGGATTAATTGTTGGTGAAGATGAAAATAGAACAGGCAGTATCATTAGTATTCAGGTTACAAATCCTGGAAATGGATATACATTCCCACCATTTGTTGAGGTTGTAGATTCTTGTGGAAATGGATATGGATGTGTGGCAAGAGCAACTGTCAAGAATGGTAAAGTAGATACAATTTATGTTGTATCTGAAGGTGAGAATTATCCAGTAGAGGAAGAGGTTCAATATATTGTTGATAATGTAACTATTATTGATCCGGGCAGTGGATATGAAGATGGGGATATAATCGTTGATAACCTTGGGAATGAGTATGATGCGGATATATATCTTGGATCTATTCTTAAGGTTAAACCAATAAATACAAAGGATATAACTGATATTCCAACATTTTCAATTAAGACTAAAACAGGAACTGGAGCAATTTTATCGGCAAATCTTGGTAGAAGAAGAGAAACTGATGACGAAGTGAAACAAGTTATTGATTGCATATCCTAATGGCACAAAGACCTATAGAAAAACAAAATTGGTATGCTAGGTTTGTAGAATCTTATGGACCCAGTTTTAGAATAGATATCAATAATCCACAAATGGGTTATGGTGGTGAAGATGTTTATAGAATGTATGGTATAACTAAAGACGATAAGAAAGCATCCATTGGTCTGGACCAGGCTGGAAAATTAAAGTTAAATAGCGACATGTCCATTGAGATAGTTGCTGGTGAAATGTCCGGTGATAAGGGTGAAGATATCCTAATCCATTCTAGACGTGGAAATGTTACGATTACGGCTGATAGAAATGGTACTATAAAAATTATGGGATCTAATATTGCGATTGAATCTACGGGAGATATGGATATCACTGCTTCAAATGTATTAAATGTAAATTGTCCCATCATAAAAATAAATTCCAATGTTTCTGATTTACAAGGTATGTCTGGGAATGCGATTCCATTTGAAAAACAATTTATAACAAGAGTTTTCTCAGGAATTTCTATTGGCGGTGTTGGTCTTGATATTATTGCTGGCGTTTTAGGTCTCTTATCGAGGTAAGGTAGATGGTAAGAAATATTGGAGAACAAACTTGGTTTGCCGATGACGCAAAATTTTTCAAAGATGTATATATCTACGGTACTTTATACTACGACTTTGAAGGATTAGGTGATAATTTAATAGTTGATGATTTAACCGTCAATAGAAATTTAAGTGTTGGGGAAAATTCATCCCTAAACAAATTAACAGTATCTGGAAATTCTTTATTTAATGGAAATTCTCAGTTCACCAGTTCTGTTACTTTTGATAATAATATTTACGTAGAAGGACCATCGGTCTTTGATGGTCCTGTGACAGTAAATAATCAACTAGATGTTGATAGTATCGATGTTGGTGTTGCCACTGTCAGAGAATTACTTGAACTTAGGAATGAAGATGGAACACTATACGTTTCAGCATATGCTGATGGTGATTATGCGGGAAAAATTGGTATTGGCAATCAGTTTCCAGAACAAGAGTTAGATATTGCCGGATCGGTAAAAATTGATGAAGATATCTATGACTCTGCAAATTTTAAAGGTGGAGATAGTGGATATTTCTTATCCAGAGATGCTTCTGGTATTAGATGGATATTTGTTCCACCAGATGCTTTAAGTGAAGGATTTTTTGTTCAAAATGAGGGTGTTCAGGTTGGTCCTGGATCCTTCACAACAATGAATTTCATTGGTACTAAATCTGGACAAGATCTTGTAACTGGAAAGGTAAATCCTGCCGATTCTCAAGTTGTTGATGTATATATCAAAGATATTTGGAGTAAAACTGGATCTGGTATTCACACATCATCAAATGTTGGAATTAAAAACTCTAGTCCATTATTTGCATTAGATATTGACGGTACTCTTAATGCTACTGGTGATGTAACGTTTAGGAATAATCTAACTGTTTCTCTAGATCTGGATGTAGATGGTCATACTGAGTTAGATAATCTTAATGTATCGGGTGTATCTACTTTCGTTGGTATTACAACAGTTCAGTCAACACTCTTCACCAATCAGTTAAGTGTTGCTGGTGTTTCTACAATATCAGTTAATAGTTCTACTAATGCACTAAGAATCAATCAAACTGGTTCTGGTAATGCTTTACTGGTCGAAGATTCTGCTAATCCTGATACAACTCCCTTTGTAGTTACTGCTAATGGTTGGGTTGGAGTAGGAGTCAGTGTTCCAAATGACATCTTACACATTAATGGTGGAAATTATACGAGACCAATTATTGAAGGAGCATCTGAAGCGTCTATCTATTTAAGACAACCTCCAAGTGATCCTACTGGTTATGAATCTGTATTATATAATTCTTATGGATATATTGGACTCGATGCTTATCTTAAGAATGGCGGAAGCAGTAATTATATTTTTGAATATGCGGTTGACAATAAAGAACTAACATTCCAATCTGGTGGAAGGGATGTAATTAAAGTATATGGTGAGAGTTTATCTGGGAATGGAAGAGCAGTTGTTATTGGTGATGATGCCAAAAGTGGCAACTCGGGACTTACTAAAACTGGAACACTATACCAACCTTTACAGGTAAAAGATGGTGCTTATATTGGCGGCAATCTTGGTATCGGTTCAACAAATCCAACTGCAAAACTTGCCGTTGTTGGTGATTTAGACGTAGCTGGTCATACTGAGTTAGATGATTTAAATGTATCAGGTTTCTCAACTTTTAAAGAAAATTCTTTATTTGAAAAAGAACTTGTTGTTGGTCTTGGATTGACCGTAGGTGGAGCAACAACAATACATAATAATTTTCAAGTTGATGGAACATCAGTATTTGAATCCAGTATAGAATTAAATTCCACACTTATCGATATCAATGGAAGCGTAGCTGCTGGAAAAACAGACTATAGACTTGCTTCTGTTGGTACTGGAGTATCTTGGAGACCACCTGGTGTTCAAACTAAAAATATTCTCTATGTCACTAAAGATGGCAATGACAATAATACTGGACTTCTTGAAGGTGATGCTAAAGCAACTATTGGTGGGGCAGCAGCAGTTGCTCAAGATGGAGATACAATCTATGTAAGACCTGGAACATATTTCGAGAATAATCCTATCGGTTTAAGAACAGATGTTTCTATTTCTGGTCAGGATCTAAGACTTGTAACTGTTGTTCCAATAAATCCAACACAAGATTTATTTCATGTTAGGCGTGGTTGCCTTATTGAAAATATGAATTTTGCTGGCAATAATGTCTCTGTTGCACATACTGGTGCAGGGTGTGTAGCATTCCCACCAACAGGATCAGCAACTCAAAATAGTGGTTATATTGCTGCTGGTCCAGCAAATGAAGGACCAAGTGGTAGATATAGATCACCATATGTCCGTAACTGCACTAATTTTATGAGTGATAGTATTGGTATGAAGATTGATGGAAATCATGTTAATGCAGCTTTTACTGGAACCAATAATCTTGGACAAGATTTAAAATCTATGGTATGTGACTCGTTTACTCAGTATAATCAAAATGGTATTGGCGTATCTATTACTAATAGAGCATATGCACAGTTAGTATCAATCTTTACAATTAATTGTGATATTGCAATTTTTACTGCTAGTGGCGGACAATGCGACTTAACAAACTCCAACTCATCATTTGGTAACTTTGGTTTGTATGCAGATGGAACTAGTGGTGATGAGTTTACTGGAATCACGACAGGGGGGACAGTTGCTGCTGAAGAAGATACATATAAACTTTTAAATGTTATAGATGTTGATAATAACTTTAGAAAACCATTTGATGGTCAAGGTTTATTTTTCAAAATAAATCTTAATGATTATCCAGACACTGGATCTAAATCAGGAATTGTAACGGAACCACTAAGGACCATTAGATCAATTAACATTACTAATGGGGGATCTGGATATAGTGCTGCCGCTCCTCCTCTTGTAACAGTATCACAACCATTTGGACCAGAAGGTATTTTAGCAGAATTATCTGCAAATATTAGTGATACTGGTTCTGTTTCCTCTATTGATATTATTTCCAGCGGTAGAAACTTCCTCCCAGCTGGTAGTGGTTCTAATCAACAAGACATTGTTATTACAATATCTTCTCCATCTGCTGGTGGAACGCAGGCAACTGCTGAAGCAATAACCGATCCTATTTTATACACCGTAAATACGGCAACAGAACCAACAAATGTTGGATTGACTACAGTTACTTTCAACGAGTTTGTTCCTTATCCTGTAAACGAAAATGTCAATGTTTCTTTAAGAAGACTAAGTAGAATCATTACAAGCTCCCATTCATTTGAATATATTGGTTCTGGCACAGACATAAATAGTGCAAACCCCTTCCAGGGTGGTGTACCCATTCCCGAAAATGAAATTGTTGCTATTAATGGTGGACAAGTTCCATTCACAAGCACAGATCAAAAAGGAAACTTTAGAATTGGACAAGGACTAACCATTGACCAAACCACTTCTACTATTTCTGGAAGAGACTTTAATCGAGCGATACAAGCAAACCTAACACCACTGATACTTGCTTTGGGAGGATAATAAAATAATATGGCAATCGCACCAGTTAATAAGTTTCTTACAGTTGCTGTTCCTGTAGCACCAGGAGAACAAAAAGTATATGAAGTTCCTACTGGTACTTCCGCTATTTTACTTTATGCACAAGTATCTAATGTAGGAATTGGAACATATCCTACAACCACTCTTATTCATAGAAGAGAAACTAGAAGTACGGGAAATAAAAGAGATATTAGAATTATAAAAGATATTGAAGTTCCACCTAATGATGCAGTTATTCTCATTGATGGTCGTTTAATCTTAGAAAAAACTGCAACGACTCTTGATAGACTTTACCTTAAAGGAACACAAACTGGTATTGTAACTATTACTAATGTTACTTATGACGAACCAACTGGTGTTTCGACTATCACAACATTAACCGAACATGGTTTTGAGTCTGGTTCTGAGATAACAATGTCTGGTATTGCTATGACTTGCCCATCAGGTTCTGGTATTACTACAACTATTTTTCCAAGTCCACAAAGGTCGTATATTGTAGATAGTATTAGTGGTCCTGTAGGTACATCAAAAACCTTCACGACAACTGTGGGAAGTGCCAACGGAATTCAGCATACATATGTCAGTGGTGGTCTTGTTGGACCTCTACAAATGGAATTCATTGGCAGCATTCTAGAAAATAGTACTACTTGATAAGTAATGGCAGATAATTCAAGAAAACCATCACAAAGATATTTAAGTGGTAGAGTAAAAATTGTAGATAATTCAGGTCTACATACAGATCGTCATTTGTATGTTCATCCAGGTGAAGTTGAACCAAATCTCGGATTTCCTGGCGAAAGACCTATACCACTATCGGATAGCTACTATAAGTTAATTACCATTCCAAACGGTACGACTTATGATAGGTATTGGGAAGAAGACGTTGGATTAATTCCAGGTTCTATTAGTGTCTTCGATGAGGGTTTTCTTGTAGGAACTGCTAATAGTATAACAAGATTGAACTTTGTTGGTTCTGGTGTTTCTGCTATTGCATCTCCGGGTGGAAGTATTGCAACTATTACAGTTAGTCAAGAAACACTAGTACCAATATCAACCGAACCACCAACAGCTGTTGATGGACAATTGTGGTGGGAAAGTGATACTGGAGAACTTTATATTTACTATAATGATGGTGATAGTCAACAGTGGGTGCAAACTTCTGGTGGCAGTGAAACGGTCACCATTTCGGATTCTGCTCCAGTCGATCCAAACTCTGGCGACTTGTGGTGGAATAGTTCTAATGGTACTTTAAAAATTTATTATAATGATGGTGATAGTCAACAGTGGGTTGATGCAAATGCAGGTCTTTTGGATGAAATTATTGGTTATTGGGTTGGTAATGATGTAGGAATTCATACAATAACGAATGTTGGAATAGGAACTACAATTCCAAGATATAGTCTTGAAGTTGGTTCAGTGGGATATGCAGATACCTCATTATGGGTCAATGGGAATGTAAGAATTACAGGGATTCTTTCCGTTGGTCAAGGGGCCATTGGTATCAATGGAAATACTAATACGATTAGTGGAGTTGAAACTTTTGTAGGGGTAACAACTTTCCGCGATACTGTTTCCATTGGTGGAACTCTTTATGCACCAGATATTGTTACGAGAAGTGGATCAACAATAGTCGGTCAAGACATTACGACAAGAAATTTAAAAGTAACTGGTATATCGACAATTAATGGCGAATTAAAAGTTGATGACCATATTACTCTCACCAGTAATGATAAGCAAATTAGAATTGGATCTGGTGGACTTTTGCCAACTCTTATTCTTGAACATGTATCTGCAGTATTTCCATCAACAAGATCAACAGCATTAATTAGAAATCAATTTACTAATGCCGATTTAGTTATTGATACTCCCAATACAAGTAAAATAAGAATTGCAAATTCTAATGGAGAAGAGATGGGTGTTTTTAACACCTCCGGATCCATAGATTTGTATTATGACAATTCCAAAAAATTTGCAACTACTGACTATGGTATAAGGGTTTTTAATGGTAGTGGCAGTACTGCAACAATTGCAGGTCCAGCAGAATTAATTATCGATCCATCTGCTATTGGAGACGATACTGGGGCTGTAAGAATTAAAGGTGATTTATATATTGAAGGAACAACAACCCAAATTAATTCAACAACAATAGAATTGGCAGACTATGTTATTGATCTCGCTACGGAAGCAACTACTGATTTATTGGCAGATGGATCTGGTATTAGGATAGGACCAGATAATACATTTTTATATGAACACTCTAGCACGTCACTCAAGTCTAGTGAGAATTTGAATGTTGCTAGTGGAAAATCGTATAAAATTGACGGAACTGATGTTTTAACCTCAACAACATTAGGATCTGGTGTAGTAAATTCTTCACTAACTTCTGTCGCTCCTGGTTTAATTAGTAATAGAACAGAATTGACTAGTGGTCAAACACAGTCTGGGGATTATCTTTTAATATATGATGCAAGCGATTCATCTTTAAAGAAAGCATCAATATCAAATGCCGCTCTTAGGGGACCACAGGGATCACAAGGTGCTCAAGGTCATCAGGGTGCTCAAGGTGCTCAAGGTGCTCAAGGTGCAGTAGGGGCACAAGGTGCTCAGGGTGCTCAAGGACCTCAAGGTGCTCAAGGAGCACAAGGTCATCAAGGTGCACAAGGTGTTACTGGTGCACAAGGAACTGAGGGGGCACAAGGTACACAAGGACCTCAAGGTGCTCAGGGTGCTCAAGGAGATAAAGGAGATCTTGGTAATACTGGCGCTCAAGGTGCTCAAGGAGCACAAGGTCATCAGGGTGCTCAAGGTCATCAAGGTGCACAAGGTGCTGGCGGAGGAGATGGTGCTACGGGAGCACAAGGAGCACAAGGTCATCAAGGTGCTCAAGGTCTTGGTGGGGGAAATGGTGCTCAAGGTGCTCAAGGTGCTCAAGGTTCTACAGGTGGTGGAGGATCAACTGGTGCTCAAGGTGCTCAAGGAGCACAAGGTGCTCAGGGTGCTCAAGGTGCCACTGGATCTGGTTCAACAGTTCCTGGTCCTCAAGGTGCTCAAGGCGCACAAGGTGCTACAGGAGCACAAGGTGGATTATCTACATTTGCTGTTCCTTCGGGTGGAATTATTATGTGGTCTGGCAGTACCTCATCTATTCCATCGGGTTGGGTACTTTGTAATGGTTCCAATGGAACACCAGATCTAAGAGATAGATTTATCGTTGGTGCTGGTAATGCTTATAGTGTCGGTAACACTGGTGGTGCTAATAGTGTTACTATTAGCTGGTCCCAAATGCCAAGCCACAGTCACTCCTATAGTGGTGGTGATAGACAAACCGTTGGTAACGGTGGTCAATCGCAACCCGTATCACAGGGTGGAAACAACACTGGTGGTGCTGGTGGTAATGGTGCTCACGAAAACAGACCACCATATTATGCACTTGCATATATAATGAAGACTTGATTGAAAAATGAGATTATCAATAATTCCTTCTGATAAACTAATTGCAATTGATGGCGAAACACTTCTAGATATTGAAGTTGATATGTCATGGATACCATCAAATGTTCACGCTGTACAATGGTATGGCGATCATGGACAAATAGAATACACCAATGGATCGGCAGATATTATAACGGAATTGGGAATTTATTCTCAAGCACAAGATACTTATCAAAGTGAAATTAAAAGACTAGAAAGCGTATCTGCAGCAATAGAAGCAAGTAGAGATTATTGGGAAGAATTGAGAATTCAGAGAAATGGTCTCTTGATCGACAGTGATTGGATTGTTACATTTCATACCGAAAAGGGTACTTCTATTCCTGTCGAATGGACAACGTATCGTCAAGCACTCAGAGACCTTCCTTCCAATACAGAAGATCCAAAAAATCCAGTTTGGCCAATTAAACCACAATAAATATTCAAAAA
>Ga0129342_1001021_pt1 | contig 12380 bp, 17 predicted proteins | sample CPBDNA_5_FD_94426 | JGI IMG/M metagenome (GOLD analysis project Ga0129342, IMG submission 94426) | Freshwater to marine salinity gradient microbial communities from Chesapeake Bay, USA - CPBay_Sum_15_0.2_DNA | ecosystem: Environmental > Aquatic > Marine > Coastal | place: USA: Chesapeake Bay...
CAAAGGTGTTGAAGGGTTACGACTATGTGAACTTTCACCAAGATCTGATAATCGCGCCTCACAATGACTTGAACAGCGGTACGTTGATCCGGCTTTTGTGTCGATCTAGAAGGATTTCCCGTGTTCGATGAATTCCAGGCATACGTGCCCCGCAGCCTTGGTGGTGTAGTCGATGCCATCGCGGAGGCACGAACCGGGACCAGGGCCAAGCGCGCATGGATCATGCCCAATGGCGCAGTGGAGATCGCCTTCTTCCTCGACGGAGCGCAAATCGACGGCTTCTATATGGGCGACGATGATCCCTCAGAGCGCGGCTCTCGAACCACTTTCTCTCTCCTCTTTGGGGCATCGACGAAGCCTCAGGTTGTGATAGCTCCGAACACGCGCGTCATGATCGCCATGATGGCGCCGATTGCGGCTCAGTTAATTTTCGGAATTCCAGCATCTGCAATACACAATCGCACCATAGAACCGACCATGATCCGAGGCGACCTGGGGATGATCGAGGATCAACTGAACACCCTGCCGACGTTCATGGAGCGAGCCCAATTCCTGGAGAGGTATTTGCTACGACGGTTGAGAAGGCATTCCGATATCCCTCCGTTCGTATCCTTCACTCGCCATGCTCAGCACGTCCTACGGGAAGCTGACCCCTTCTGGATGACCAAGACGCTGATAGACAAATCCGGCTACTCATCAGTGCACATGAATCGCTTGGCGAAAATCTGGTTGGGGACCACCCTGAACCGCTACGAGGCACTCTTTCGCTTTCGTGACGCCCTCGGTCGCATGCAAGCACCCGAGCTGAATCTGGCCGAGGTGGCAGCGGAATGTGGATACCACGACCAGGCTCATTTCACTCATAGCTTCAAGGAATTCTCAGGACTAACCCCGTCTGCATACCGCGCGGCGTCGAAGGTTGGTGTCGACACTCTCTTCTTCGAGAAATTGCCCGCGTAATCACCGCGTGCTCTAGCGGTCTCAAGACGATCGTTTCGTACAAGACCCGTCGCAGGTGACGTTCTAACCTCGCAAACGCCCCAGGAGTCGAGCACTCCGTCTAGCCGGTCCGCGAATGTGAGGGTTGGAATGAAGATCATCATGAACGTGCGAATCACTCAGGGATACGAGAAGTGGGTCGAGCTCTTCCGTTCCGCGGGGGCTGTGCGCGAGCAATTTGGCATTACCGTTTTGGCGTATGGTCACGATAAGGACGACGATTCGAGCGTGTACCAGGTGCTCGAAGTTGAGTCCATGGAAAGAATGCAAGAAGCGATGAGCAATCCCGAGCTGCGGAAGATGCGAACGGATGCGGGGGTCGACCTAGAGTCCCAACGGATCACTTTCCTCGTGGAGTAGTTGAAGACATCGGGCTGGTCTGAGTCGTCTCCCACCATCACATTCGAACTCTTCGCCAACCGCAGGGCACGGAGATCGCCTGGGGTGTCCATCTTGCGGTTTGGGGCGCTTTGATCCTGGTCGCCCGCTTCCGCAATTGGAACGTGGATGCCAAGCCTGAATCGGCTCTAGCTCCCACAGCGTGATCGTTTCGTACAAGACCGTCCTGCAATCCCGTACCTATTCTCCACGTGAGACATATCGACAAACCGGGCCAAGGGCCCCCGGCGCAGCGACGGAGACGTGAATGTCTGAGCTCAAAGACCTTATGACGAATGTATATGCCGAGATGTCGGCCACGGACGACGTCAATGCGATGGTGGACAAGTATTTCGCTGTCGATTTCGTTGAACACGACACGATCCCAGGGATCGAAGCAGAAGGCCGAGAGTTGGCGCGAGTGATGTTCGGCATGATGAAAGGCGGCATGCCGGATATTCGCGTCGAGGTCGACATGATGGTGGAAGAAGGCAACAAGGTGGCTGCCTTCGGTGCTTTCGTCGGCACTTTCACCGGCGAGATGATGGGCATGGCGGGGCAGGGGCAACAGGTGCGCATGCCGTTCGCCGACCTTCTTGAATGGCGTGACGGCCAATTGGTGGCCCATTGGGGCGTCTCGGACATGTCCGCGTTGTTCGTGCCGACTCCTTAGATCCCTCGACTATCCCCTGGAAAGGAACGAGGACATGTTCACTCTGCTAGCTAGGCACAAGGTTGAAGATTTTGACAAGTGGATGGCTCTCTACGAGGCCCAGCGCGGAGAGCTCGCGGCGCTCGGCGTCACCCGCGAAGCTGGCCTACGAGCCGTGGCCGACGGCAACGACGTTGTGGTCTTGCATGAGTTCGAGACTCGGGAGGCCGCAGACGGCTTTCTGGCGATGGCGCAGCAGGCGGATATGCAAGAAATGTTGAGAGCTGCTGGCATTGTCGGTCCGGTCACCTTCGAGATTTTTTCCAACTGCTGACGATGGAGACAAGTCGTGAAGTTCCTTAATGTCCGTATCTGGTTGATCTTGTTTGGCATCTTCTTGCTCATCGGATCACTCAGTGGAATCGGTTCGGTTGAGAGCGAAGCGTCCAAGCAATGGGATGGGGTTGACCTGACGGGACGAACCCTGGACATTGCTGCGTCGGTCGAGGTCGTGTGGGTGCTCAACGTTGCCTTGTGGGGCGCCGCCATCATCGCGATATCCCTCTTGGTGAGTGGACACAGTCTTGCGCGGGTCGGCGTCGTTGCCATCGTCACCGTGATACTCAGCCAATTGTTGGTGGCTGCCTACCTTGGCGTCACCTACGACTACGGGCAGAGCGCCGGGGGACCGCCATGGCAATTCTTCATCATCCTGGCTTTGGCGATCGTCACGCTCGTTGCCTGCATCGTGAACTGGAAGCAAAAGCCCGTCAGGGTCGATTCGTCGGCAACGGCCTAAGCACTTCTGCCCAGATCCGCCGAACGACAGTGAGGAAGTCAAGGAGGCACGGGAGTTCCTACCAGCCTCCGCCGGAACGAGCGATTGTGAAGGAGTAGGAAGAATGTCAGATTACAACAGCTTTTGGGGTGCGATTCGGCAGCGCGATGTCCTTGTCGGATTTGGCTACTTTGCTTTTGTGAACGTCCTGCTACTAGGGATTGTTGCGCTTGCAAACGACGTGGTGACCGATGGTGGATCTCGTGGCGTGCAGATTTGCTTTGCGATCATCGTGGTGGGACTCAATTTTATGTTGTGGTTATGGACTGACTCAGCAATCAAGGACGTCCAGACCAGTACGAAAGACATCGCGGTTGAGGATAGAAGCCTTGCGCTCAGTCAGAATTTCATTAGGTCGCCATGGGTCCTTTATCGAGGACTGGTTGCCGTCATCACCCTAGCCATCGCTGGAGGTCTGCTCTTCGCGGTCTTCTCCTAAGGACCTTTGGGCATCGCCCTTGGTCTCAGGCGAGAGGGAAGACAGCGCGCTTGGCCGGGGGAGACCCGAACATCGAGAGCGTGCGAGTCTGACTCCCCAGAGCTCGCTTCCCATCGCGAGCTGACTGATCATTCGGTGTTCGCATGCGGACGGGATCCCTGGCTGGAAACTTACGCTACCGTAGGTTACGCTAGCGTAGGTTTACTGAAGGTGGGGAGTTTCGATGGCACTCGAGCGTCGTGAAGTGGATCTGCACGGCCTGCGGCTTGCCTATGCCGAGTCCCCGGGCATGGGTGTCCCGGTGGTCCTTGTCCACGGAGTGGGATCGAGCATCGACTCCTGGGGCGAGGTCGGGGACTCCCTTGCTGCCGCCGGGCGTCACGTCATCGCTGTGGACCTCATCGGTCACGGAGCCTCTAACTCCGGCAACGGTGATTTCAGCCTCGGCGCCAACGCGTCCGCGATCCGCGACCTGCTCGACGCGCTTGACATCGACCGGGTGCATCTCATCGGGCACTCCTACGGCGGCGGCGTCAGTCTGCAGTTCACGTACCAATTCCCCGAGCGGGTAGCCTCGCTCGTCCTCATGTCCAGCGGGGGACTCGGCGCAGACGTCCACTTCGGCCTGCGGGCTGCGAGTCTCCCGGGATCGGAGCTGGTCCTTCGGGCTGCTGTCAGCCGGCGCGTGGTCAACACCCTCCACCGGACCCGGGCCGCTCTGGGCAGGGTCGGCCTCGGGCATCGCGGAGTGAGTGAGCGAACCCTGGCCAAGCTTCAGCGTCTCCAGGAGGAGAGCCGCCTCACGGGCTTTGTCTCTACAGTGCGAGGGGTTATCGGCCCTGAGGGGCAACGCGTCCAGGCGGTCGATCGCCTCCCGGGACTGAGCCCCGAGCACGTCCTCATCATCTGGGGCGATGCCGACGGAATGCTCCCGGTCGAGCACGGCCGTCGGGCGCACGACATCTTGCCGGGCAGTCGATTCGTCGAGATCGCTGATGCTGGTCATCATCCCCACGATGACGCGCCCGATCGCGTCTTCCTCGAAATCCTCGGGCATCTCGCCCGAGTCGAGACTGTGGCGCCTCCTGTCTCCGCCAGCGTCATCCCCGGCAGTGGCGTCAGGCTCGGCGCACAGCGCTGACCGATGACACGACGTCGGCTCTCTTCATCCTCGACACGCTCGACCCGATGACGGACGCGGAACTCGACACGGCCACCGAAGAGATCGTTGCAGTGCTGATGCAACTGGGGCCGGACGTGCATGCGGCGTATAGGCTCGTGCGGGTCTAGATCGACACCTGCCTAGATCGACACCTGGCCGTCGATGACGGTCACGCACCGTCCGCCGATCCAGATGTCCTCGCCCACGCGGTCGACCTGGACGCGGCCGGCTCTACCCATCGCCGTGCCCTGAGCTGCGACGTATCTCTCAGGTGCTCGCCCGGAGCCGATGAGCCATTGAGCCACGGCGGCGTTGAGTGACCCGGTGACCGGATCCTCGGTGAGTCCGGAGTTGCCTGGGAAGAACGCCCGCACCTCGAAGTCGACATCGCCGGATGCGTGCGGCCCGACGACTCCGACATCGAGGCCAGCGAGCAGTGCCGGGTCAGGCTCCAGTGCCAGCACCTGGTCGGCACTCTCGAGGAGCACTGCTTGCCAGCCGGGGCCGTTGTCGCACCATTGGTGGTCGACGATATCGGCCCGTGTCAGCCCAAGGCCGCGCGCGATGCGATCGACATCAGCTTCATCCAACGGTCCGCTTCGCTGTAGTGGGGGAGCGGCGAAGGCGAGCACATCGCCGGCCCGGCGGATACGCACAAGGCCCGCACCGCACTCCTGGACGATCACATCGTTCGCGGGCGCGCCTCCTGCCTCGAGCCAGGCGTGGCAGGTGCCGAGCGTCGGGTGACCCGCGAAGGGCAACTCACGGCCGGGACAGAAGATGCGTACGCGGTAGTCAGCTGCGGGATCGGTCGGCGGCAGCAGGAAGGTCGCCTCGGAGAGATTCGTCCAGCCGGTGAAGGCGTGCATCTGCTCGGTCGTGAGGCCTTCGGCGCGATGCACCACGGCCACGGGATTGCCGAGAAGGGGTGAGCCAGTGAAGACATCGACTTGGCGGAAGGGGCGTGCAGCCATCACAGGACTGTAGTGACCCGCGGAGTTTCCAACACCACGGCGGGTCCTGCGAGCAGGACCCGGTAGCCCTTATGCCCACGTCACGCGAGAAGCGCGGCCTAGCGGGCCGTGAAGAAGAGCGTCGCTTTCCTTGAGAACAGCAGCGCCAGGATGATGAGGGAGAAGATCGCACCGAAGAGCCCGTTCCAGCGCGCTCCGCTCACGAAAATGAGCTGGAAGATTGCGAAGAGCAGGCCTACGACGGTGACGATGCCAACCAGAAGGCGCGAGAAGTTGTTTCCATCGAAGAGCCCCTTGGCAACAGCGAGGTAGATCAGGCCGAGGACGAGCACCACAATGATGCTCAGCAGGCCCACGCTCGCGCGCAAATCGGCGTTGAAGATGGCGAGAATGCCGGAGATGACGTAGCTCAGCCCGGCAAGAATGACCAGGATTCCTACGACCGTGACTCCGATGGGGCGACCCATGGCGCGTTCCTTCCGTAGCAGCAGTGGTGCCGCGATTGTGGCGCACGCAAGCACACTTCCTTCCGCGACAGGCCGGGCACCGTGCGATTACTACCTCGGCGGACGTGATCGCTCGAGCGCCACGGCGTAGAGGCCGACGGTCGTGACGGCGACGAGCGCGATGGTGACCTCGGAGAGTAGGAAGGCGATGAAACCTCCTCCGACCGGCACCTGGGAGCGGTCGCCGAGCCAGATCCAGATCGCGAGAGCGGCTGCGCACACGAGGAACACCACCGCCGCGGCAAGCACGAGGGGCCGTTCCGGGGACGAAGGGGAGTCCACCGGCGTCCGACGTGCCACCGTCATCGCCGCGGCCGCCGCCATCCAGGCGAGGGCAACAGCCACCCCACCGAGGATGTCACTGGGACGGTGCCAGCCTGCAGCCAACGTAGCCATCGTGACGGCAGCCACCCAGAGCATCCCGATGCCTGCCACGGGAGTCCGATAGCGCGGGGCCGTCACGATGAGGACTCCCAGCGCGAAGGCCATCGCGATCGTCGAGTGCCCGCTGGGGTAGGTGTCGATGTTGCCGTTGTCGACGTAAGCATTGAGTTCCGGGGCGAGGTCGCGTCGCGGAAGGACGCGCTTGAGGATCTCGGCGCTGGCGATGGCGCCCCCGAATGCGACAACCGTGACAAGTGCCACGGCACGCTGTTTGCGCACGAGGCCGACAGCGAGCAGCAGCACCACCACCATGAGGATGATCGTGGAGATGCGGATGCCGTGGAGAGCGGAAGTGACCGCCTGCCGTGCCTCCAGGCTCGCAAGTTGCCCGCCCAGGAGCGCTCGATCGTCCCACCTTTGACCGATCGGCACCCTGACGAAGATCACATACAGGCCGACGACGCCGATGACCCCCGCTGCCGTGAGTGCGAGAAGGCCGCGAATGGGTGCGAGGCGCCCGGTCATGGCCTCGGTGAGTCGAACTCGGCGTTGATCTCATCCATGGTCATGGACCGCCGATCACGCATGCGCAGGAGCAGTGGGATGGCGATGAGAGATGCCAGGATAAGGAGGAAGGACGACGCGACAGGAGTGTCGAACCAGTCGATGAGCAGAGCCGCGACGAGCGGTGCCGTGCCGCCGAAGATTGCCGAGCCGAGGTTGTAGCCGACGGCGAGTGCTGAGTAACGCGCCTTGGACGGGAACTCCTCGCCGATCGCGGCGACGACCGGCCCGGTGTAGAGCATGAGGAGCACGAGCAGGACCAGACCGCCGACGATGACAAGGACAATGCCCTCGTTGGTCATGAGCCACAGCATCGGCGCACTGAGCAGCACGAAGCCGACAGCGGCGGCCGTGAGGGTGAGTTTGCGGCCGTAGCGATCCGACAATGCCCCGAAAGCGGGCGTGGCGAGGGCGTAGACCACGGTCATGCCCGTCGTGACCCACAGGGCGGTGTCCGACTGGATTTCGCTGAAGGAGTCCAAAATCGTCGGGACGAAGCCGAGGACGACGTAGTAGAGGATCCCGCCGTATCCCGCGAGGAGCGCGGCGATGATGACCTGCTTGGGAAGGTGCTTGAGGGCGTAGCGCAGAGGCTTCTTGGGTACGTCACCTGCGCGCTCCTCGTCGAGAAACTCCTCGGTCTCCGGCATCCGTCGGCGCATGACCAGGGCGAACAGGCCGAGGGCGCCTCCGACGAGGTAGCAGATGCGCCAGCCCCAGTCGCTCATGAACTCACTCGACGTCCAGGTGGTGAGGCTGGCTACGAGGGCCGAGGCGAGGATGACTCCGAGCCCTGACGTGAAGACGGCGGTGGATGCGACGAAGCCGCGCTTGCCCGGTGGCGCCTGCTCCACCAGTTGGACCACCGTGCCGCTGTATTCACCGCCGGCGGAGAAGCCCTGGAGCAGGCGCATGGCGGTGAAGAGTAATGGCGCGGCGATCCCGATGACGGCGTACACGGGAAGGAAGGCGGTGAGCGCCATCGGTGCGGTCATCATGAGGATCGACAGCACGAGCGCCTTCTTGCGACCCAGCCGGTCACCGAGGCTTCCAAAGAATGCGCCACCGACGATGCGCATGATCGAGCCCGCGGCAAACACGCCGAGGCTTGCAATCGCAGAGACGATCGCGTCATCGGAGGGGAAGAAGAGCGGGGACATCACGGGAACGAGATAGAGGTAGAGCCCGTAGTCGAACCACTCGACCACGGTGCCGGCCGATCCATAGACAACGGCGGACCGGGCCCTCTTGTCCTCGGGCGTGCTGGCACGCAGGATCGACATCCCGGCACACTAGCGACGCTGGACGCGCCCAAGGTGCGCATGCCGCGCTTGGTGATGTCTCTACGACATTCGTGCAAGGCTGTGCCGGTGATCGCCAGGCGTATCGGGCTTGCCCTCGGGGCTGGTGTTGCTGCGGCGGGCGCCGCGATCGCCTACACCGTCGCCCAGGTGCAGGGTCGGGCTCAAGGCGATGTCGAGGCCTACCTGAGCGGTCCTGTCACGGCCGATCCGCCGGTGGTGATCGCCGGAGCGAGCATCGTCCGCGGCCGAGCGTCCGTCGACTTCGTTCAGATGCTTCGCGATCGATTTCCCCGGCGTGCCTTCGTCAATGCAGGTGTCAATGGCAACGTGGCGTGGGAACTCATGCAGCGGATGGATCCGATCCTGGTGTGCCGGCCGTCGCAGATTGTCATCCTCATTGGCACCAATGACGTGCAGGCAACCCTGACCCCCGATGCCACGCGTGAGACCCGGACGTCCAAGGACTTGCCCGAGGATCCCTCACTCGGGTGGTACGCCGCGTGCATGACAGCGATCGTCCAGCGCAGTCAGCAGGCAGGGGCTGAGGTCGCCCTGTGCTCGTTACCTCCCATCGGTCAGGATCTGGGTGCGCCGGTCAACGCCGTCGTGCGCGAGGCAAACGCTCTTCTTGAGCGTGTATGCGCGACGACGGGTGCGACGTACCTGCCGGTGTACGAGGTCCTCACCGAGTTGCTCGCCAGCCAGCACGCGACTGACGGACCGGCATGGACCGGGTCGTGGGCCCCCGGTGTCCGCTCCCTGGTCGAGCACTTCGTGCTCAAGCGGAGTTACGACGCGATCGCCCTGGCCCAAGGCTGGGTGCTTTCCCCAGATGGTGTGCACATGGATTCCACGGGCGCGGGACTCATCGCCGAAGTAATCACGGACTGGCTCGTCGATCAGTCGAGCACGTCGTAGGCCGCGTCGCCGACGTTGACGGAGATCACCGGGGCCGCGGCCGGGTCGAGCCATCGCACCAGCCACTTCATCACGGGGCCCGGCATCGAGATGCAGCCCTGTGTGGGCTTGCCCTCGCTCACGTGGAGGAAGAATGCCGAGCCGCGGCCGGCGATCACCGGATCGCGGTTGTAGTCCATGACCACCGCGTACCTGTAGGCGTCGATATCACCGAGCTGCTCCGACTTAGATTGGCGGAAGCCGCAGCGGGCACCCGGTGAGCAGATGCGCATCGAGTTGTAGTGCCGGCTCTTGACGTCGGACACCCACCAGTGGGAGAGGCCCACGCGGACGTACGGCACCTGCGCTCCGGGATTCTTGGCGCGACCGAATGCTTCCGTCAGCGGGAACAACCCTCTCGGTGTGCGCGAACGCCGCTCCGAGGCCAGGCCGACGCCGTCCTGACCGACGAAGACCTCGACGGGCCCACGCACGCGGACAAACTGACCTCCGCGCATCTGCCAAGCCTCCAGCGTCGCGGTGGTCGACACTGAAGAATCTGCGCTGACGGTGACCACCTGACGTGGGCCGTCGTTCGCAGGCGCCGCCGCGGCCGGCCCGAGGACAGAAGCGATCATGAGGCCGGCGGCACACACGGAAGCGGCGGCGAGGCGGTGGATCACTGCCTCAGGCTACGTCAGGAGTCGACGTCGAGATCAATTGCCGTGTCGATGCGGTGCACGTCATCGCGACGCACGACGTAGGCGCTTTGCCGGCCTTCGACGCGAAAGGTCCAGGGGCCGTCCTGTCCGGGATCCTCGGCGACGAGTGCCGTGTCCTCATCGATGCCGAGCATCGTCCCGCCACGTGACGCGAATGGCCGGAGCGCCAGGTCGGGCAGCCAGCGCGTGTAGCGGTCAAAGTGGGGGAAGACGCGCACGTCGGGTACGACACCGAGCCCTGACAGGGGTTCCTTGCCGGGATAGCGGAAGTGCTGCACCGTCCCACCCATCGCCATGGCTCCCGCACTGCACCCGGCAAGTCCGGCCCCGCGTTGCCAGGTATGGCGAATCGCCTGCCACACGGGAGTGTCGCGGAGGGTCTCCGTGAGGAAGGTGGGGTTGCCGCCGGAGAGATAGATGAGACCTGCGCTCTCGATGAGGGGGAGCCAGCGCTCGTCGAAGGCATCGTCGCGACGACGCACGTCGATGACAATCTGCTCGGCGCCGAGCCGCGCGGCCGCCTGTCGCCCGAGGTCGTGCCAGTAGGCAAGGCGGTCATGGCCCTCGGGGGCTGAGGCTGTCGCGAGTTGGACGTAGACGCGCGGGTTGTCGGCGAAGAGCCAGTCCTCGACGTCTCCCAGCACGGGCAGGTACTCGCCGCTGCCCACGAGGGCGAGTCGTCCAGCCATGGCGGGACTCTACGAGAGTTCACTTCGTCGGCACTGAGTGACCACCTTGCGCCGGTAGCGTCGGGGCATGACTGATTCTGCAGATGCCCCTATTCCTGAGGCCATTCCGTGCACCACCGCCTTCGAGGTCCCCGGCTACGTCATCGACAAGCACCTGGGCCTGACCTGGGGTGTCCTCGTCCGCTCCGTCGGGTTCGCCAAGGGCTTCACGGGTGGATTCCGCGCTCTCAAGGCAGGCGAGGTGCCGCAGTACACGGACGTTGTCGATCAGGCTCGTCGCGATGCGCTACAGCGACTCATCGAGCACGCGCAATCGCTGGGTGCCAACGCTGTGATCGGCGTGCGTTTTGATTCCAGCGATGTCGGCGGCGGGGATTCGGGGCTCAGTGAGATCCTCGCGTACGGCAGTGCCGTCGTCATCAGGCCGGTATAGAGCGGACCTACTGTCCGGCGTCGGCGTGCGCGGCGTCGTGGAACTCACAGAACGCGGCGAAAGCTCGAGGCGCCCAAATCGTGGCGGGTCCCCCGCCCATGAGGATCGTCACGCCGAGCATGTCGGCGGCTTCCTCCTTGCTCGCCCCCGCCTTGACGGCCGCGCGGGAATGGGAGGCGACGCAGCCATCGCACTCGGTCGCGACAGCGATGGCAAGGGCGATGAGTTCCTTGTGTTTGACCTCCAGGGCGCCGGGCGCGAAGGCCGCGCCGTGGAGTGCGCGGAAGCCGTCGTAGACGTCGGGGATGGCCTTGCGCAGGTCGCGGGTGAGTGGCGCGAGTTCGTCGAGGACGGCTTTGCCATGGTCAGTAGACATAGTGGGCAGTATACCCCGGGGGGTATATAGGGCTAGAGCCGTAGGTCCCCGCTACTCCTCCTTCTTGCCCTCGTCGAAGGCTTCCTTGACCTGATTCCAGTAGCCGGTCGCCTTCTGGGTGGCTTGGTCGGTGAGTTCAGTGGCCTTGTCGGTCACGGCGCCGGCGAGGTCCTCTACCTCGGCCTCCGCCTGCTCGGCAACACCCTCATCGCGCAGTTTGTCGTTGCCGGTGAGGGCCCCAGCCGCCTCCTTGAAGCGGCCCTTGAGATTCTTGTAGAGCGGATCCATGAGGTCTCCCTTGCTTTGGCCAATGCCCCCGACGCTACTCCGATCCGGAGCCACATGAGGGCGAGAAACGGTCCACCGGGCACGCATCGTTCGGGGCCGCCTCACCTGACTGGAATGGACGATCGGCGGCCGATGTTGCCAGCGGTAGCGTGATGCATGAGGAGGTGTCGTGTCCGAGAGCGTGGAATTGGCCATTGGTGGCATGACGTGCTCGACATGCGCCTCTCGGATCGAGCGCAAACTCAACAAGGTCCCGGGTGTCCGCGCGAGTGTCAATTACGCGACCGAAAGCGCCCACATCGATCTCGACACGCAGATCCCGCTCGCCGAACTCGTGCGTGTGGTCGAGCAAACGGGCTACTCCGCATCACCGGTCGGAGATGCGAGCGGGGGAGACGATGAGGTCGATTCCCTGCGCGTGAGGTTCTGGATCTCACTCGCCCTGGCCGCGCCCGTCGTCGTCCTATCGATGGTGACGCCGCTGCAGTTCCCCGGCTGGCAATGGGTGGCTCTCGCGCTGACCACCGTGATTGTGGGATGGGGAGCCTGGCCATTCCATCGAGCTGCTGCGCTCAATGCGCGGCACGCCACCGCGACGATGGACACCCTCGTGAGCATGGGCGTGCTCGCGGCGTACCTGTGGAGTCTGTGGGCCATCGTCTTCGGTGGTGCTGGAGTGATCGGCTACACGATGTCGCATGGCTTCGGCTCCCACTCATCGACAGGGCTTCCCGACCTCTACCTCGAGGTCGCGGCTGCCGTGCCGGTCTTCCTC
>Ga0129342_1001022_pt1 | contig 12375 bp, 17 predicted proteins | sample CPBDNA_5_FD_94426 | JGI IMG/M metagenome (GOLD analysis project Ga0129342, IMG submission 94426) | Freshwater to marine salinity gradient microbial communities from Chesapeake Bay, USA - CPBay_Sum_15_0.2_DNA | ecosystem: Environmental > Aquatic > Marine > Coastal | place: USA: Chesapeake Bay...
CATTGTTTTGGTCAATATAATTTGAAATGTTTAGGTCATTACTGGTAATAGTATCATTAATATCTATTAAGTATTCATTGTTTATTTTAATATAATTTGAAATGTTTAGGTCATTTGACGTAATAATAGTATTTAAATCATAACTATTTTCTTTAATATAATTTGAAATATTTAGGTCATTACTGGTAATAGTATTATTTACGTCTAAGATAGTTAAGTTATTTTCATTAATATAATTTGAAATATTTAGGTCATTACTGGTAATAGTATCATTTATGTTTATTAAGTATTGATTGTTTATTTTAATGTAATTGGATATGTTTAGGTCATTGCTTAAAATTGTTTCATTTATGTCTAAGATAGTTAAGTTGTTTTCTTTAATGTAATTTGAAATATTTAGGTCATTACTAGTAATGGTTTCATTTATGTTTACTATAGTTTGGTTGTTTATTTTAATGTAATTTGAAATGTTTAGGTCATTACTGGTAATAGTATCATTAATATCAAATAAAGTATCATTGTTTATTTTAATATAATTTGAAATATTTAGGTCATTACTGGTAATAGTATCATTAATATCTAATATATTGTCATTGTTTATTTTAATATAATTTGATATGTTTAGGTCATTGCTTGTAATAGTATCATTTATCACTAATAAGGTTTCGTTGTTCATTTTAATGTAATTTGAAATATTTAGGTCATTACTTGTAAAAGTTGTATTAAAAATCTCTAAATTTGCATTTCTTAATTCAAAAAAATTTGAAATATTACTATCAAACGATTCTAAATTATTATTAATATTACTTATATTATCATTAATAATACCTGAATATATATCAAATTGTGATTCTAAATTACTTAAATTGGAATATATGTTAGTATTAACACTTTCAAAGTTTTCAATAATACTATTATCATATTCATCTAATTTAGTATTTAATGTATATTCAATATTTTCTATTTTTCTATTTAATATTACATTTGATTGATTTATTTTTATAATTAAATTATCATTTACCTCTTCTACTCTATCAGTTAATATTTTATCTTGATTACTTGATGTATCAATAATATTTTGTATGTCATCTGTATTATATGATGGGATTAGTTCAAGAATATTACTATATAATTCTAAATTTGATAAGTTAATTTGATTACTTACTCTTTCATTAGTGTAATATAGATTTGTTTCTCCTTCATAAACTTGATCAGTATTTGTTACGTTAATATTGTACATTACATTAAAACCATCATTATCGGGATTATAGTTATTAATTATAATATTATCAACTGTTAGTGTTCCTTGATAATACCCATTTGCAATATATCTATTGTTATTACCATTCTCGATATTATCAAGAGTTATTTTATCTTCATCGCGAATATCGTGAGTATTTATTAATTTACTTTTTAAATCGTTATTAAAATATTGTTTTTTATAATAACGATTTGTAACAGTTTCTTTTAAATCGTCTGTACTTTTATCATTTAAATTAATGTTAGTAATATTTGAACCATCTACAATAATATTTTCTGCAAATATAGAGCCCCATTTATTTGTTTCGCTACCTATATTAATATTTGCATTATTTGGTAATATATCATTCTCCAATAATGTTTCTCTATTTAATATTATATTTTGATTGTTGAATTGTGCTATTCTATTATCAGTTGTTATACTGTTATCATAATTTCTAACTATTATAGATAACTCATGTTCGTCAGTTGTTTCGTCTAAAGTATTAGCACCAATTAATATAGCATTGCTATGTCTTACAGTTTCTTCAGAACCTTCTTGGGTAATTGTTTCAACGTCATTTGCAATTAGTAAAATATATGTTTCATCGTCGGTTGAAGCAAAACTTGCAACAATGTTTGAAGTATCTGACTTTAAACTAAAAAATGAGTTGTAAGACATAATGACTTTGTCTTTGTCTAATCTAATAGTTTTATCTATTTTTTTTTATAAAATTTATATAAACATTACGTTATATTTTATAAATAATGAGTTCTACCGAAGAAGTTAGTGTTAAAATAACAAAAGGCAATTTTACAAAAGTTGTAATTGATAAATTTCTACAAGATATTGATTATGATAAAAAATATAAATTAAACGAACTAAAAGATATGCTAACTAATTCTTATAAATCTGTTAAAGAAAAAAAGGTTGTTAATAAAAAAACACCAACTGAATATAACATTTTTGTAAAAGAAAAAACAAAAGAGTTAAAAGAACAATTTCCAGATTTAAATAATACTGAAATTTTCAAAAAAACTGCAGAACTTTGGAATGAGCATAAAAAAACAAAATCGTAAATTTTTTTTATTTATATAAATTAGTATGAAAAATAGAAAATTATATAATAAAACTACTAAATATTTATTAATAGTATTATTAGGTGTTATTTTATTCGGATTAATTTATTTATTTGTCAAACAATTATCAAATTATGAATCCAAGCAGGTACAAGACCCTCAACCATTTGATAAGGTAGATGGAATGATGGAAGCATTTACATCAATACGTGAAAAATTTAATTCAGGCGGAAGCACATGTACTAAAAAGTTAGTTATATATACAGCCGACTGGTGTCCTCATTGCAGAAGCTTTATGGGTAAAAAAAAGAAAGAGGACCCTATAAGTGAAGATAGTGATTTTGCAAGAGTACGAAATGCTTTAAAACCTTTAGGTAATTTCGAACATGTTATGGATACAGACCCATTATGTCAGCAAAGAATGTCATCACATGGAATAGGAGGATACCCTGGATTTGCTTTAGTTGATAAAAATTCGGATGAAGGAACAAAATTTAATTGTACAAGAAAATCTGATGAAATAATTGCTAAATTTAATAATGAGTGTAATTAATTTTTTTTATTATATTAAATTAAATGATAAAAAAAATTCATATTGATATATTGAAAATTTTTTGTATCATTGGTTTAATAGTATTAATACTTAGTTATTTTAAATGTAAAAATATAATTAGTGATAAATATGATATATTAACTAAAAGTTATAATTTTACAAACTATAAATTTTTAAATGAATATGTTGATGGATGGGGATTATCTCATTTATTATTATATGGTATTATGACTTTCATATATCCAAATCAATGGCATTTAATATTTTTAATAGGCGTGGTTTGGGAAATTATAGAAATAATACTTTCCTATATTCCAATATTTAAATGTTATTTACTTAACTATGGAAGGGGTCAAGTTACAGAATGGTGGTATGCAAGATTTGAAGATATAATAATGAATTGGTTAGGTATAATTATTGGATATTATTTAAAAACAATTTTTACATAATATAGTATGTTGTATATTAGCTTTGATATTGGAGTTAAAAATTTAGCTTTATGTATACTAAAACAAACAGATAGTTTAATTAAAGTTATAGATTGGAGAGTTATTACTTTAGCTGAAAAAAAAAAAGATATTAATGGACTTAATACAATATCAGAAAATCTTTTTTATGAATTAGATAATATAGTTGGTTCAATTGAGGAGTTAAAATATGAAAAAATAGATTATGTTTTAATTGAAAATCAACCTTCCAATTTAAATGGAATAATGAAAAGTATACAATTATTAATATTTAGTTATTTTATGTTATTAAAACACTGGGACAAACTTAATATGAATGTATTATTAATAAATGCAAGTTTAAAATTACAATATCATACATTTAAACCAGAGCCTTTAATTAAATTTGATAGTCAAAGAACAAAAAAAGAGCAAAAAAGGGATAAATATAGAAATAATAAAAACGACGGTATTGAAATAACGAAATATTATATTAAAGATAATAAAATTTTATATGATTATTTTACTAAACATAAAAAAAAAGATGATTTGGCAGATACATTATTGCAAACTATATCTTATATAAAGAAACATAATAATTTGGTTATCGAAGAGGTTTCTATAAATGAAAATAATTTATTATTATAAATTTATTTTTTATGTTAAAAACGAAATAATAGTTGTAAATATTAATATAGTAATAAAAAATAAAGAATCTAATGAATATATGATTGGTGATTTTGTTACTAATTCGTAATAAGCAAATAATGGAGATAATAGCATTGATAATCTACCATAATTAATTTCTAAATTATTTAAAATGTTTTTATTATCGTTTTCTGTTATTTTTTTTTGTGTTATATCTGTCATAATAATTAAATGATTTAATTCCATAATAAAGATATAAAATGATAATAATAAATAAAAAATACAATTAATATTACTCATACCTCCATTTAAAAAAGATGGTGCTAATTTTTTGTTAACAAGTAAATTTTGGGAATATAAATTTAAAGCAATTACGGGATGTATAACTTCAGCAAAAATTCTTCCGATAACTGCAAGCATTGCTATTCTAGCATGTTTACGTTCTGCTTCCTTTAAAGAAAATTTATTGTGTATAAAATATTTTACTAATTTTGGTATTTTGTTATTGTTTAATATAAATTTTTTATATATTTTTTTATTATTAACTTTAATTTTATTTTTAAATATATTTAATTTATTATCAAACATAAAACCTTCGGCAAATGAAATAAATAAAAATATAAAAATAATTTTTTTATTCATTTATTAAATATAGAATATATTATAAATATAATTTTATTTTAGTATTTTTTTTAAATATGTTATAGTATCTAGATTAAATTTTTTAAATTTATTGTTTACAATTTCATTTGTTAATTTTTCAAAAAACACATCATTTAATTCATTTTTATTTTGTTTATTAATTTTTTTATATTTTTTATATTTCCATTTATATATTACTTCTTTTTTACTATTATTAATAAAATCATTATCCATATATTTACATATTTTTTTTGATAATATTAGTTTGTTAACATATTTTGACAACTCTTTATTTTTATTATAATCTACATTAATATTTTGCCATAAATCTATAAAATAGATATAATCATATGTTTTACATAATATAAAATTATTTTGATAATCAATAAATGTATTATTATTATCTATAATTAATAATTTATCAGATATATTATCTTTATTTTTTAAATTTTTACTTATTTTTGGTAATATTTTTTTAATTTGTTTTTTATATTCATTATTACTACTTAAAATACAATCGTCGCGTGTAAAAATAGGTCTATTAAATTTAATTTTAAGGTTTTTTTCAATGTATTCTATTTCTTTATATGCCCATTTTTTTTCAGAAGCAGTATATATATAGATTTGGGCATTGGGATATAATTGTTTAATTTTTAAATAAAAATTAATGAAATATGGTCTAATTAATTTAGATGTATTATTATAAGCCTTTATTAGGTTTATATTATTAGTTAATTTAATTTTATTATTTTTTTGTATTAATTGTAGATTATATAAATCTGCTTGAAAACAACAATTTCCTATAATTGTTCCATCTAAATCTAAAATTATTATTACTTCTAAATCAGACATTTTATCTCAACTTATTATAGATTTAGATAAAATGGTAAATAATTCAGACATTTACATCCATTTTATATCAATATTCTTAATATTGTTGTTTGTAATATTATATTGTTTAAATGTGCTTATGTCTAAAAAAATAAATTTTTATTATAAAATAGTATCATTATTTGTATTATTTATAATAATTAATATGACATTTAACTTAGTATCTAAAAATTTATTATATTATAGAAAATTTTTTTGCGATTTTAATAAAAAACCACAAAAAATAGTTAATAATGATTCTATAATTACACCATACAATGATAGTAATTATGCTAAATATTAAAAGTATATAAAGAATATATTATATATATATATAAGCTCTCATAGCTCAGTCGGCAGAGCGCAAGGCTTTTAACCTTGTGGTCGTGGGTTCGAGCCCCACTGAGAGTATTTATTTTTTCTTAAAATAGTTATATATTTTTTCAAAACAGTTTGCAGGTTTATCTTTTTTAATTTTAAGTGTAAATGTATCTTCACTAAATTTTCCTTTTAGAACATATTTATTTTTCATATTTTAATTATACCATTATCTATTAAAATACTATTATTAATTTTTTCATCATTTATAATAACATTTTTCATAAAATCTTTTTTTTCAATTACAATACTTAATATATTACTAAAACATCTAAACACAATTTCAGATAGTAATTCTGAAGCTTCTTTACCACTTAATGCTGGTAAGTTTGGTACACAATAAATTGATTTATTATTATAAATATTATAAGGGTTATCTATTGTTTTTGTTATAGATTGTGATGTCATACCTCCCTGGTCAATTGATATATCTACGAATATCGAATTATTATGCATCAAATCTAATAGTTCGTCTGTAATTATTTTATCTGTTTGTTTTAAATTTGTATATATTGATCCTATAACTACATCTGCATTTTTCATAATTTTTTTTAGATTTTCTATATTGTATTCATAAATATTTAAGTTTTCATTAATTAATTTAAGATTATTTAATTTATTCCAATTAATATCCATTAAATGTATGTTATTAAAATTAAAAGATATAGCTTCGTATAAAGCCGATTGTCCTGCATTACCTAATCCAATAATAACTAATTTTTTATTAAAAATATTTTTTTGCATATAATTATAAGAAATATTAAGAGCATTTTTTCCTGCTAATACTGACATTTGTTTTAAAATAGGGTATTCATTATTATATTTAACTGATTCAAATCCAATACAACATGCTTTAGATTTAATCATATTATTTTTTAAATTTTCATTGCCCCCTAAATGATAAAAACAACATACACTGTGATGTTCTTTAATTAATTGATACTCGTATTCTTGAGGTTCTTTTACTTTAAAAATTATATTAGCATTATTATAAATATCTTCTATATTGTTATAAATCGAAGCACCTGACATAACATAACTTTCATTTGAAAAATTAGATAGTAACCCTGCGTCTTTTTGAATAATAACACTAAAACCCATTTTAACAATTTTTTCTACATCTTTTGGTGTAAAAATAACACGTGATTCATTATTTTTAAGTTCTTTAGGTATACCAATTATATTATACATAATAAAACTATATAGGATATAATTTTATATAAAAAAAATTTTATTGTCTGATGTAATTATTTTTTAATTCAGATATTTGTTTTAATAAACTTAAGTTAACCTTTAAATCGGAAAATTTAGTTTTAACTTTTTTATTACTTTTGCAGTCATGTATATTTTTGCATCCGCATTCAATATAATTATATGTACCGATATTATAAATCCAATTATAGTCGCTATTATTTAGAGACCGATTAATTGGAGTTTTAAAAAATAATTTACATAAAGTTATAGATAAATTTTTATTACTTATTTTAATAAACATAATTCATTAATATTCCTATAAATACATTATACTATTTTTTTATATTATTTTGTAAAATTTTTTTTCCCTACAATTTTATCTACTTTTTTATCTAACATAATTCTACTTGCAATATAACTATTATATTGTTTTACTCTTATTTTTTCCTTGTTTAAATTTAAAATTTTATTAATAAATGGAAATAATGATAAGTTATATGAAAAAGACTGTAAAATATTTATTAAAAATAATAAGAATATTAATTTATTCATTAGTGTTAATATATTAAAAATATTTTATTTTTAAATAATAATTTAAAAACTATATAAGGGTTTAACAATATATAATATTGTGAAGCAATTCACCGCCCTTATAGCTCAGATGGTTAGAGCGAACGACTGTTAATCGTTAGGTCACAGGTTCGATCCCTGTTGGGGGCGTAATTATTTTTGTAAAAAAATTATCACTTTTTATTAAAAAATGAATTATTATATTATAATATAATTAATATGGATTACAATAAATTTATTAACTATCCAAATTATAGTAACATATATATATATAAATATTGCGATGAGTTAGATAATAATGTTAAGGAATTATTTAATGATTGTTATAATAATTGGTATGAATTATCATATGATTCTTTAAAATTATTAAAAGAGAAAATTGCAAAATTAACAGATAATAATATGATGATTCATGGTACTTTAATGTGTGATAGAATATATTTTAAAGATTATCAAAAAAATATAAATTATTATATTGTATTTAGAAATAATAATATTGAATTATGGTACATTATTGGTAACATAATTGATGTAATATATAATGTAACTTTTAATAAGTTATTTAATTTATAAAAAATGATTTTAAATATTAATTATAAATATTAATATGAATTATACTAACTTTAATAAAAGTTTAGTATCTGAAAATACAATATGTTATGAATATAATAAACAATTTTGTAACAATAATATAAAATTGTTAAATGAATGTTATAATAATTGGTTTAAAATTGATATTAACCAAATTATAAAATTAAAAGAAATAATATCTGATATAACAGACTATAATTTTGATATAAAAGGGTATAAAAAAGACAATATGATTATATTATTTAATAATATTAAAACAAGATATTATATCATAATATTCTCTAAAAAAATAAAATTTTACTGGATACATATTAAATAACAGTTGTAATATCTTCGTGGAAAGAAACTGTTGATGTTGGTGCTATTATAGTTTTTTTATCATCAAAATAACTTATATAAGATGCCATTAAACTAAAATGCGAATTTGAAATAATATTATGTTTAATCATTGTTAATAAAATAAATTCAATTTCAATAATATTAATATCAATAAAGTATAATGTTTTATTATTATAATTAAATCTATGTTTATTTTTTTTACACCATTCTATATTATTGGAAAATATTACTACATTAGTTTTGTCAGTTAAATCTAAGGCTCTGTTATAATATGGAATATTAACATCATCTTTAACATTAATATGTAAAGAAACTAAATCGTCATCTAAACACTCTTTATTATTAATTTTAGTAAAATAAGATTTAATTGAATTATAAATGTCATATGTCGAATACATATAATTTTCATTTGAATAAACTAAATGTCTTAAAAAATTTCTTGTTGAATTATCTACACTATTAAAATAAATAAATGAATTATATAAACCACTTAAAAATATATTATTGTTTTCATCTTTTTCAATAATACAATTATTATTTTCTATTTTTTTAAATTTTATATTATCAATATCAGTAAAATTTAATTTATTACTAAAAAAAGTTGTAAATAGTTTTTTGTTAACATTATTTTTAGTTTTTTCGAATACTAATTTTTTATTATTATTAATAGAATATGTATAAGCAGACGCAATATTAAATAGTATTTTACCTAAACCATTAGGAATATTAATAGATACTACTTCAGATTTATCGTTGTTATATTCAAAATTAAAGTAAGTAACGTTCATTACTTATAATTTAAATATATTAATAACATATAATTTTATATAATTTGCGTATTTTTATTTAAACATATTAAATTTATATAATATATATTATGAGTTTTGAAAATAATTCAAGAGATGATATTTTTAATTTAAATAGAGGAAGCGCAAATAATATAAAACATTTTAACAATCCTAATACTTCCAGTTTAAGAGCAGGTGATGATATGATATTTAATAAAAAAAAAATAAGCGATGATATAATATCTTCATCATCTGCTTCTAGTGCAAGTTCAGTTTCTTCCGTAAGTGATACATCTTCTGAAGGAAGTGCTTCAGTCGCTTCTTCTAGAAAAATTAAGAAAAAAAAAGCTAAAAGTGATACAAGTAGTGAAAGTGGTGAAAGTATAAGTGGAAGTGATTCTTCAAGTAGTGCAGGCAGTGCTAATTCATATGAAAGCGAATCTGATGTTTCTAAAAAAAGTGTTGTTAAAAAAAGCTCACATAATAGTACAAGAGAAAAAAAAGAAATTATATATCAATTAGACAGATTAGAGCAACGCGGATATAAAATACCTTTTAAATTTAATTTAAACTCAGATTTAGAAGAAATGAAATTAGAATATAATAAATTATTAAAAGAAAAAGAACTAGACAATAGTGTTAGATTTTCTAGAAAAATGTTAATGGCATTTGTTACTGGTTCGGAATATTTAAATAATAGATATGACCCTTTTTCTATTCAACTGGATGGATGGTCAGACCAGGTTCACGATAATATAACAGATTATGATGATATATTTGAAGAATTGCATGAAAAATATAAAAGTACTGGTAAAAAAATGCCTCCTGAATTAAGATTATTTATTAGTTTATCAGGTAGCGCATTTATGTTTCATTTAACAAATAGAATGTTTAAAGAGCAAAAATTACCGGATGTCGAAAATGTTCTAAAATCTAATCCTGATTTAATGAAACAATTTCAACAGGCCGCCGCAAAAGAATATATATTACCTCAAAATGGTGGTGGTAATAATAGAAATGTAAACAATTTTTCAAATACCAATTCTGGTAATAATGGAGGTCCGGGTATTTTAGGAATGGTTAGTGGTTTATTTAACAATATAAGCAATGGGTCAATGAGAAATAATATGAAACCTAATTATAAAAGTAGAGACAGTGATAGTGACTCTATAAGTGAAATAGATTCAATTATTGACAATGTTCATAAAAATATTACTGTAAATAGAAACAACAATAATATTGAAACATTATCAATTAGTGATGAGGAAATTACATCTATTATGGAGGATGAAGCAGATTTAAGAATAACAAAAACTAGAAAAAAAAAAGGGGGTAATGATAGAACTTTAAATATTTAACCTCGTTTGCTTAAAGATTTAACACCTTTAGAGGTAGTTTTTACTATTGATTTAACTTGTTTCGAAGCTTTAGATAATTGAGATGGTATAGTTTTTACACCTTTTACTGGATTTTTTAAATTAGATTCAATTTCTTTTGATGCATTTTTAATATTTTTAAAAAAGATAGTTAATCCAGATAGTATAAATGGGAATACAAATAATGTTAATATCATTAAAACTACTAAAATCATTTCAATAGTAGATCCAGCAAATATTAATTCTCTTCTGATATCTTGAGAGCATTCGCATTTTTTGGTTATTAACATTCTAGTATAGCTCATAGTCATGTATAAATAAATAGCAAAAACAATATAAAATATTGTTATTACGAATAAATATACAGATGTTATTTCTTTACCGAATAAATCAGCCAATAAGGTACCGGGAGGAATAAACATAACAAATAGTATAAATACTAAAGCAAATATACTAAACGATTTTATAAAACCAATATGCGGATAATTTAATGCACAATCGCAGTTACCTATTTTTTCTAATTTTTCGATATAAGTATATACCGATAATAATAAAATGAAAATAAATAAATTTACAACAAAATTAGCAATATATCCAGGAGTTAATATAGATTGCATTATTAATTAATATATCTATTATTACTTAGGAAAAAAAAGTTTTAAAAATTAAATTTGTCAATAATAAATTTTGTTGATTTATCATATTTAGTAAAATCAATATCTATTTTTTCTATTTTGTATTTTTTACTTAATACAAATAATAAATCAAGATAATAATTTATTATGTAACTTTTAACTTCTTTTTCATTATGTATTATATTATATATATCTGTATTTATTTTTTCTAAAAAATCGTGAATTTTTGTATCGTCATTTGATAAATCTATTAACATTTCAAATATATTTTGGAATTTTAATTTATATTTTTTATAGTCACAATATGTATCGTAATTTTCGTCTAACATAATATTAATGTCCTGGTATTGCTTATCTAAATGATAATTTAGTTTATACATATTTTGATAGAATATGTCATCGTTTATATTTTTTATATCACTAATTATTTTACTATATAATTTATCATTATTTTTACCAATATATATATATATAATATCTAATAATTCTTCAATATAATTATAATTAGTTATAATATCTGTTATATTATTATAAATTGTATCTTTATTTGATTCTGATAGTTTATTTAATAAAGATATAAATAATTTTTTTTCTTTATTTGTATTAAATTTATTTGTTGTAAAAGTATAAACTTTTTTATCTTGACTAATTGTATTAATATTACTACCACTATTATAACTATTGTTTTTATAATAATTATTATATTTATCGTGTGGTTTATTATAAAAATGTTTTTTCATTTTCTTTTTTTCCCATAAAAATTTTGAATCATATTTTTCATTAAAACATGAATAATTTTGAATTAATTCTTTCTTTTTTTTTTGTAAATTATCGTAAATAATATCATTATATATATAATTTTTTTTTTTCTGTAAAAATATGTTATAATCTATTTTAATAATATCGCAATTTTCGATATCCATATGTAATTTAATAATTACTTATATTCTTAAACTATTTTAATTTAAGACTTTGATTATATATTATAATATTAATTTATTATTATTAATTAATTATATGTACAAA
>Ga0129342_1001027_pt1 | contig 12358 bp, 9 predicted proteins | sample CPBDNA_5_FD_94426 | JGI IMG/M metagenome (GOLD analysis project Ga0129342, IMG submission 94426) | Freshwater to marine salinity gradient microbial communities from Chesapeake Bay, USA - CPBay_Sum_15_0.2_DNA | ecosystem: Environmental > Aquatic > Marine > Coastal | place: USA: Chesapeake Bay...
CAAAAAGAGTTTGATCAAAACCATTCTCACCCTGAAAACTTTCAATGTTAATAATTTCTTGTTTGGCTGCTTTTTCTGACACGATTAAACCTAGGGCTCTTGCATGCGAAAGAAGAGTTTTTTGATTGATGATCTCATTCTTGATTAACTCAAGTGAAACTTCTTCATCCAAATCATCCAAAGAGAACTCTTCACCATAAATTGATTGCAACCTTTGGCTAACTTGACTGGTTGCAAGATTAAAGTCCATCTGAGAAACAGGCTCACCATTGACTGTTCCAAAACTTGAAAAGGTTGTACCAAAAGACTGTGAACCCAGGAACACAAATGGTATGGCAAGGAGAGCCGTGATAACTATGACTCGTTTACCTGATAGAAAGTTTCTTAGTGACTCTAACATTCGTTCTTCATCCTCTTTAAAAGCTACCAATCATACATAAAAAAAGGGTGCTTATGCACCCTTTTTTAAAAGACGTTTTAATCTAAAGTTAATTAAGAGTTTTTAACTTTATCTTTTAATCCTTTACCAGCTTTAAAGCCTGGAACTTTTGATGCTGCAATATGCATTGAAGCACCTGTTTGTGGGTTTCTTCCTTCTCTAGCAGCTCTGTGCCTTACTGAAAAAGTTCCAAAACCAACAAGCGAAACTGTGTCCCCCTTGCCTAATGCATCACCGATTGAATCTAAAACCGCATCAACAGCTCTTCCGGCTGAAGCTTTGGTTACGTCTGCTGATGAAGCAACTGCATCTACTAAGTCTGATTTATTCATTGAATTCTCCTCTGGTTAATTAATTTACCTAAGGCTATGAAAAGCTATCGTGCAAGAAATGTCAAGCTTTAAAAGCTATTCTAATGAGGTTTCCTAGTAGCAGTTCTAGGGCGAGATGATTTGGGCTTGGTAAGAACTTTAGGGTCTCTACGTTTTTTGGTTGGTTTGGGTTCTGCCGTTAGAGCATAAGCAATGGCTTCATCAACCCACCTCACTGGAAGAATCTCTAGCGCATGAGTGATTTGGGATGGTATTTCTCTAAGGTCGGCAGTATTGTCCTCAGGAATAATAACCCTCTTAATCCCGCCGCGCTTTGCAGCCAAGAGCTTTTCTTTGAGGCCGCCAATTTTTGTAACTTGGCCATGCAAGGTAATTTCACCGGTCATCGCTGTATCAGATCTCACAGGTATTCCAGTGAAGACTGAGATCATGGCTGTGCACATCCCCACGCCTGCACTCGGGCCATCTTTAGGAGTGGCTCCATCGGGCACGTGGATGTGTATATCAAACTTTTCATAGAAATTGCTTGATATGCCTAGCTTATCTGAACGTGATCTTACAACAGTTAGCGCAGCTTGAATTGATTCTTGCATAACTTTCCCAAGCGAACCTGTTTTAATAACTTGTCCTTTTCCTGGAACGTATGAAGCTTCAATGGTGAGCAGCTCACCTCCTACCTCGGTCCATGCCAAACCTGAAACCTTGCCAACTATATCTTCGACATCAGCTTCACCAAATTTAAATTTGGGAACGCCACAATACTTTTCTAAATTTTTAGGCGTGATATTAATTGAGCTTTTAATATTTTTGGGATCTGCAAGAACTCTTTCTTTAACGGATTTTCTAAAAATTTTTGCAATCTGTTGCTCCAGGCCTCTAACCCCAGCCTCTCTTGTATAGTGGCGAACTATGTCCAAGATAGACTTATCGCTAAGTTTAACTTCTTGCTCTTTGAGTCCATTTCTTTCAAGCTGTTTAGGAATAAGGTATTGCTTGGCTATGTTTAATTTTTCATCCTCTATATAACCAGGCAGCCTAATGATCTCCATTCTATCGAGCAAGGGACCTGGAATATTTAAGCTATTAGCGGTGCAAACAAACATTACCTCAGAGAGATCAAAGTCAACTTCTAAATAGTGATCCGAAAAGGTATTATTTTGCTCTGGATCCAGCACCTCAAGAAGAGCTGAAGCAGGGTCACCCCGATGATCCATGCCCATCTTATCGATTTCATCTAATAAAAATAATGGATTTTTGACTTCAACTTTTGAAAGCTTTTGAATAATTTTACCTGGCATGGACCCAATGTAAGTTCTTCGGTGCCCTCTTATCTCTGCCTCATCTCTGACGCCGCCTAGAGACATTCGGGCAAATTTTCTGTTAGTAGCTCTAGCTATAGATTTGCCCAGAGAGGTTTTACCAACCCCAGGTGGGCCCACCAAACACAGAACAGGAGCTTTTAATTTTTTAACCCTTTGCTGTACTGCTAAATATTCTAAAATTCTCTCTTTTACCTCATCTAAACCAAAATGATCTTCATCTAAAATTTGAATCGCTGACTGCAAATTTGACTTAACTTTGCTTCTTTTTTTCCAAGGAATCCCTGTCAACCAATCTAAATATGACCTAACTACTGAGGCTTCTGCAGACATTGGAGACATTTGCTTGAACTTAGTAAATTCATTATTTGCTTTCTTTAACGCTTCTTTTGACATGCCAGCCTTAGCTATGTCTTCTTCTAATTGTGAAATTTCGTCACCCTCGTCGCTGATATCACCAAGTTCTTTCTGAGCTGCTTTGATTTGCTCATTTAAATAGTACTCGCGTTGAGATTTTTCCATCTGCCCTTTAACTCGGTTGCGAATTCTTTTATCCACATCCATCACTTCTAACTGAGACTCTATGAAAGCAATAAGAATTTCTGCTCTAAGCTGATAGTCTGCCGTCTCAAGAATCTCTTGTTTTTGCTTAATCTCCATAGGCAAATGACCAGCTATTGAATCAATGATTCTAGATAAATCATCGAGAGCATCAATTGAAGCTAGAACTTCTGGAGCAATTTTTTTTGTAATTTTTATAAAATCATGGAACTTAGCTTTGATAAATCTAGCTAAATTTTCTCCATCTTTGGGATCAATTGAAGATTCAGCAATCAAGCTCACTCTTACTTTAGAGAATGTTGTATCGGATTCCAAAGAATCCATGTGGGCTCTGTGTGAGCCCTCAACCAGAACTTTAACAGTGCCATCAGGTAATTTTATTAACTGAAGAATATTTGCAATGGTTGCAACTTTAAATAGATCATCAAACAAGGGTGCGTCTAAAGCGCCGTCTTTTTGTGTAGCTAAGATGATTTTCTTTTCACCTGCCATGGCTGCATTTAATGCATTAATGGATTTGTTTCTGCCAACAAATAGAGTTGAGACTGCTCCAGGAAATACCACCACATCCCTGAGCGGGATCAATGGAAGATCATATTTAATAGCAGTCATACAACTATAATGAGGGAGAATTAATTAAATTCAACCGGCAGATGAAGATTTTTTCTTAGACGATTTATATACTTTTATAGGGTCTGTTGAATGTATGACAGAATTTTCATCAACTATGACTTTCTCTAGATCTATGTTTGGCAGTTCAAACATTGTATCCATTAAAAGCTCTTCCATGATGGACCTTAAACCCCTTGCTCCTGTTTTTCGCTTGAGAGCTTTCTTTGCAATCTCAAGCAAAGCTTCACTGCGAAAATCTAATTCAACTTCATCAATATCAAACAAGTATTTATATTGATTCACCAGTGCATTTTTTGGCTCCTGGAGAATTCTAACCAGCGCCTCCTCGTCAAGCTCATGCAAAGTAGAGATGACAGGCAGTCTGCCAACAAATTCAGGAATCAAACCATATTTAACCAAGTCTTCTGGTTCTAGAGTTTCTACTATCGAGGCAACCGATGCCTGAGTATCTTTCACAGAAGCACCGAAGCCAATGCCTGATTTATCCGTTCTGTGCTTAATTACTTCATCGATGCCAGAAAAAGCTCCGCCACATATAAACAATATATTGGAAGTATCAATCTGAATAAATTCTTGCTGAGGATGCTTTCTACCGCCTTGAGGAGGAATCGAGGCAACCGTCCCTTCAATTAATTTTAGTAAAGCCTGTTGAACCCCTTCTCCAGATACATCTCGAGTGATTGAGGGGTTGTCTGATTTTCTAGCAATCTTATCAATTTCATCAATATAGACAATTCCAAGCGCCGCTTTATCAGGATCATAGTCACATTTTTGCAGGAGTTTCTGGATAATATTTTCAACATCCTCACCAACATAACCCGCTTCTGTCAGCGTTGTTGCATCTGCTATGGTGAATGGAACATTGAGCACCCTAGCTAAAGTTTGTGCTAAAAGAGTTTTACCGCTGCCGGTTGGCCCAAGCAATAAAACATTGCTTTTTTGTAGCTCTATGTCATCTTTATTAGAATTGGATCTGAGTCTTTTATAATGATTGTATACAGCAACTGAGAGGGTTTTTTTTGCTTTTTCTTGACCAATTACATAATCATCCAACTGTTTAAATATCTCTACCGGCGATGGTAAAACATCAAGAACTTCTTCGTCCTCTGCTTTGACCTCCTCCTCTATGATGTCATTACAAAGATCAACGCACTCATCACAGATATACACACTGGGTCCAGCAATAAGCTTGCGAACCTCTTCTTGACCCTTGCCGCAGAAGGTGCAAGACAGTTTGTTGTTTTCTTTATTTTCCATTGGTCGTTGGTCTGCTCTCTAATATTTCATCGATTATGCCATAGGCCTTAGCATCTTGAGCATTTAGGAAATTATCTCTATCAGTGTCCTGCTCAACTTTTTTTAAAGTCTTGCCAGTATGCTTTGAAAGAATTTCGTTAACTTTTTGTTTCACTAAAAGCATTTCTTTTGCGTGAATCTCAAAGTCAGAAGCTTGACCTTGAAAGCCGCCCAAAGGTTGGTGAATCATGATTCTGGAATTGGTTAAAGCAAACCTTTTGCCTTTCGCTCCACCAGCCAGCAAAAGGGAGCCCATGCTTGCAGCCTGTCCGATGCATAAGGTCGAAACCTCTGGCGCAATAAATTGCATGGTGTCATAGATGGCTAACCCCGAGGTAATGATTCCACCCGGAGAATTTATGTAGATACTGATATCTTTCTCAGGATTTTCTGATTCTAAAAAAAGAAGCTGAGCAACAACTAAATTAGAAATATAGTCATCAATTGGGCCAGATAAAAAAATTATTCTCTCTTTTAAAAGTCGTGAATAAATATCAAAAGCTCTCTCTCCTCGAGGAGTCTGCTCGACAACCATTGGCACCAAGCCAGAATTTATTTTTTCCATAATTTATTTATTTGCCAGTTCTGAAAATTTTATTACCTTCACCTTAGATTTAAGGGCGGAATCTAATTTTTCAATGAGTAGGTTTTCCAAAATAACCATTCTATATTGATCTAACTGCTGAGGTTGACTCTGAATCCATGTTCGATATTGTTCAGCATCTTTATATTTCTCTGCCTCTGTATCAATAAAAGCATTTAGATCACCTTCTGTAACTTCGAGTTCATACTTTTGAATTAAGGCTGAAAATAGGAGATCTAATCGAACTCTTTTTTCAGCATTTTCTTTAAAATCCTCTGCGGGGAAAAGGTCATCTGGAGCATTTTCAGGAGTTTGACCCATACGCATCAATGAATCCTTTCGCATTAATTCTGCCTGTTCATTTACAGTAGCATTGGGGACTTTAAAATCATTGCTTTGCAAAAGTGTTTCATAAATAGATTCCTTGGTAAGAGATTTTTCTTGCTGTGCTATTTCTCCTTCCATGCGTTTTGATATTTCTGCACGAAAACTTTTTTCGTCAGTTACATCTTCCATGGCAAGTTTTTCAAAAAGCTCTTTATCAATTTCAGCTTTGTGCATCTCTTGCACTTCATGAACTGTAACAAAGAACTCAGTTTCTTGACCAGCTAGATCTTTCTTAAAATAATCTTCAGGAAAGTTTGTTTTAAAAGAAAAACTATCTCCAGATTTTTTTCCAATCAAGCTATCCTCAAACCCTGGAATCATAGATTTTGAACCTAAAACCAGTTTGAAGCCTTTGGATTCATTCCCCTCGAAACCTTCACCATTAATTTTGCCTTCAAAATCAATGACCACTTGATCTTTCTCTTGTGCAACTCTGTCTATTTTTTTCCATTCACAATACCTTTCTAAAATATCTTCAATTGCGAGGTCAATGTCTGAATCATCCAGAGTGATTTCAGATTTTTCAAAACTTTTCCACCGAGAAAACTTTGGTTTAATTTCAGGAAATACCTCAAACACAGCCGAATAAGAAATTGGCTTAATTGGATCCTCGTTCTCTATGCTAATTGCAGGTGAGGATGCAGGTTTAATTTCCTGCTCTTGAAGCTCTATGGGGTAGCTTTCTTGTATGAGCTCATTTAAAACTTCATAGTGGATAGAATTTCCATATCTTTGTTTAAGCACATCATTAGGCACATGGCCCTTTCTAAATCCATCGAGCTTGGCAGTGGATTTAATCTTGGCAAGTTTGCCGGAATATTTTTTTTCATAATCCTCAACAGGAACCGAAACGGTTAACTTACGCTCAAGATCTTTTAGTTTTTTTAATTTGCTACTCATGATATTTACATAATTTTTAATGGGGCGAGCGATGGGGTTCGAACCCACGGCCTCCGGAGCCACAATCCAGCGATCTAACCAACTGAGCGACGCCCGCCAAGAACGAGACATTATAGATGCAAAAAGCATATAATAATATTTTTTAAGGGGGATATTTTGGCAAATCAAGATTTTTTAAATAGCACCAATAAACTATTTGATCAGGCTCTAAGCTTTACAGATATTTCGCCAGATTTAGCTAAGAGAATCAGGGTCTCTAATTCAACTTATACAATTAATTTTGGCGTCAAACTTAGAGATGAAATACATACCTTTACCGGATGGCGCTCAGTCCACTCAGAGCACTTTGAGCCAGCCAAAGGTGGTATACGATATGACATCAATGCCTCTCAAGAAGAAGTGGAGGCTCTAGCTGCACTTATGACATACAAATGCGCAATTATAGAAGTGCCCTATGGAGGCTCTAAAGGCGCTTTAAAAATTAACCCAAAGGATTGGACCAAAAGTGAAATTGAAAAAATCACCAGAAGGTTTGCTCAAGAACTCATTAAACGTGACTTGATTCACCCAGCACAAAATGTCCCTGCTCCAGATGTTGGCACGAGTGCAAATGAAATGGCTTGGATAGCAGACGAGTATAGACGCATTCATCCTACGGACATTAATGCTTTGGCTTGCGTTACCGGAAAGCCAATAGAAAAAGGTGGCCTGGTAGGAAGATCAGAGGCCACTGGCAGAGGAGTTCAATACATCATAAGAGAATTCTTTCGTCATGAAGATGATTGTAAAAAAGCTGGATTAAAAAATGGTTTAAAAGATAAAAAGATCTCCATACAAGGGTTGGGTAATGTTGGCTATCATGCTGCAAAATTTTTACAAGAAGAAGATGAGTGCCGAATTATTTGTGTCATGGAGCGTAAGGGAGCAATTGTTAATCCAGAAGGTCTGGATATAGAAAAAATTAAACAATATCTCTCTGAGAATGGAACTTTTGAAGGTTGCAGCGAAGGCAAGTTTGAAAGTAACTCATCAGATTGTTTACACATGAAATGTGACATTCTTATTCCAGCAGCTAGAGAAAATGTAATCAATGAAGCAAATGCACATGCAATTAAAGCCAAACTAATTGTTGAGGCCGCGAATGGTCCTATCACCTTTGAAGCAGACGAGATTCTAAATGAGCGCCATGTAACTATCATTCCAGATATTATGGCAAACGCGGGAGGAGTTGCTGTTAGTTACTTCGAATGGATCAGAAACTTAAGGCACATCAGATTTGGCAGACTGGAAAAAAGAAAGAATGCTTTTCAATTTGATACACTCATTTCGGCAATTGAAACCATGACAGGAAAGGATATGCCAGAAAAATTTAAAGAACAGTTTATTGAGGGTGTCAATGAAATTGACTTAGTCAGATCTGGATTAGATGACATGATGTGCGAAGCCTATCAAAAAGTAAGACAGAGCATGATTGAAAATAATATTCCAAATATACGAACTGCAGCATACAAAGTGGCCTTAGATAGAATTGCTACAAGTTATGACTCGATTGGTTTGTAAGACTCTAAGGAAAAATTTTTCCATTATTCTTGATGGGGTCCCAAAGCTCAAACTTTCGCATGGTTTGAACAAATAGATCGCTTTGCTCAAAATAATTTAACAAGGCTATGACTTTGCTAAATTTTTGTGCATAAAACCACTCAGGGTTGGCAATTTTACATTGCCGAATAAATGGAAGGATGGAGATATCCAAAAGACTGACTTTTTTTCCAAAAGCCCATGGATTAGGGTTGAGCTCAAGCTCAAGATTTTCGAGGATCACTTTACATTCTTGTTGATGCTCCAGAGGATCTGCATCATAACGAGATGCATATTTATATCTATCAAGATGATATTTAAATGTTGAATCAAATAGTTCAATTAGCTTTTGAGTTAATAGCTTTTCTGCTTCAGTGAAAATATGCGCATTTGCTGATGGAGATTCCATGGCCCATAAAATAATATCTAAACTTTCATCAATAACTTTTTTGTTAGGCAATTGCATCACTGGGACTGTGCCCTTTAAAGATATTTGCAACATTTGGTCAGGCTTATCTTTGAGTAGAATTTCTCTTAACTCGCATTCTTTAGAACCTAATATGATAGCCATGCGAGCACGCATAGCATATGGACATCTCCTGAAACTATAGAGTATCGGTAGGGTCATTTTTTGTTTGGTTGATAAATTGCCCCTATGTGTTTTTCATTGCGAAGCTTAGCCAAATCAACCTGTTTTTGCCTGTCTGCATAGCGTTTTTTTTGAGCAGGAGTTTTGTGATTAAAGCATTTGGGGCAGCTCACTCCCCTTACATATTCTGACTCAAGCTTGTCAACTTCGGTAATAGGCATCCTACAGCCATGACACATATCATAAGAACCAACTTCTAATTTGTGATTGAGGGCCACTCGGTCATCAAAGACAAAACATTCCCCCTGCCACATAGAGTCTTCTTCATCTATTTTTTCCATGTAATTTAAAATTCCGCCATGCAAATGATAAATATTTTTAAAGCCTTTGGCTTTCATCAAAGAAGATGCTTTTTCACAACGAATGCCGCCCGTGCAAAACATAGCTACTTTTTTATTTTTATCAATTCCAGAGGATTCAAGATCCTCAAGCCACTCGGGGAATTCCCGAAAATTTGTGGTTTTTGGTTGAATGGATTTTTCAAAAGTACCGATCGAAACCTCATATGTATTTCTTGTATCTAAAACCAAGACATCCTCCTGAGAAATTAAATGGTTCCAGTCTTCGGGTTCAACATATTCACCTACAATTTTTGATGGATCTGCCAAGCTATTACCAATGCTAACTATTTCATTTTTTAATTTAACTTTTAATCGAGGAAAAGGATCGTCATCACAAAAGGAGATTTTAAAGTTCTGTGGTGCATAAAGACCTTGAGATTGAAGAAAAGTTTTAAAGTTATCTATTCCTTTTTCGCTTCCTGCAACAGTTCCATTGACTCCCTCTTGAGCTATGAGCACTGTACCCTTGATCTCTTCTTGTTGAAGAAATTTAGTGAATACTATTTGCAATTTCTCCAAACTTGTTAATTCTGCAAAAGCGTAGAAAGCCGCAACTTTAAAACATTTTGTACTCATGTGCCTGATTCGATAAATTTTTTATATACAATTTGTTCATATATCGATGAAAAAGAAAACTAAAAATAGAATTTACACATTCACAATATCATTATTCATATTTTACTATATGTTCGGTCGATACTTTTAGCTTTAGGTTAGCGTATCTCTTGCTGCGGACTAGCAACCAAAAAATGGCGCGCCTGAAGAGATTCGAACTCCTGACCCACGGTTTAGAAAACCGTTGCTCTATCCAGCTGAGCTACAGGCGCACTGGTCGGGGTAGTAAGATTCGAACTTACGACCACTCGCTCCCAAAGCGAGTGCGCTACCAGACTGCGCTATACCCCGAGACGAGTGATCTTAAAGTTTTAAGGTTAAATAATCAATCTCCATTGCATAAAAATTTAATGATGGGAAAATGCATACATGCCATCAAAAATTTTAGACGGAAAGGCGCTTGCTCAATTAGCTGAAGAAGATATAAAAGTTCATGTCTCCAACTTAAAGGAAAAGGGTATCACCCCTACACTGGCAACTATTTTAGTGGGTTTGGATCCTGCCTCAGCAACTTATGTAAAAATGAAACAAAATGCCTGTGCCAGACTCGGCATGGATTCAATTGCAGTTGAGCTCAGCAAAGATGCAACCACTCAAGAGCTACTAAACACCATTGAAAAACTTAACAGTGATAGTAATGTGCATGGCATCTTGTTACAGCATCCAGTGCCATCGCAAATTAATGAACGCCAATGCTTTGATGCAATAAGTGCTGAGAAAGATGTTGATGGAGTAACTTGCATAGGATTCGGTCAAATGACAATGGGGGAAGAAGCGTTTGGCTCATGCACTCCTGCTGGAATCATGCGAATTCTTGAGCATTATAAAATTGAAATTTCTGGTAAAAATGCTGTTGTGGTTGGTAGAAGCCCAATCCTAGGAAAGCCCATGGCTATGATGCTGCTCAATGCAAATGCTAGTGTAACAATCTGTCACTCAAGAACTGCAAACCTGCAAGAGCATATTCAAAACGCTGATATTTTAGTTGGAGCAGTTGGAGTGCCACGCTTAATACAAAAAGACTGGATTAAAAATGGAGCTGTGGTGATAGATGCTGGCTATCATCCGGCAGAAAAATGCGGTGACATAGACCTTGCAGATATTGATTCTGTTGCCTCTGCTCATACTCCGGTTCCAGGAGGAGTTGGTCCCATGACAATCAATACTTTAATTCTTAACACCTTGTTGGCTGCGCAAAAATCTATTTAGCATGTCTCAGCTCCCACTCATTGTTGGATACGGTGGCATTAGCGCAGCGGGGAGATCCATCTTTGATTTATCTCACCAAAGAATTTTGTTCGATAGCATAAATACTATAAATCAAAATGAGGTTTTACAAAGTCTGGGTAATCTCATGGGCACTAGAGATAGAGAAACCATCTTAAACAAAACTTTAATTAGAACCATCGATGATGATTTTTTTAATGATCATAATTATAGATCTCCTGCATTGCCTACATTGGCTGGCGGGCAACTACCTTCGGGCTTCAATCCTGCAAAAACCTATAATTCAAGACAGCACCCTAGAGGTTTAGCAATGACTGTTTTTGGTTTGTCGGATGCCGTGATCAGCCTCGGGGTTGATTGGGATGAAATCTTAACAAAAGTACCTCGACAAAAAATTTCATGCATATCAGGTTGTGCTGTTGCTCAGGCTGACAAATATGGAATGGGAGGAATGTTTCAATCCTCCATGGCTGGCTCAAGAGTTACCAGCAAGCATATGGCTATGTCATTAGGTGAAGGCAGCGCAGACTTTGCTCATGCATATGTTCTAGGAAGCATGGGCTCTACGGGCAGTTACACTGGTGCATGTGCAACCTTTCAATACAATCTAAAACTAGGCATATCAATGATCCAGTCAGGCGAATCTTTAATAAGTATTGTGGGCGCAGCAGAATCGGGCATTGTTCCTGAGATATATGAAGCATTTTCTGCTACCAAAGGGTTAGCAGAAGATGAAAATCTGATAAAGCTACAAGAAAGGCTTGGTGAAGATTTTGACCAACCAAATCATCGAAAAATCTGTAGACCCTTCGGTGACAATATAGGTATGAGCTTAGGCGAGTCAGCTCAATTTGTTGTATTAATGGCTGATGAGTTAGCTTTGGAGCTAGGTTTAAATATTCACGGCGCCGCTTTATCCAGTCATATACACGCAGACGGTTATAAAAAATCAATCTCTGGTCCAGGAGCTGGAAATTATCTAACGGTTGGAAAAGTCTTTAATGAGATTCATGAGCATTTTGGCAAAGAGGCCATGAATAAAATATTTTTTCATGCTCATGGAACTAGCACTCCACAAAATAGAGAAAGTGAATCTCATATTATCTCTAGCATGTCCAAGGCATTTGGCATTCAATCATTGCCCGTCACTGCAATTAAATCCTACTTAGGCCACTCTTTGGCTGCAGCGGGAGGCGATCAAATGATCAGCTCTCTTGGCAGCTGGAAAAATAATTTGATTCCAGGTATCCACTCTACCCCAAAGCTTGCCGACAATGTATTTACTGAAAATGTAAATTTTTTATTAGAAAACTTAGAGTTTGAAGAAAATAAATTTGATTTTGCTGTTCTAAATGCAAAAGGTTTCGGCGGAAATAATGGCACTGCTTTGATTGCTTCACCAACCAAAACCATGGAACTCCTTCAGACAAAATATTCAGCAAAAAAATTAACAAAATACTGCGCGCTAAAACAAAACATAGATGAGAAATTGTTAGAA
>Ga0129342_1001032_pt1 | contig 12341 bp, 16 predicted proteins | sample CPBDNA_5_FD_94426 | JGI IMG/M metagenome (GOLD analysis project Ga0129342, IMG submission 94426) | Freshwater to marine salinity gradient microbial communities from Chesapeake Bay, USA - CPBay_Sum_15_0.2_DNA | ecosystem: Environmental > Aquatic > Marine > Coastal | place: USA: Chesapeake Bay...
AGGCATCCAGAGCGACCCCATCGCATGGACCCCTTTGCATCCCAACTCCTCTGCCTTCTCAAGTGCCACCTGCTTGCTGGGGTAGGCGTACAGGTTCTGCCCCTTTGGTGAGTGCTGGTGATGGGAGTGGATGGCGCTTGACCCCCCAAGGCGTTTGGGACCCATGCCATCCACCCCTGCCCACCAGACGCCCATCACATTGACTCCTGCCACCATCTCCCTGGAACTACTCCAGGACTGCCTTGGAACCCTGGAGCAACTGACCACAGGGATCACCAACCTCGGGGTGGAGGCAACCTCCAATCCGCTCCAGGCGCCACGGGTCAGGGTCTTTCTTGAGGACCTACTGACCTCGCTCCAGAACTGCGAGAACGATCTGGGCGTCTATGAGGGAGGTCTCTTTGACCTGTGACGGGTGCGAGCGGTGGGGTGCCGACGAACAGTCGGAGACAAACTCCAGCATGGTTGCGATGGTTCAACGACTTCCGAGACCAAGAGATGTCGTCCGCTTGTCTCATTTCTCGTCTCAAACCCGTTGACCACAAAAGAAGTCCCGTCCTGACTGGAACTGGAGGTTGAAGTTCTCGGGAAAGTTCAACCAACCCGTCCTGGGATGACTTGCTCTGTGCAGAGATGTCGTATATTGGGTTCGTTCCAAGGGAACCCACCAATGACTGTTTCGTTCAAGGTCAACAGGTCTGGGAAGTCCAAGGTCCTCTCCAAGGAGGAACGGAACCTCATCCAGACCCATCTCCCCGAGAAATACCGACTTATCTCTGAGGTCCTCTATTGGTCCGCAGGTCGCATCAGGGAAGTCCTCAACATCCGTGTCCGCAACCTCGTCCCTGACCAGGGAATGGTTGTCCTGGAGAAGGAGACCACCAAAACCAAGGAGACAAGGGAGGTCTTTGTCCCCGACCAACTGATGAGGAAACTTCTCCTCAGGGTGCGTTCACTGGGTCTTGCACCCTCTGACTACCTGTTCTTCAACCAGTCCCCAACCCAGACCACCAATGGGGGACACAGACCACTCACCGTTCAGTCCTTTGACAAGGAACTCCGTCGTGTCTGCGACTGGAACGGACTGTCTGGGGTGTCGTCCCATTCCTTCAGACGAACCCAACTGACGGAGTTGTATCGGGACGGTTGGTCCCTCAGAGAGATACAACACATCTCAGGTCACAAGTCCCTCCAGTCACTCCAGGAATACCTGGATGTGGACAAGGAGAAGGTGGTGAACAAGTTCCGTTCACGGATGGAGGTGGTCCGATGACCTCCTGGTCAGAAAACCTCCGTTTGGAACTGGTGAAGGACAAGACGATGACTGATGTCTGGTCCCAGTTGCGTCGTCTTCCTGCATCAAAGGAACGGACTGCACTGCGAAGGGAGTTCCAGGGATGGTTCTCCAAGGACTGGGATGACCTGGAGGTCCTCTGGTTGCCGCACTTCAAGGAGTGGTCCCAATGACCAGAACCGTTTTCACCGCAAAGGTGGTGTACAACCTCAACAGACCCAACGGATACTCCAGACACAACTGGACGATGTCCATTTCAGGTTCACACGCAGGTCAGACAGAGAGTGCAGTCCTGCACAAACTCAAAAACAGACACGGATGGGATGCAGACATCACCATCCTGTCCATTGACTGGAGATAGTATCTGTTATCCCGTTATTGCGTTATCAAGTGGGTAGAGGAGTGTTTCTTCTACCCATTTTTTTGTGACCGAACCGAAGATGGTTCTGTAGTCCTCGTAGACACTTTTCTCATCTTCATCCAAGTCTTCTGGACCTTCGTACTGCACTTCAATGACAGAGAAGAGTTGGACCCTTTCTGGTTCAACTTCAATGTCATATGCCTTACTCATATGTGAAACCCACTGGTTCAATGCACCTCGGTTGATGTTCTCCAGGAACTTTGCAGAACTTTCTCTCGGTTGTCCGTAGTCATAGTGTCGTGTCCTGATGCACCAGGTTGTCCCTGTAAAGACAACACTGTCTGACTGATGAAAGTTGAAACTGGTTCTTACCTTCATCAGTCTGTCCATTGATGTGTTTGTTTTTATCATTCAAGTCCAGACCATAAACCGTCGTTATTTTTTAGGTCCCGTATCTTTTTGGACCTGTCATCAGTACCAGTTGTAGAAGGGTTTTTAGTTCTCTTCTTGCCACGGTTCTTTTTCTCACTGAGGTTCAATGCAATCCTGACCTCATCAGAGAACTCTCTGTACGACTTCATTCGTGTACCTACTTGTTCGTTGTACCCTGCAATACCTCCTACCATAATGAGGTTTTCTTTCTCTGGTGAAGAGGGTTCACTTCCTATCTCAACAGTGTTGGAACCGTTGTCGTCACTGGTTCTTTTGGACTTCACTCTCTTCTTCTTTTTGCCTTCATCCAGGACCATACTGTCCCCCAACTGAAGGAGTTTGTTCTCCATCTCTTGGACTTCCTTCTCCCGTTCTCTTCTCCACTTCCTCCTGAACACAGAACAGACCATATCAACCTTCTTCCTGGTGTTCAGGTCTAACTTCGCAGAGTTATCGTCTGGTCGGTAGTTCTGTGGTGTAGGACCCCCTAAGTCTTGATATTTCATCAGTAAGTCTCCTGTTCTGTTCTGATAGTTCTTTGATGATGCCCTGCAGGACAGTGATGGTGTCTATTGAGACCTGTATGAGGTCTTGTCGTTGTGTTCTCAAATGACCTTCCTCCCAGTCTTCTTCATATCCATATACAAACTACTTACGAGTTCATCAAGGAACTTGTCCTCTTTCATTGAACTCTTTTTTGCCAGTTCTTTCAGCATCTGTTCGGTGATGTCTTCAACTCTAATGTTCTTCATTTAGATGCGACCTCTTGGAGTTCTTTGAAAATGTTTCGTTTCACCCATCCTGACTTTGTGGTGTAGTTCTTTTTGCAATACCTTTCCCACTCCTTCAAGAGTGAGAGTTCGTCGTCTGTAAAATGGATGCTAATATTCTTTCCTCTTGAAAGTGTATGCATAGTTCTTGTTCTTTGATGTGGTGTAACTTGTACTCAAGTTCATTGCAGAGTTCCTGGAGTAGTGGTTTCATCCAACCCCAGAATGGGTCTTCTACCTTTGTACGGTAGTCCTCCAGTTGTTCCAATAAATATGAATACGAATACTTTCTTCTGTGGGACATAGACTTCTCTCTTCTGGGAGGGGTCTTTTTATTGCCCACACATCAAACCCCCGTTATTGCATAAAACTGTATAAATAATATTGTTGGGACTGTATTATTTATGCAGTTTCTGCATTTGACGAACTATCTCTCGGTTGCTTGCAACCTTAGATGCACAACGCAGGTATGTTTTTTATTATATTTTTTATGTTCTCTTTTTTGCGTGTTATCTGGTGAAACCGTTATTCAATAACAGAATAACAACTTCACGGTTCAATACTGCATCCATTCTTCAAGTGTTTTGACGACCTTCTCCGCATACTGCGGGTGGGTTTCCGCAACTTCCTTCAACCTTCTTCGGTAGTTGAACCGTTGTGCCCTTGCATTGGTCCTCAGGTACTCCAGTGCAACCTTGTGGATGTAGTCAGTGCCGTGAAGGGACCAGAACGCATCACGACCTTTCCTGACCTTGTTCAGGAACCCCGTGAACGAACTCATTGGTGCGAGGACCAAGTCCTCCAACGACCCCAAGGAGAACAGGGTCTTGAGACTGTCATCTGCACTGTCCCAAGTGGACCTGAGGTCCTTGGTCAGACGACCTTCCATTTCCTGAGAACGGTCTGATGACCTCTGTTGACGGAGAGAGACCATCGTCTGGTCTTCCTCGTACTGGGTCTTGAACCCATAGACCTCCACCAACTTCTGCAGGTCACCCTTGAAACGGGTCAGGACCTCCTCTGAAACCGTTGATGGTCCAAGGACCTTCAACAGTGACTTGAAGTCCTCTGGAACCTCCTGGGTCTGTCCCTCAAACCTGAAGTATTTGACCCAACGGTTCAGTGACCCTTGGGAGACCTTGGGATGGATGTGACCCTCTTCAACCCCGACCTTCAGTTCCTCGTCGGACAGACAGTGGACCAGATGCAGGGTCGTGTAGGTGGGAGGGAGGTGGTCCTTCAAACCTTCCAGACGGTCGTCCAGACCTATCTGGAGGAGTTTTGACCAGACCTTTTCACCACCCTTCCCCATCTCCTGAGACAGGACCCATCTGTCACGGAGGTCTTTGAAGTCCTCGTCACTGAGGACCTCCTTCGCAGACCTAAGGGTCTTGGTCAGTTGAAGGATGTCGTCCACCGTTCCCTGGTGGGTTCCTGCAACCAGTTCCTCCAGGAACTGACTGACGGTCTTGGTCTTATCGGGTGCTGCTGGGGTCATTGCTGGTTCACCCATTGAGTGGGTGCATAGGAAGAGTGTACGACATTCTCTGCAGAGATGCAATGACTTCTCAGTGGAACTTCGTCGTCCTTGAGTACCTGCGACACCCCAAACCCCCAAAAAACCGCATTTTCGTCTGCAGTGGACGACCTCCTGGACCCCAGGAGACCCTGAGAATGCAGATATATCGGATAAGGACGACGGTCTCCGTGCAGAGAGGTCGTTCAAATGCTACAGAGTGTAAACACTGCGTCTCTGTGCAGAGACAGTCGTCTATAGTTCAGAAGTCAACAGGGGAGGTCCCCCAACGAGGTCCACGGGACACTCGTTAGGTACGACCTCTCTGGACACCCGTCCCCTGTCCCTGGTCCTATGACCCTTGTGCGTCTACAGACCAACGACCATCTCACCGCAGAGAAGTCGTCCAAATGTTTCGGTTTGCAAACATTGCGTCTCTGCACAGAGAAGTCATCGTATAATAAGGACATCAAGGGGGGTTCCCAAGGAGGTCACTACGACCTCACCGACTTCAACCCTTCTCCGTCCGACTACCTGTCCTTTCTCAACCAGTACCTGAATGAAGACTTCGGTCACTACGAACAAGACCCTCTCTCCGTCTCAACTCCAAACCCTCTTGAAGGTTGCGGAACTGAAGACCAAAGGTTCTACTCGTACCTGTGACTTTCGGTCTATCTGAAGGTTCTCAAAAATAAAATATCTCACCTCCAAACTGTTTCAACAGTAAGGAAAAGGGGGGACCTCCAAAGTGTCCCACTAATAGAAAGACGACCACGGACCTGTCTAAAAACCCCACCAGAGGAGTGGGAGACCGTGAGTGAAAGTCCTCGGATAAACCCTACCCCCTATTTGTATGACTACCGTCACTACCCCTTCTACTCGTCAAGAGTTGGTCTCTTGGTCTCAGTCTGAAGACCGTACTCAAACTTGTTGGGTGCGTTCCACTCTCCAAGAACTCCTTGAGTTTGAACTGAACAACTGGGAACCTATTCCGACTTGTCGTTACTCGTTTGAAAAGAAGGAACCCTCTGCAGATGGTCCCAAACTCCTGGACCTCTTCCGTAAAACCTTCACCTGGGATGAAGACATCTCTTTGATGACCACTATTACTGTTGAAGGTGACACCGATGTTGCGGTCAAGTGCAAGGACCGTGAACACTTCAAAGAGATGATGTCTGAGAAGGACCTCTCTATGAACATTGAGTTCGGTGACCCCATTGACCCTCCCGATGATGAGAACACTTATGTGGACCCTCTGGACATTGAACTGTGTGTTGCGTACACCCGTTCATATGCACCTGAGGTCTTTGTGACCAACATCCAAGTCAAGGAAACTGACAAGGAAGAGGGTTGCGAGGTCCTCCGTAACCACCTTCTCAAGATGCATAAGGAAGACTTGGAGAAGATGTCTCATCTGACTGAAGAGGACATCCTCACCGTCGTCAAAGGTATTCCTTTCCTCAGTCTGAAGGAAAAGTCCTGACCTTATAGACGACCTCGGACCGTCTATAAACCCGTTGACAAGGAGGAGTGATACTTCACTCCTCTTGGAGACCGAGTGTGTCTAACCATATTCCCTTTACCCTTCAAAAATGTCTTTTCACGGAACTATTGAACACGAAAACCTTGTGATGGAAGTGATGTCTTCACGACATACTGCGTTCTATCCCAAGTGGAATAGGTACATCACCTTCTACTTCTGGGTTGAGGACCAGGTGAACTTCGGTCGCATTGAGGATGAAAACCTTGAGGACTTTACTCAAAAGGTTCGTGATGCATCCGCAAGACTTCTGGAACTCCAGAACTTGGTGACTAAGTAAGTCTCGTCATTTAGACAACCTCAGACTGTCTATAAACTCCCCCACTCTCATTTCAGTGGGGACTGAGATGTCCATATTTCTTTTACCAAAACTATGACCATTCAAACTCTCATTGACCGTTTTCGGAAACAACCCAACAACCCTTGGGAACTGAGTGATGAACTCTCTAACCTTCTTGGGGAGGAGTTGGAAGACAACCTCACTGACGAAGAGAAGTCCACTTTGAGTGACTTCCGCACTGTCTTCCTTTGGGACACCAAGTACCGCATCAACTGTGAGTACATCATTCCTACTTCTTCTCTGTGGGGACACTACGAGGTTGATGACCTCAAGGAGTACCTCTCCATTGAAGAGGGTCAGGACACCTCTCTCTCTTACGACGACATCCACATCTCAGATGAAGACATCTATGGAGGTGAGGTTCGGGTTGAAGGTAAGGAGGTCGTGGTTCGCAACCTCCGTGTCAAACCTGAAGTTGTTGCACTCTTGGGTCTGAAAAAAGACTGACCTCTCAGGTCCAGGGGGACTTTGTCCCCCTCAATACTCATTCACTTTTCATCGTTATTCTGTTATTTCGTTATGACCGTTCATTCCGACCTTGTTTACCAGGAGTTTGTCTCTCCCCTCTACAAAAAGTATGAGGAAGACCCGAACTTCACTGTCTCCGACGACAAAGGAGAGAAGATGCATAACATCCAGTATGCACTCCTGCAGGAGTGTCAGTCTGGTGGATGTTTTGAACCCGTCCTGTTTGAAGAAGAGGATGGTCGTCAGTTAGTCATTGGTTTCAAAGTCAAAGGTAAGTCTGACTACCTCTTCCTTGATGGACAGTACTCCAAAAAGGATGAAGGTGCAGTGATGACAACCATCATTGCAGAGTGTGCGAAGGTCTACAACGAGACTGGTGTCATTGTGAACCTCCTCGCATACATCGGTTTTGGAGACGCATATGTGTACGGACCTTTCTGATATGCGTTGTTCTGTTCGCACTCACTACGAGTTGAGTTTCTATCACGACGAGTTGGTGTCAGTTGGTTTTGATGCATCTGACCTTGTTCGTCTCTATCGCACTACCAATGACACCCAGGTGAAGTTCCAGGTCTACTGGGACAATGATGGTGAACCTCACTTCCATTTCCAGAAGGGTCAGAACATCCTTCGGACTAACACCTCACCTGGAAACTTCTATCACAGTTTTGTGACCTGGTGTTATCACAAGACTGGTATCAAAGGTTATCGGGTCATTCACTTGGGTAACCGTGTCAACCTCCTCTTTGGTCATCTTCAGGACAATGTGAACCCTCTTCATATGTTCCCTGAGTACGACTTCACTGGGTTCAGTCCCAACCTGAAGAAGTACCAGGATGGTTCCTCCCTTCTTCATTGGAAGATGGACTTGAAGAGGGATACCGTTCCTAAGAACCTTTTGTTACCTGCGACGGTTCGTCCTGAGGTCTCACATAGTTGAAGACACATACACCGTTACTGGGGAAGTGACTAACAAAATGACCTTTTGGTTTCACTTCCCTGGTCCCATTCTGACTTCTGTTTGAAAGAGTTGCAGGGGTCATGTTTACTTTCCGAAGTAAGTACATTCTAACACTTTCCTCACGCAATAACAACATCACAAAGGTATCTATCTATGTTTACTGCATCAGAACTTATTGGGGGTAATACCCAGTCTGTTATTGACGGTCCTATCCGTCAGTCGTTCTTCTGGTTCCTTGACGAGGATGACAAGAAGAAGTGTTCACGACTGTCCAAACAAAATGCATTCCTCTATGCGAAGAGGTTTCTTCCTCAGTTTGGGTTTTACAAGTACCGTGAAAACGACCAGGAGGACGGACCCTTCCTCATTGTTCAGAAGAAGGGTCGTCGTGTTCGCATCATCGGAAACGAAAAGGATGTTCAGGTCCAGGACCGCATCTTTGAGTGGACTTTGGAGACCATCAAAACTCTTCAAGGAACTGCGGGTGACCTCCCCAAGAACCTTGAGGAACGCATCTTTGAGTTTGAAAGTCTGTTTTCAAAATGGACTACCCGTTTCCTTCCCCGTCTTCCAGAGGTTGAGGTCTATCACCCTGACACTGGTGAACCGAAGAAGGTCCATCAGGTCCCTCTCAAGGACACTCCTCAACAGTCCTATCTCTGTTTCAACAACGGAGTGGTCATCGTTGACAAGACTGGTGACCCAGAGTTGGTCCCCTACTCGTGTCTCCCTTCCTATGCATTCGTTTGGGACAAGGAGGTCAAGGACTATTCCTTTGACCCTGTCCATCTAAAGGACGGACCTCAGGGGAAGTGGTGGGACTTCCTCCAGAACCTTGCGAAGGAAGAACATCACGGGAAGTGGGTGGTCAACCACGGTCTTCTGCAGACCCTTGTCACTGCATATGGGTATGTCCTTCACGACTTCTACCCACCTGACAACCGTCGTGCAGTCATCCTTTATGACCGCACTCCTGAGTGGAAAAGTGGTGGTAACGGTAAGTCCATCGTTGCGAAGTCGTTCAACTTCCTGAAACCTATCCACCTGGTGGATATGAAACACGAGAAGACTGGTGACAACCGTTTTCTGTTCTCGGGTTACACCCCTGACAAACGCATCGTCATTCTGTCTGACACCAGTCGTGACCTGAACTTTGAACGGTTTTACAACCTCATCACCGATGGTTTCACTGTTGAGGACAAGAACGAGAAGAAGTATGTCCTCAGTGAGGAGTACTCACCCAAGTTGCTCCTGACGACCAACTTCACCATTTCCAACTCCGACCGTTCAGACCGTCGTCGTCAGTTCTTTGTCCCCATTGGAACTTTCTACGGTTCCCTGTACGACCGTTCTGGGTACACCCCTGCAGATGTTCACGAGGGTTACCTCTTGGACAAACGCACCTGGTCGGATGACGACTGGTCTGACTTCTATGCGACTTGCATCCACTGTCTGCACGAGTTCCTGACCCACGGTCTGGTCCCCTTTGACGACACCGTCCTTGCGGACCGTCAACTCCTCAAGACCGTTGGTGGTCGTGAAGACCTCCTGACTGACCTGACCGTCTTCATCAATGAAGTGGTTCAGGGAGAGGGTGAGGTCTCCCGTGACCAGGTCCTGGATGTCTTCCTGACACCTGAGATGGAGAACCTGGGGTGGTCCGACACCTGGAAGGTCAAGACCTTCAAAAAGGTTGCGTCTGGTCTTGGGTATCAGGTGAACCCTGGTCGTGACCGTTTCCAGAAGGTCATCAACGGGGTCACTGAGGACTGGTATCGCATCGTCAGTCCTGTCACCCCGTCCAACCCACTGGAAGGGTTCGTGGAGACCTCTGCGGATGAGGAAGGTACGGGTGACCTGAGGGACTTCTTCACGGACGACTGACCTGGACCTTGGAGATGGGGGTGAGTGACAAGAACTCCCCCTGTCTCTGCAGGTTTTTCCCAGAGAAGTCGTTCCTGTTGAGGGTCCTACCCCGTTGACACGACCTCGGTTTGGGAAAATGTCTGTTCACGGAAGTTGCGTGTCAACAACCGTGTCAACGACCCCTCCTAAACCCTGGGTTTTCGGTGGTGTGTCAACAGTGTGTCAACACACCCCATCCCCGTAAACCCCCGTTAGGACTGGAGGACAGTCACCAGTGCATTTCCAGGACAAAACTGGAATGGTGCGTGAGACCCACTTAGAGCAAGACTTCTGACCCTGTCATAGGGGTTGTGTCAACGGTGTGTCAACGATAGGTTGAAGTTCCCGTAGGTCTCAAGACCTCTGGACTTGGTGTCCCACTCTCATCCTGTTGACACACCTGTATTCGGGACTGTTCCTTGCAGAGAGAGGGACTGATGGGTGCGGTCGTTGAGAAGGTCCCGATGATGAACGGGAAGTTTGAGTTAGTGAGGTTTGCTCACAGACCCAACAGTTGGTATTTCAGATATTATGTTCCCGCACAAGGTTCGCAGAAGAGAACATATCTAAAGAGGTCGCTAAAGACTGAAGACAGGTCTCTTGCAGAGGAAAGAGGTCTCGAGGAGTATATGAAACTCAGGACCATAGAACAGGATGGAGGAAGTATTACTGCAAAGACTATCCAGTGGTTGATGGATGACTGGATAGAGAAAAGTTTTCAGAGGGTAGTTACAGGTGAGATACAAGAAGTTACCTGGAAAAGTAAGAGGTCTCTCTTTCAAAACGGTCTAAAGAACTACTTTGCGACCAAGGGGGTCAAAAAGATAACGGACCTCCAACCAGATACCTTTGACGAATACAGGTTTTGGAGGATGACTGAAGGGTGGAAGTTTTATGGGGGACCTAATGCAGGTCAACGCAAACCCCCAACGGATGGGACGGTCAATAGTGAGATAGGTCTCATCAATGAGTGGTATAACAACTATCTCATTCCCAAAGGGTATGTAACCAGGAAACCCCGCATTGCTACTAAGGTCCTGGACCTTGATGACCTTTCCGCAAACCCTCCCATTCCATTGAAGGAATGGGATAAAGTCTGGAGGTGGATGGATAAATGGTCAAAGAAAGATGCAAAAGGAGTAAACCGACCAGAGGTTCATTATTGGAGGATGTGTTTCCGTCACTACCTACTCACTGCATACGGGTCTGGATGTCGTCCGACTGAACTGTGCGGGAGATACAACAAACGACAGGATGCCATTGATAGGGGTCTGACTTGGGACGATGTGGAGATCATTCCTCAGACGAGATGGTCCAAAAGGTTGAAGAAGGAAGTGGAGGATGAACCCATTGCGGTCTTGGGCATCCGCAAGACCAAGACCAAGGTCCCAAGAGAGGTTCCCTGCAGGACCGCAAAGTATTTGGAACGGTGGAAAGAGTTTGTCCTTGAGTGGAGGAAAAGCAATGGGTATCCACCCCCTCAGGGGACAGACCTTGTCTTTGCAAACCCAAAGACCAACCGTCCTTACACCTACAGGATGTATGCCAATGCGTGGGAGAAGATACGGACAGAACTAAAGGAAAACTTCTCCGACCACTTCACTCTCTATTCCACCAGAAGTTCATATGTCACTAACATTCTGGAGGAGGGAGTAAGTCGTGATGATGTCTGTAAGTTGACGGGACATTCCTATGAAGTGATGACCCGTCACTACGACAGGATGAGGATGAGAAATCGCATCCCTGAAGTCACTAAGAGGATGTATGGAAAGAGGGATAAGAACCCGTATGGTGCGAGAAAACTCCTGTGAAACTGTTATCCTGTGATGTTGACAAATGCATCAAAAGTAGTGTGTAATATCTGCAAGAAAATAAATGGATAGAAATCAGTTCGGCATTGGTTTCGTGAGTTTTCCAGAGGTCCATTGCCTCGGGTGGTCTTATCCATCAGAGGAGTGCCTCCCCCCTTTCCTTCAACCACTGCCTGTGCTCAGGGTAGTTGGGGTCGTGCCTGCCTACCAACTGCCAGAACTCCTTGGAGTGGTTCGGGTGGATGAGGTGGCACAACTCATGGACCACCACATAATCCACGACGCTGGGGGTGCCTCTGAGGACCAGTTGGATGGTCTCTCGCTCACCAGTTCCCGCTCTGAGGGGTCAATGCCCCTTCCTTGCTCGTAGCGGGTCAGTGCTGGAGCAGTGGTCACGAACCCAGTCACCTCATCTCGGTAATCGGTGCCCACTCCGCCTCCATCCCGATATCTGGGATGCCTGATTCCTTGTTGATGCGCTCTACCCACCGTGCCCTGACGAACCTGTGACCCTTGAGCACCTTCCGCATCCCTGGTGGCGCATCGGCAGCGGCGCAGGAGTTGCCACCATCCAGACAGGGACTGGATCCTTGTATCCCGCACCCTGTAAGCAGGAGTGCCCCAAGGGACATGGCGATCCGTTTCATCGCAACATCAGAACCACGCCAATCAAAAGTCCAGCGATATGGACCATCACGGTCTCGCCGTTGTGTGGTGGGTATGCCAGCAGAGGTCTGACGGGATGCGGTTCGCTCTTGCTTGCCCAGATCAGCACGGAGAGCACCAGGAAGCACCCCATCACCTGCAACCCGTGATCCACGATCCCATCAGCACCAAAGCGGTTGATGGTTTCCAGGTGGTACGCCAGGTGCTGGATCTTTTCAGGGAGCACCGTGCTGACGGCAAAGACCCCGCCCATGCAGAGCGCCTTGCGTGGATCCCT
>Ga0129342_1001035_pt1 | contig 12339 bp, 15 predicted proteins | sample CPBDNA_5_FD_94426 | JGI IMG/M metagenome (GOLD analysis project Ga0129342, IMG submission 94426) | Freshwater to marine salinity gradient microbial communities from Chesapeake Bay, USA - CPBay_Sum_15_0.2_DNA | ecosystem: Environmental > Aquatic > Marine > Coastal | place: USA: Chesapeake Bay...
AGCTTCTAAAATTTTAGAAATTGAGAAACCGAGTAAAATATTTCTAATGTGACCTAGATGAAGTGGTTTATTTGTATTTGGTGATGAATATTCAACTATATATAGTGGACTGTCTGAATTTAATTTAACAAAACCATATTTATCTTCATTTAAACAATCCTTTAAAAATTCTAAATAATAAAATGAAGAGATAGTTAAATTAAGAAAACCTTGTATTACATTGAAACCTGTAACTTGTTGTGTATTGTTTAAAATAAAAGAACCTAGTTCATTCCCTAACTTAACTGGATTTTGTTTTAACAACTTTGTAAGAGGAAAAATTACAACAGTAATATCTCCTTCAAAATCTTTTCTAGTTTGTTGAATTTCAAAATCATGAAAATCAATTTTATATTTTAACCTTAAATATTTAGAAAATTCAGACTTAATTATGATATTGATATCCATTAAAATAATTTAAGTAAATATAATTATAAAATAGATAAAAAAATTTAGGTAAAAGTTATATTTGATGCAATTTTATAGTGTATAAAATGTTGAAAAATGTTTCATATAATGATGATAAAACAATTAGTGAAATAAATGATTTTGTTGGAAAACCTTTTAGCATTTTTGAACGTATCAAATTAGGTGGAATTGGGTCCTCTAAATTATTAATTACTAAAACTGATTCAATAATAAATAATTTATTAGAACTAGACCACAATATTAATTACTGTAATATTGAGATAAGACCAAAAGGTATTATTATAAGATTCAGATCATTATTAGATACTTATGCTTTAATAATACCATATTTTAAACTTAAATTATTTAAAGGAAAATCAAACGAATATTCAGTTTATATTGATAAATATTGTATAAAAGTAATAGCAAAAAAAAAAGGTGAGCATAATTTTTTTAAAAAAATTTTGAACCTTAGAATTTCTAATTAAAAACTTCTGCAATCATACATCGAACACTTCCACCTCCACAAGATTCAATTGTTTTAACATTTGAATAAATAATTTCTGAATATTTATATATAGAAGAAAGTTGATTTTTATTTAATGATTTAAAAGCCGTTTCACTCATAACTAGATAGCTTTTTTTATTATAAATTAATTCTATCATATTTCCTGAAAAACAGTCTAATTGTTTGAGTGAAATCTCAATTATTTCTTTTTTATCATCGATTAAACTTAGCTTCACTTTTTTCTTTTCAGCTTTAGACTTTATTGAATCCAGACAAATTATAGAATATTTATCAGCAACACACATCATAACATTTGTATGATATATTAAATTATATTCCTTATCGTGATTATGAAATGATTTAAAAGTTATAGGCATGTAATTAAACTCATCACAAAATTCGAACAGTAAAACTTCAGAAGTTCTTTCAGATATACTAGCATAAGCTTTTTTATTTTTTCTATCTAAAACCATACTTCCTGTTCCTTCTAAAAAATGATTATTTAGTTCAGCTTTGCTGTAATCAATGATTGTATCAAATTTAACACCACTAGATTCAATTTTTTTTATAATATTTTCGTTTCGCTCTAAACGTCTATTTTCAGCATACATAGGATACAATACAATTTTTTTATCACTATGAAAGCTAATCCAATTATTTGGAAATATCGAATCAGGTGTATCATAAACAGAATCGTCCTGAAATACAGTAACTGGAATTCCATAAGATCTTATTTTATTGACTAAATTATCGAATTCAGTTAAAGATTTTTGTAAAATTACATCATCTGTCAAATCTGAAATTTTCTGAAAATAATTATTGTCAATAGTTTGAGTGTTTGTTCTAAAACTTGAAGGTCTAACCATTAAAATTGAATGTAAACTACTCATTATATCTAATTAGTGGTAATGATGTACATCTGAATAATCCCTCTTGTTTAGAAACTTCAGTAAAATTAACTTCTTCAAGTAAAAAATCATTAGATTTTAACCAATTATTTAACCTTTTAAATTTGGATTGAGTAACAACTGTTTTATTATCAATTGACAAGATATTTGAAGTCATTTCATACATCTCCTGATCATTAATTTCAAAAATATTTTTTTCTCCAAACAATTCAATTAACATTAAATAATCTTTTTTATATGTAAAAGCATCCGGATGAATTATTGCTTTATTATTGCCAACAATTTGTAAACAGCAATCTAGATGTAAAATATTTTTTTTAGGATCGTTTAAAGACTTATTCAAATGAAGAGGAATAATTTTTTTTTTTGGAAAAAAATTTAAAAAATATTCAATTGCTTTTTTGTTAGTTCTAGCAGTAAATAAATTTGAGTAATCATCTTTATCATAGTAACCAATAAAAACTAAATTATCATGATATAAAACATCTCCACCTTCAACATGAACATTCTTTGGAAGTTGAATAATTTTATCATTAAAGCTTGACAAAATTGAATCTATAGCTTGAAACTCTTTTGATCTTTTAGGTAAAATATTAGATTTAAAAAAAAAGTTATCAATAACAAAACCAATATCTCTTACAAAAATTTGATTGTAATTATTAATTAATTTTGGTCTATAAACTGTAACATTATGTTTATTTAGTACGTTGACAAAACTATCTAGTTCAAGAATCATATCAGATTCTTTTGGGTAGGTTCCCTTTTTTAAATTTTCTATTGATTTTGGATCATATAAATCATCAATATTAGAAATTATTCCATTACTATTTGCTATTCCAATAATTACCAATTTTAGTTTAGAAGTTTCACTACTAACTAAAAAATTCATAATTAAATTTTAATAATTATCTTAATTTAATATCAGAAAATGATCTGTGAGTCTGACCTATGTAAACTTGCCGGGGTCTTCCAATTGGTTCTTTTCTAATTCTCATTTCTCTCCAATGAGCTACCCAACCTGGAAGTCTTCCAAGTGCGAACATTACGGTAAACATTTCGGCAGGAATATCGAGTGCTTTATATATAATTCCTGAATAAAAATCAACATTTGGATATAATTTTCTATCAACAAAATATTTATCCTCTAAAGCCACCTTTTCTAATCCTTTGGCTATATCTAAAATAGGATCATCAATACCTAAGTCATTTAAAACTTCATCAGCAGCAACTTTAATAATTTTTGCTCTTGGATCAAAGTTTTTATAAACGCGGTGACCAAAACCCATAAGTCTGAAAGAATCAGATTTATCTTTTGCCTTTAGTATATATTTTTTTGTATCACCACCATCTTTATGGATAGCCTCTAACATTTCAATTACAGCTTGATTAGCTCCACCATGTAATCTTCCCCATAATGCAGAAATTCCAGCAGAAATAGAAGCAAATAACCCTGCATGAGATGATCCTACAATTCTAACTGTAGAAGTTGAGCAATTTTGTTCGTGATCAGCGTGTAATATTAATAACTTATTTAATGCATTAACAATGGTTTTATTTTGAATATAATCTTTGTTAGGTCGTTGAAACATCATCTTTGCAAGATTTTCTACATATCCTAGAGAGGTGTCTCCGTATTCTAATGGCAATCCTCTTCTTCTTCTGTAAACCCAAGCTACAAGAACAGGAATTTTAGCTAATAAATTTAATATAGCATCATACATTTCTTCTTCATTATCAATGTCAACTGCTGATGGATCAAAAGCAACAAGTCCACTAGTAAGCGAAGAAAGAATTCCCATAGGATGAGCAGATTTAGGAAAACTATTTAAAATAATTCGTAAATCTTCATCAATAATTGACCTTTCTTTAATATCTTCAGAAAGTTTATTAAGTTGTTCTTGATTAGGTAACTCTCCAAATATTAACAAGAATGCAACTTCAAGGAAATCTGCTTTTTCGGCTAATTCTTCAATTGAATATCCTCTATATCTTAAAATACCTTTTTCACCATCTAAAAAAGTAATAGCACTTTTGCATGATCCAGTGTTTTTAAATCCAGGGTCAAGGGTTATTAAGCTTGCCTCCGATCTTAACTTACTAATATCTAAAGCAACTTCATTTTCAGAGCCGTGGATAATGTCTATATCATAAGCCTTATCGTTTAAATTAATTGTAGCTTTATTGTTCATAATTATTAAATTTAATAAACTTTTAAAATTTTACTTTAAAAGCTTCTTTTTTAGGATAATAAGCTTTTTCAGCTAATTCCTCTTCAATTCTTAATAACTGGTTGTATTTAGCTATTCTATCACTTCTAGACGTAGATCCAGTTTTAATTTGACCAGTTGACAATCCAACAGCTAAATCGGCAATAGTGTTATCTTCTGTTTCTCCTGATCTATGAGACATTACACAAGTAAAACCTGCATCGTGAGCCATATTAACAGCATTGATTGTTTCGGTTAAAGTACCTATCTGATTAACTTTAATTAAAATTGAATTTGCAATATTATTTTTTATTCCATTACTAAGTCTTTCAACATTAGTAACAAAAAGATCATCTCCAACAATTTGTACTCTATCTCCACAAATCTTGGTCAAATATGACCAACCATCCCAGTCATTTTCATCCATTCCGTCTTCAATTGAAACTATTGGATATTTTAATGAAAGATTAGCCAAATATTCTGCCTGCTGTTTAGAGCTTAGAACTTTTCCATTGTCCCCCTCAAAAATTGTATAATCATATTTACCATCTTTATAAAACTCAGATGATGCACAATCTAGGGCAATCATAACTTCTTTACCTGCTATGTAGCCAGCTTTTTCTATAGATTCAATGATAGTTTTTAAAGCATCCTCAGTACCGTCAAGCTTGGGAGCAAAACCTCCTTCATCTCCCACTGATGTTGCGAGTCCTCTTTTAGATAGAGTTTTTTTTAAATTATGAAAAATTTCAGAACCTATTTGCATTGCATGATTAAAACTATCAGCTAATACAGGCATAATCATAAATTCTTGAAATGCTATTGGTGCATCAGAATGAGAACCACCATTAATTATATTCATCATTGGAACAGGTAAAGTTGTTCCTGAATTTTTAGATATATATGTATGTAAAGAAACGCCTTTTGATATACTGGCTGCTTTTGCCAAAGCTAATGAAACACCAAGAATAGCATTAGCTCCTAAATTAGCTTTGTTTGGAGTTCCATCAATTTTGATCATTAGTTTATCAATTAATTCTTGATCATAAACTGAAAGTCCTATAATTTCTTTTGAAATAATATTATTAACATTGGATACTGCTTTTAATACCCCTTTGCCCATGTAATCTGAACCTCCGTCTCTTAACTCAACAGCTTCATGTTCACCTGTTGAAGCACCAGAAGGAACAGCTGCCCTTCCTAAAATACCATCTACTGTTATTATATCAACTTCTACAGTTGGGTTTCCTCTAGAATCAAAAATCTGCCTCGCTTTTACTTTACCTATTTTACTCATTAATGTTAAATTTAATTAGTTCAATAAATTGATCAAAAAGATAACTTGAGTCATGAGGACCAGGGCTAGCTTCTGGATGATATTGAACTGAAAAACAATTTTTATTTTTTATACTTATTCCTGCAATGGTGTCATCATTTAAATGAAGGTGAGTTATCTCTATTTCAGAATTGGATTCAGTCTCTTGTTTATTAATTGCAAATCCATGATTTTGAGATGTTATTTCACCTTTTCCAGTATTTAAATTAATCACAGGATGATTTATTCCTCTATGACCATTATACATTTTATAAGTTGAAATACCGTTTGCTAATGCAATTATTTGATGCCCTAAGCATATTCCAAAAAGTGGTTTATTAGCTTTTAGAATATCTTTAGCAACTTGAATAGCCGAATGAAGAGGTTGTGGATCTCCAGGTCCATTTGAAATAAAATAACCATGAGGATTCCACTTTGATAGATCTTCAAAATTAGAATCATATGGAAAAACCTTAATATAAGCTCCCCTTTTAGACAAGTTTCTTAAAATATTTAATTTTATTCCTAAGTCGAGTGCAGCAATTTTAATTTTAGATTCAGGATTTCCAAAGAAGTAGGGTTTTTTTGTTGAAACTTTTGATGCTAATTCTAGCCCATCCATTGATGGAAAGTTGGATAAATCTGCTTTAAGTTTATCAACATTATCTAAATTAGTAGATATAACAGCATTCATGGCACCATTATCTCTAATATGGGATACTAGAGCACGAGTATCAACATCTGAAATAGCTACAATATTATGATCACTAAAAAAATTCTGTAATGATCCATCAGCTGCAGGTCGTGAATATTTTTGATTAAAGTTTTTACAAATTAATCCTGCAATTTTTGGAGAATTTGATTCAATTTCTTCATCACTTACACCATAATTACCGATGTGAGCATTGGTGGTAACCATAATCTGACCATAATAAGATGGATCAGTAAAAATTTCTTGATAACCAGTCATTCCAGTATTGAAACATAACTCTCCAAATGCATAGCCTTTGACACTTAAGGCTTTGCCATAAAAAATGGTTCCATCTTGGAGTAAAACAAATGCTTTTTTTAAATTTTGGGTAGTTTTCATTAAATTTCAAAATTAATATAAAAAAAAGGATAAACATTATGTTTATCCCCTTATTCTACAAAAATTATTAAAAAAATATTTTTTTTAAGAATCAGTATCTTTTTTCTTAGAATCTTGAGAATTTATTTCGATATTTTCATTATCAAAAACATCATTTGAATCTTTAACTTCAGGATTAGATTTCTGAACAACAGCCTTATCAACTACATTAGAAGATTCCTGAACAACAGCCTCTTCAACAGGTGGAGAAGTTTTTTTAGAATTATTTGATGATTGTCTTCTTCTTCTTGTTTTCTTATTAGAATCCGAACCTAAATTATATATAGTATTATAATCAACTAATTCAATCATAGCCATACTAGCATTGTCTCCAAGTCTGTTACCTAGTTTAATTATTCTAGTATAACCTCCAGGTCTATCTGCAATTTTAACTGAGATGTCTCTAAAAAGTTCAGTAACTGCATATTTGTTTTTTAAATAACTAAATACAATTCTTCTGTTATGAGTTGAATCATTTTTGGATTTAGTAATTAATGGCTCAATATATTTTTTTAAAGCTTTTGCTTTAGCAATAGTTGTATTAATAGATTTATGCTCTATTAAAGAACAAGCCATGTTAGCTAACATATACTTTCTATGAGGTGCTTTTCTACCTAAATGTGCAAACTTTTTTCCGTGTCTCATAATTTTAAATTATTCTTTGTCTAATTTGTATTTAGATAAATCCATTCCAAAATTAAGGCCTTTAACAATTACTAATTCTTCAAGTTCAGTTAAGGATTTCTTTCCAAAGTTTCTAAATTTCATTAAATCACTTTTGTTAAATGAAACAAGATCTCCAAGTGTATCAACTTCAGCAGCTTTTAAACAATTTAAAGCTCTTACTGAAAGATCCATATCAATAAGCCTTGTTTTAAGTAATTGTCTCATATGAAGTGATTCTTCATCATAAGTCTCAGTTTGAGCAATTTCATCAGCCTCAAGTGTAATTCTTTCATCAGAAAACAACATGAAATGGTGAATTAATGTTTTTGCAGCTTCTGTTAGAGCATCTTTTGGATGTATAGATCCATTAGTAATAATTTCAAAAACCAATTTTTCATAATCAGTTTTCTGCTCAACTCTATAATTTTCTATCGAATATTTCACATTCTTTATAGGAGTAAAAATAGAATCCATAAAAATTGTTCCAATTGGTGATCCCAATTTTTTATTTTCTTCTGCAGGAACGTATCCTCTACCTTTTTCAATTGATAATTCCAAATTTAGAGTAACATTCTTCTCTAAATTACAGATTACTAGATCAGGGTTAAGAACTTGAAAACCTGAAATAAATTTCTGTAAATCTCCGGCTAAAATTTGTTCTTGTCCTAAAATAGAAACTGAGATATTTTCATTTTCAACTGAATCAATTTGTCTTTTTAAACAAACTTGTTTTAAATTTAAAATTATTTCTGTAACGTCTTCAACAATTCCAGGGAGTGATGAAAATTCGTGTTCAATATTCTCAATTTTAACTGAAGTAAAAGCAAAACCTTCAAGGGATGATAATAATACTCTTCTCAAAGCATTACCTACCGTTAAACCATATCCTGGTTCAAGGGGTCTAAATTCAAATTTGCCTTCGAATTCAGAAGAATCAATCATTATTACTTTATCTGGTTTTTGAAAATTAAATACTGGCATAATTAATATGTTTTTTATTTCGAATATAATTCGACGATTAACTGTTCTTTAATGTTTTCTGGTATTTGATCTCTTTCAGGAACGGAAACGAAAACACCTTCCATTCTGTCATTATTCCAAGAGATCCATTCATAAACTGATGAACTATTTGAAAGAGAATTTTCAATAGAACTAATTGTTTTAGATTTTTCTCTAACACCAATAACCTCTCCGACTTTTATTATTCTAGATGGAATATTACAAAGAATACCATTTACAGTAATATGTCCATGACTGACTAATTGTCTAGCTGCACTTCTTGTCGATGCTATTCCTAATCTATAAACTATATTGTCTAACCTAGATTCACATAATTGAAGTAAAACTTCACCAGTAATTCCTTTACTTTGGTTAGCTTTTTTAAAAAGATTTCTAAATTGCCTTTCTAAAATACCATAGGTGTATTTGGCTTTCTGTTTTTCCATTAACTGAATAGCATATTCAGATTTTTTTCCTCTTTTTCTATTGTTACCGTGCTGGCCTGGAGGGTAATTCTTTTTTTCGAAGGATTTATCTTCTCCGAAAATTGGTTCACCAAATTTTCTTGCAATTTTGGTTTTTGGACCGGTGTATCTTGCCATATTTTTCTGTTTTTTATTTTTGTGAATTAAGGTCTGTCCTTCGACAAAAATTTATTATTTAAACTCTTCTTCTTTTTGGTGGTCTACATCCATTATGAGGCATTGGAGTAACATCAAAAATTTCAGTTACTTCAATACCATTATTATGAATAGTTCTGATAGCAGATTCTCTTCCGTTACCAGGACCCTTTACAAAAACTTTAACTTTTCTCAATCCTGCATCATGAGCAACTTTAACAGCTTCTTCAGCAGCTAACTGAGCAGCATAAGGAGTGTTTTTCTTAGACCCTCTAAAACCCATCTTACCTGCGGATGACCATGAGATAACTTCTCCTTTTTTGTTAGTTAGTGATATAATAATATTATTAAACGAAGCATTTATATGAGCTTCTCCAAACGAATCTACTATTACTTTTCTTTTTTTGGATACTGATTTAGCCATATTGTATATTATTTAGTTACTTTCTTTTTGTTAGCAACTGTTTTTCTTTTACCTTTTCTTGTTCGAGAATTATTTTTAGTTCTTTGTCCTCTAAGGGGAAGTCCAGTTCTATGTCTTATACCTCTATAACAACCAATATCCATTAATCTTTTAATATTGATTTGATTCTCAGATCTTAGCTCTCCTTCAATTTTAAAATTTCCTACAGCTTCTCTAATTTTAGCTGTATCATCATCATTCCAATCAGAAACTTTTTTGTCCTGACTAACATTAGCTGACTCTAAAATTTTCTTTGCTCTAGATTTTCCTATTCCAAAAATATAGGTTAAAGCTATTACTCCCCGTTTTTGTTTGGGTATATCTACCCCTGAAATTCTTGCCATAATTTATCCTTGTCTTTGTTTGAATCTAGGATTCTTTTTATTAATTACATATAGTCTTCCCTTTCTTCTAACAATTTTACATTCGGGACTCCTTTTTTTTACTGATGCTCTAACTTTCATAATTTTAATATCTATACGTTATTCTAGCTTTGGTTAAATCGTATGGACTCATTTCTAATTTAACCTTATCTCCTGGCAATAATTTAATGTAATGCATTCTCATTTTACCTGAAATATGAGCAGTTACAACATGACCATTTTCTAATTCCACCCTAAACATTGCATTTGAAAGAGCTTCAATTATAGTACCGTCCTGTTCTATAGCTGCTTGTTTTGCCATTTTATACTAATTTTCTTTTTTTACCAGTTTTCATTAAACCATCATAATGTCGGTTTAATAAATATGCGTTTATTTGCTGTATTGTATCGATTGCTACACCAACCATAATTAAAAGTGATGTCCCACCATAAAATAATGCCCAGCCTTGCTGCATGCCCATAATTTGAACTATTATAGCAGGCAAAACAGAAACTGCTGCTAAAAACAATGATCCCGGAAATGTTATCAAAGACATAATTTTATCTAAAAAATCTGCTGTCTCAATTCCTGGTCTAATTCCAGGCACAAATCCTCCACTTCTTTTCAAATCATCAGACATTTTATTAGTAGGAACGGTGATAGCAGTATAAAAATATGTAAAGACTATAATTAACAATCCAAATAAAATATTATACCATAATCCAAACATATCGGAAAATGATGTTTGTAGCCATTGACCAAAACCAGAATTTCCAAACAATTGACCAATGTATGCAGGAGCAAACATAATTGCCTGAGCAAAGATTATTGGCATTACACCAGATGCATTTAGCCTAAGTGGAATATACTGTCGGGAACTTGCTTGATTTTTATCAAAACCTCCTGATGCTGTTCTTCTAGCATATTGAACGGGAACTTGTCTAATAGCTTTTACTAATAGTACACACAACGCTATAACCACAACCCAAATAACTAATTCAATTAATATAGTAATTAACCCTCCATTACTTTGAGTAACTCTTGATGTAAACTCTTGAAAAAATGCCTGAGGCAAAGAGGCAATAATTCCAACTGTAATAAGTAAAGAAATACCATTACCTATTCCTTTGTCAGTAATTTTTTCTCCAAGCCACATAGCAAAGACGCATCCTGTAACTAAAATAATAACAGATGATACAACAAATACAGGGGTTTTACCTATAACGAATGCGCTTTCAGGAACACCTAAAGCACCTAAACTGTACAAATAGGCAGGAGCTTGAACAACACATATTAAAATGGTCAACCATCTAGTTATTTGATTAATTGTTTTTCTTCCACTTTCCCCCTCTTTTTGAAGTTTTTGTAGATATGGAACGGCAATACCCATCAATTGAACAACAATTGAAGCAGAAATATATGGCATAATACCTAAAGCAAAAACTGATGCATTAGCAAATGCTCCACCTGTGAAAGCATTTAAAATACCTAATAATCCACCACCTTGAGTTCTATCAGATAGTTCAGCTAATTGAACAGAATCAATTCCTGGCAAAACTACTTGAGCTCCTAATCGGTAAATAGCTAAAAAAAATAGAGTGATAATAATTCTATCTCTTAATTCAGTAATTTTCCAAATATTTTTTAATGTTTCAAAAAAACTGTACATGTTAATTTATATTGTTATTGCTTCACCACCGTTTTTTTCAATTTTAGCTATTGCGCTTTTTGAAAATTTGTGAGCTGTTATCTTAATTGCTGATTTAATTTCTCCGTCACCCAAAACTTTTATCAAATCGTTTTTACTGACTAATCCATTATCAATAAAACTTTGAATATCAATTGATTCATTAATTTTTTTGTTTTCAATTAAAGATTGAATGGCATCAAGATTAACTGGCTGATATTCAACTCTGTTAATATTTTTGAAGCCAAACTTAGGTATTCTTCTTTGTAATGGCATTTGTCCACCTTCAAATCCTAATTTCTTAGAATAACCTGATCTTGACTTAGCTCCTTTATGTCCTTTTGTAGCCGTACCGCCTTTGCCGGAACCTTGACCTCTACCAAGTCTTTTTTTAGATGAGTGAATAGATCCTTGTCCTGGTTTTAAATTACTTAAATTCATAATTATTTATTTTTCAACAGAAACTAAATGTTCAACTTTTTTTACCATACCTAAAATATTAGGACTATCTTCATGCTCAACTACTTGACCAATTTTTTTTAAACCAAGTGCAAGAAGTGTCTTTTTCTGATTTCCAGGTTTTTTTATTTCGCTTCTAATCTTTTTAATTTTAATCTTTGCCATAATTATCCGTTAAAAACTTTTTCTAATGAAACACCTCTTTCTTTTGCTACAGTATCAGCATTTCTTAATCTCAACAATGCATCAAAAGTTGCCTTTACAACATTATGAGGATTTGATGAACCCTGTGATTTAGATAATACATCATGAACACCGAGTGATTCTAAAACAGCTCGAACTGCCCCGCCTGCAATAACTCCAGTACCTTGAGATGCAGGTTTTATAAACACCTTTGCACCACCATGCTTACCTTTTTGTTCATGAGGAAGCGTTGAATTATGCAAAGCTATTCGAACTAAATTCTTTTTTGCATCTTCAACAGCTTTAGCAATTGCAGTTGCAACTTCTTTTGACTTACCAAGTCCATGACCAACAACTCCATTTTCATCACCAACTACAACTATAG
>Ga0129342_1001036_pt1 | contig 12320 bp, 9 predicted proteins | sample CPBDNA_5_FD_94426 | JGI IMG/M metagenome (GOLD analysis project Ga0129342, IMG submission 94426) | Freshwater to marine salinity gradient microbial communities from Chesapeake Bay, USA - CPBay_Sum_15_0.2_DNA | ecosystem: Environmental > Aquatic > Marine > Coastal | place: USA: Chesapeake Bay...
ATGAGCTGATTAAGGTTTTCTTCTTCTGGACCAGAGCCTATGATTTCTAGTTGTTCATTGAGATTAACCCAGCTTTTGATAAGCAGATCAAAGCCTTTAACTTTTTCAAGTCTACCTATAGCAATGATAGGCCCAGTCCTTGAAGATGAAGTGCCAACATGTGATGGATTGAACCAATTAGGTATATAAGTACTTCCAGGTATATTTTTAATAAGCACTTTATTAACACCTACTACAGCATCCAGTTTAGCAAAAGCATGATTATTTTTTTTATGACCATGTATTGTTGAAACAACTTTAATGTTGCTAAAAATTTTTATTCCTTTACCTATAGTGCTAGCTTTGGCACCATGACAATGCAAAATAGAGATATCATTTTGATGCAAAAATTTAATAAGTTTGTAAGTGTTGTAAAGAGAATATCTTGAACCAATATTTAATGACTTGGTTTCTATTTCTCTCATATGATGGCGAATAGATTCATCGCAGATTATTACTTGTTCTGACACATCAGACATAAATGCTGATAGCTCATAAACATGTTGCTCGATTCCTGCAAAGATTTGGCTTGATACTAAATGAGCAATTTTCATTTTTGTTGATTCATAAATTTCATAATTGAAAAGGCTACTTTTTCAACCTCTGCCAATGGCTCAAAATGCAAAGATGGTCTTTCAAGCTTTGAAATGCAAACGCCTCCCTTTTTATTTAATATGCTGACTACGCCAACTCGCTTAGACAAGACTAGTTCGTTCATGGAATCTCTAATTTTTTTAGCTCCAAAGATTCGTCTGTAGCTTGGATCTTCTATTTGTACTAAATAGGTTTGACCTTGAGTAGAAAGAGATTCAAAGACAAGATTTGCACTATCAGGAGTGACGAATTTTAAAGCTGATTCTTTTAGGCAATCTTCAAACAGATCAGGCGCAGATGAATTGAAGTGGACTAATTTTGTATTTTGATAATTGCCAAGATTATCCGTTAATTTAAGGTTAAGCTCTTTTGGAGTTCTACGAGAGTTAAAAATTTTAAATTCATGCTTTGGATGCATGCTTAAAATATAATGAATTTGCTTCATTAAAATCTCTTGATCAAATTTATAATGCTTGCTTAGTCCTCCTATGGCTATTAGTGCTTTGCCCTCATCAACCGTTTCTTGAGATGTAGCAGCTAAAGAGCCTTGAAATGAAATAACATTTTTAGGAAAACGTCTTTTGCGAAAATCATGTTCTGGAGCAATAACTAAATCAAAGGAACTTAATTTATAACTAGGACGAAGCACAGCTATTGAAAATATATCTTCATTAATAAGTTTTTCTAAGTATTTTTTTGCACGAAGAATTCCTGAATAAACATCATGGCCAGCGCCTATTAGCATTGTAGAAGCATTAAATTGATGTTGATTATGAAGCAGCTGTGATAAATCTTTTTGATGAGATAAATTAATGGTAAATAGTGAGAATTTCATCTCTTTTTTTAGCTGATCTAAAAGGGCTTTTACCTGCTTGAGGTGCCCAATTTTAGAATCTTGAAACCAGTAAACGTTCATTAAATTTTTACCTATTATCTGATATGCTTAAAATACCCTTTCTGGTAAGCCTTGTGAAGGAAATATAACTACAAATAGTTCTTTAAATGAGTTCAAAAACCTCCAATCATCAAATAGCCATGGATCTTATTTCTCAGTATGGTGATGATGCTGAATCAATAGCTATGTTGAGGGCAGCAGAACATGCAGCAAACCTTAATGCAGAAGAGTGGCTCATTTGGGAGAGGATTATTCTAGAGATTCAAAGCATAAACACCAATCCCAGTCTTCAGTAAGCTGCTGATTAAAAGGAGCGAGCGGGTATGGCTAACCCGCTCTAATTGGTTTTAGGGAAAATTTTAGAGGAAAATTCAACCAACATAAATATAAGACAACCATGTTCTAAGAAAGTTCATAATAATTTCATTTTAAATATCTTTATTACAATTACATTTGTTGACTTTTTCATAAATGAAACATATTCTTAACTTAATTGTCACATATATGTAACAATTGTAACATGGAGAAATTATGAAAAATATCAATAAATCCTTGCTTATATCAATCTTTGGATTATCACTGTCGGCTTTCGCTGATAATGCTATATTTTCTAAAGCTCAAACTTTGTTAGAGAGCAAAGCTCCTGCAATATCTGTTGAATATGATTCTTCTTTGGTAGCAACTATCTGCCCTAAGGGCTCTGCTGGATGCTTTTACTCAGCAGATGGCGGAAAGATTATTCTTTCATCAGAATTACCTGCACATCATCATGATGTTGTATTGTTTGGACTTTTTGCAGACTACATTCAATATAATGACCATCGAGTCATTGACTCTAACTTTACCTGTGATGCAAAAGTTAAATTTTTGCAAGATGAAGGCAAGAACCATTTAGCTAATCTTTATAAGGGTCAGTGTGACACACTATACAAAGGACAGATTTTAGTGTCCTTATAATCTTGCGATGATTAATTTAAAAGGCGCTCAAAGCGCCTTTTTTATGTATTAGAAAAAAATATAAATAATAAGCAATATAATATAGCCCCAATACCTAAGCCAAAACCCAAAGGAAGTTCTCGGTCTTTTTCCTTGTTAACTGCATATAGTAATAAAGTAATACTTGACCCAACTAACAGAATTGGTCCAATAGCTGAGGCACCAAAAATAGCTCCAATACCAGCTAGCAATAAGAAATCACCAGATCCAATTCCATCTCTCGATCTAATTAATTTATAGACTTCATTAATGCAGAATAGTAATCCATAGCCAAAAATTAATCCAAGCAAAGAATCCAGAGGAATCGTAAAAAAACCAGTTAAGATATTCAGGATTAATCCAGAGAGAACCAAAATAATGCTAAGAGGCTGAAATAAATGCATGGTTTGGAAATCTATTAATGATTGAACGTATAAGCACATTACTATCAAGATGACTACCCATGCTCTAGGGTCGCTTAATTGCATTGTATAAAATATAAATAAAACCAATGCAGCTATTAATATTTCATTAATCAAGTAGCTAGGGCTGATCCTTGCATTGCATGCCTGACATATCCCTTTGGTGGATATATATCCTATAAAAGGTATCAGCTGAAGTATGGTAAGTTTATTTTTGCATACCGGACAAAAGGATCGAGGTTCGAAGAGGCTAATTCCAACATCTTCCAACGGAAGTCTGTAAATTAACATGGAAGCAAAACTTCCAAGACTACCACCCAGCACAATCAGCAACAAATTGGTTAAAATCAATTCCACTGTTGATTAGTTATTTTTTACGAGAAATTAAAAAGCATACGATCAATAGACCGACCGTTGGAATTGCATAAAGAGTAATTATTAAAAGTTTATCCAGCATTAATTAAAGCCCTTTGGCGCTGGAATCAGGACGTCTTGTATCTCCAAAACCATAAAATAAGTTATTTTTTATCTCTATACTTTCTAATGCTGTTCCAGGTCCAGTCATAAAAATCTTTTGGCCGAAAGATTCAATTTTTCTAGCATGTTGGATATCAAAGCCTGTCTCTAGCATGAGAACATCTGGTTTCCACTGATGATGAATTCTGGGTGCAACAGTTGCATCGGAGATTTCCATTTTAAACACAAGAGTATTTAGTAAAAATTGAAGAACGGTTGTAATAATTCTAGAGCCACCTGGTGATCCAGTTGCGTAAATAGGCTTGCCATCTTGAAGAACTATGGTGGGTGTCATAGAGCTCAAAGGTCTCTTGTATGGTTCAATTTTATTTGCTTCTCCTCCAATCAATCCAAATTGATTGGGCACTCCAGGGGCTGAAACAAAGTCATCCATCTCGTTGTTCATTAAAATTCCAGTTCCATCAACCACGACACCAGATCCAAAGCCTGAATTTAATGTGTAGGTGTTTGAAACAATGTTTCCATTTTTATCAGCAATAGAGAAGTGGGTAGTATCTAGACTCTCTTTTTCTAATGCAGGCCCTGGAAAAATTTTTTCAGACGGCGTAATCGAATTAAGGTTAATTTTATTATATATTTTTTTTGCATATTCTTTGCTAGTCAGCAACTCAACCGGAACATCATAAAATTGAGGATCACCCAAGTATTTTGATCTATCAGCATATGCATACTTCATTGATTCTGTGAGTAATGCTGTATATGTTGGCGAGTTATGCCCCATCATATCTAAGTCAAAATTTTCTAAGATATTTAACATTTGAATAATATGGACGCCACCAGAGGAGGGTGGCCCCATTGTGATTATCTCGTAATCCTTAAAATTACCATGAAGAGTGTCTCGCCAGATGGGACGATAATTTTTTAAATCTTTCTTGGTAATTAATCCGCCATTCTCTCTCATGAAAGCATCTATCTTCAAAGCTAACTCACCTTCATAAAAGCCTTTAACACCAGCAGCAGAAATTATTTTTAAGGTGTTAGCCAAATCGGGTTGCATGAGTTTTTGATGCATTTGTACCGGATAATTTGAGTAAAATATATTTTTAAAATTTTTATATTTTCCAAGTTTTTTGTATCGCTTATTAAGTGCATCAGCCATAAATGGAGATACAAGGAAGCCCTCTTCAGCTAATTTTATTGCTGGAGCTAGTAATTTAGACCAAGGCATGCTGCCAAATTTTTTGTGGACTTCCCACATCCCATAAACTGTTCCGGGAACTCCAATAGATAGGATCCCTTGCGTTGCTCTATTCCTATCTACCGATCCATCTAATGCAAGAAACATATCCTTGGTTGCTGCTTCAGGAGCTGTTTCTCTATAATCAATACTGTAACTTTCTTTTGAATCTGCATCGAACATGACCATAAATCCACCACCACCTATATTGCCAGCTCTTGGCAAGACAACTGCCAAAGCAAAGGCAACTGCAATAGATGCATCATAGGCGTTACCGCCTTCCGCAAGGATTGCATGACCAACATTTGTACCAAGATAATGCTGAGAAACCACCATGCCATTTTTACCAACTTCAGGATGGACTATCGCTTTTGAATTATAAAAAGAAGCTCCTAAATTTAATGAAGAAGCTAGAATCAGAATTGCTAAGAACCTCATTTTAAGTAAGCAAACCTCCATCAACTCTCAAGTCAATCCCATTAATATGTATCGCATCATCTGATGCTAAAAAAGCAATAGTGCTTGCTATATCATCTGGTGACCTATTTACACCATCGAGAGGCATAATTTTCTTTAACAATCTAGTATCAATATTTTTGGGCATTACCGGATTAGATGACATGGGTGTTTCAATTGATGCAGGACATACACAATTAATATTTAATCCCTCCATTCCATATTCGACAGCAAGTGTTTTTGAAAAAGCGCTGATTCCTCCTTTTGAAGCGCTATATGCAGCCGTCCATGCATGAGCGCCCAATGCTGCGGTAGAAGACACATTTACAATGGCGCCCTTAGATTTTAGCAATAGAGGCAGCGCATGTTTGCACATAAAAAAAGTTCCAGTTAAATTGATGTTTAGAATTTGATTCCAATTTTCTAATTCAACTTCATGGGAATTATCAAAACGAAGAATACCGGCAACATTAATTAGCGCATCAAGCTTCTTATGTTTTTCTTCTAAATCATCAAAAAACTGCTTGCTGCTATTTATCGATGAGATATCCAGCACATGCGCGGATGAGTTATTGTTACTCAACATATTTTTTGTTGCTTCAAGATCATCTGGGCTCTTATCTACAATCAGCAGATCTGCACCTTCAGAGTCGAGTCTCAAGGCTGTAGATCTACCAATGCCTGAGCCTGCACCAGTTATCACCACAATTTTATTTTTAAATCTGTGCATGTTTAAATTTCCTTTGCTAGGTTCTCTTGGGCATAAGATTTAGCCCATTTGTAGTTGGCTTTCCCATTTGGTGCTCTTTGCACCTCATCTGTAAAAATTATAGATTTAGGTAACTTGTATGCGGCTAAAATACTTCGAGTATCCTCAATCAATCCATTTGCCTCAATAATCTTATTATCCACTGTAGATACAACCGCAACAACCTTTTGTCCAAACCTTTTATCAGGCAATCCCACAACAAGACAGTCAAAAACATTACCATTTTTTTTCAATGCTTCTTCTACTTCTTCAGGGTAAATTTTTTCTCCTGCTGAGTTAATGCAGTTACTTCCTCGACCAAGAAGGGTGATACTTCCATCACTTTCAAGCTTTGCATAGTCTCCAGGAAAGCTATACCTAACTCCATTGACTTCTTTAAAAGTCTCAGCAGACTTTTTTTCATCTTTGTAGTACCCAACAGGAACAAGCCCTGAAGTTCCAAGAAGACCAATTTTATCTGATCCAGGCTCTAATATTTCTCCGTCATCAGCAAGGACTATTACACCAGGGTTTATCGAAAATTTTGCTGTTTCTGAAGGATTGTCTCTTGTGGTGACGGAGCTGCCTATTCCGCCTTCGGTTGAGCCCATGGTGTCCATTAATTTCATGTCATGATGCTTTAGCAAGCCATTTTTTACTTCTGCACTCCACATAACCCCGCTTGAAATGATTGCTTGAACAGAGCTTATATTGTATGAATTGCCGGCTTCTTTTGCTCTATCTAAAGCATCAAGCATTGGCCTAGCAAAAGCATCTCCAACAATAACAATGTTTGTAATATTCTTATCTTGAACCTGACTCCACAATTGATCAGGATCAAAGCTTAAATTGGGGGTAGTGATTACTGTTCCACCTAAAAGCAATGGAAGAAACGCACCTAACCACATCCCAGTTCCATGCATCAAAGGGCACCCAACCAAGCTTTTAATAAATTGATTATTAAGCTTAGAGGCTTCAATGGATTCCTGAAGATTATTGAGATCCTTTGGAACGTCGTATCCCATCGCTTTTAGTGTTTTAAACAAAAATACTAGAAATTCTCCTTGCTTATACATCACGCCTTTCGGCATTCCGGTTGTTCCCCCGGTATAAAGCATATAGATAGTTTCAGGATCTCTAGTTATTCTATCCATTGGAGAGCAATCATTTAAGATTCGTTCATAATCGATGCATTGACTAAAGTTAGATTGATTTCCATCAGGGACTTCAATCCATGCTTTTACCTCTGGCAGAGATTTTGCAATCTTATTAATTCTTGAGCTGTAGCATGAGTGATAAAAAACCGCCTCAGCATCAGAATTATCTAACAAATAAATCAGCTCTTCTTCTACATAGCGATAGTTTACGTTTATGGGAATGCCCCCAATTTTAAAGATCGCATTTTGACTTATTAAATATTCATTGCTGTTATTTAAATATAGTCCTGCTTTAGAATTTGGGCCTAAGCCTGCACTAGATAGCGCAGAAGCAACTTGGCTAGACCGCAGATCATAATCTTTCCAAGAAACAACATTTTCTCCACATATTAGAGCATCATTTTCAGGCACCAAATCTGCAACCATTTCCCACACTGAGGCAAAATCTAAATTCATAGTTAGTCTCTTTTTCTTAAGCTTTGGCCTATTCTTCTTCCAGAAAAAATACAATCAGCAATTGAAAGTCCAGATACATATATATTGGAACAAATGCCAACAGCCGTTCTTCCAGCTGCATAAAGCCCTTTAATTTCTTGGTTATTTTGATTTAGCACTTCACCAGTTTCCTCGTTTACCACAAGCCCTCCAAGAGTTAAAGTTGTTAAAGGAGCCAGTTTTGAATCGATTGAAATATCCATAATATGAAAGGGGCCATTTAGCTCCTTTACATCAGCTGGCGCCTTACCAAATTCACATGATGATTGTGATCTAGCTGCCTTATTGTATTTCTCAACTTCTTCGGCAATTGCATCTGCTGGTAGGTTATAAACATTAGCTAAATCTATTAAATTACTTCTCTTTCTTGCATTGAAATACATGAGCATCCTTGCCATATCTCGTTGGAAGGGAAGAGCCTCTTTAGATTGTTTTTTTGCATCACACAACAAGCTTTCATCAACTATTAAGTAGGCTTTGCCACCATTATTCTCACACATAGCATCTCCCAGAGTTGCTCCATAAACCATCTCATTACAAAATCTTCGTCCTTCACCATTAACCACTATTCCTTGTGCAAATGCTAATGGAGGATTCAAAAATCTCCAGGCTGTTACTCGTTCCATGTGATCAGTTTTTCCACCAACGCTTTGCCCAAGACGAATCCCTGAGCCTTGATCATTCGGGGTACCTAGAGGCATTCCATTATAATATTTAGGCGCATACTCTTTGACCATAGAACGGTTAAAGATAAACCCTCCTGTTGAGAGACAGATCCCCATCTTAGCCTTGATATATTTTACTTCTCTATGGCTTTGCTCAATTTTCCGTGCTCTTTTGATGAATAGACCACCAATTATTTGCAATAAATTTGAGCCTGGGTAAGAGGGCGGAAGAAGCATCTGTAGCATTTCTCCACGAGAAGTTAATGATTTGTGTTTTTGAGCTAATTTTCCTGATGGCAACATCAGTACCTTCATCCCAACCACTCTTCCTTCAGAGGTTATGACAAGCGAACGTGCTTCAGTTTGAGAAAAGATTTTTAAACCTTTTTTTATTGCAGATTTTTTTAGGGGATAATAAATTGTTCCCCCGACACCAATTGGCCTAAATGGACCTTCTTCAAAACCTCTGTGCCCCCTTGGAGCAGGTTCTGCATTTTCCATATAACTTGGTACCATTGAGTTATCTGAATGATATAAAAAATATCCAGCTCCTGGATAACTGGTTTTAATCTTGTAATATGAAGGGTCAAACTGAACTCCATTGTCCATAAGCCATTGTGTATTTTCAGCAGAAGTATCACAAAATTTTCTTAAAGTAGATTCTTTTACAATATCACCAGTTTCTTGAATCAGATAATTGAACATATTCTCTGGAGAGTCTTTTACGCCTGCAGCAACTTGGATCGGTGTTCCGCCGCCTGCATAAAAGACACCCCCGCTTTTAGCAGTAGCCCCACCGCCACTTGTTTTATCTACCCCTATAACAGTTAGGTTTTGATCGAGGGCTTCATTTGCAGCCGCAATGCCAGCACCCCCCAAACCCGCAACAACAAGATCAGCTTCATCGTCCCATGCAAATAAGTTTGGATCAGAAATAATTTGTGGTGCCTCCACCTCAGAGAGCCACAATTCATCATTTGGGTTAATTTCAGTTTCCAGCATTTAAATCCGCAGTCTTGCCTCCATCGACTACCAAGCTAGCTCCAGTTATAAATGATGCATCTGAGCTAAGCAAGAAAGCTATAGGCTTAGCAAGTTCAGCTGGTTGAGCAATTCTTTTCAGAGGGATGGTATTTACGGTTACCTCCATCAATTTATCATCTGGAATAGCCCTTTCCGTTGCGGGAGTCATCACAGCTCCTGGAATAATAGAATTTACTCTAACATGCGGCGCTGCCTCAACAGCAGTAGCTCTTGTAAAATTTATTAAACCAGCTTTTGCAGCTCCATAAGCTGACATATATGCAACACCTTTTAAGCCAACAACAGATGCAACATTTACAATTGAACCTTTTTTAGCATCCTGCATCCATGGTAAAACCTTTTTGGTTGTAAGAAAGACTGCATCTAAATTTGCTTTAAAATTTGTTCTCCATGCGGCAAGGTCAAGATCAACAATTCTGCCAGTATGGATCGAAGGAGCATTATTAATTAGCCCATCAATTTTACCGAAAGATTTGTAAACTTCTTCTAATGAATTATCAATGTCTGATTCAATACTAACATCAACATTATGGGCAACGACCTTTGATGAAATTTTTAAAAGATCTTGCTTAGCCTTTTCTAGATTACCTTTATTTCTTCCAGTGATAACAACTGTTGCACCATACTGAAGACATAACTCTGCTGTTGCATAACCTATTCCTGCGCTAGCACCCGTGATGTATACCACTTCATTTTCAAATGTATTTTTCATGTCCCCCCTATGAAAAAATTAGAAATTCATATTAAAACCTAATGACATATACCAATAGTCATCCATAAATTTTATGTGATAAGGGTCTGCTTTGTAACCCAAAGTTAAGCCAAGGCCGATGTTTTTATATGATGATAAATATTGAGCTTTTGTATGAATTTCTCTTCCGCTTGGATCGAGATTAAAATTCATTTGATTAAAGAGAACATTTTTTTCTTTAGTTCGGTATGTTGGAACATTGAGCTGAAGTTTTCCAGATTCTATTCTTATAGGTTGATCAACAGTTAGGATCAATTTGTCATTATTGCTGACAATTGAAGATTTCATGAAGCCAATCCCAAAAGCGGAAGAGTGAAGCCTTGTAACTGAGCGCAACATACCTAATTCATTGGACATGTTATTAGATTTACCCCAGTACAATGATCCAAACATTACGCCTCCCGCTAAATCTAATGAATTTGATAGACCCACAAATGAAGTGAGCTGATTATTACTTCCATTGAATGCTCCTGATCCACTTAAACCTAGGCTAGCATCATTTTCTTTCATAACACCTAATTGCAAGGAAGGCATTTTAGATTTTGGCTGGATTTCCATTAGAGCGACTGTGCTTGAGTCTCGTTTGTTAAAAATTTCATTTGTATTAAATTTATTTCTGCCTGATGAAATTGCTAAGGCAATATCAAATTTATTATTGCCTTTAAATTTTGAGCCGAAGGTTGTGCCTGTAGCACTAAAATTTAACCATGGATTGCTAAACTGAGTTCTCAAGTTTCTTTCTGATCTCAATTGAGAATCTTTAAAAATTCCCATTGCCCAACTCCCATTCAATCCATGGCTTAAAAAAGAGTCGTTGGAATAATTGTAATAGGAAAAAAATTGGTTTTTTTCAGCTTTTGCATTTAGCAAATGATAGGGAGTAACGAGTTCTCCCGAGAGGTTTTCAATGCTGAGTCCTCCAATTTCAAATTCAGACTCATTGGTAACTACGCTGTGAGAGATGGGATTTTGAATGTTTCGAAACCCATCCATATTAATAATTTGATTTCTATAATCAGACACAAGGCTGCTCAATGATCTTCTAAAAGGCGCATCTAGCGCATCAAAGAAAATAACTGAATGGTTCCCAATTCCATTAGTAATAGCATCGCCAAATGAGGGGCTTGTTAATTGTATATTCGAAAATATGGCAGGTGCCATAGGTCCAGAAAGACTAAGTGACATCATTGCGCTTACTTGTCCAACAGGCTCTGTGGCTGCATCAAGGTCCATTAGTCCTTGACCATAAATAGCCTTATCTGCATAAACTCCTTTTTTATTTGCTGTGGCAAACAATCTACTAACAATTTCTTGACTTCCCAGCTGACCTTCAAAATGATCGGCTATTACTGCAAGACCCCCAGATACAAATGGAGCTGCAAATGATGTGCCGCTTGTCACTGCATAGCATGAGTTGTCTGTAATACAATTGTTATAATTATCATCATTTGTATTGCCTATATATATTCCAGTATCAGACGTTGAAGTGGGATAGGCCGCAGTGATTCGCCCTCCAGGTGCAGCAATGCAATAATCCTGAGCAACTCCACATCTGCTTGAAAAATCACTGATTTGACCATTCTCGTCTAGAGATACTACTGCAATAGAATGACCTTGTATTTCTGGAATGTAATGGGCCATACCTGGTAACAATTCAGGACTAGAGTAATCAACACCCTGATCTGCATAACCCCCTGCATTTCCTGCAGCCCATACATAGATAGTTTTCTCCGAATCAGGAGTTCCAGCCTGAGACATTTCAGCAATAGTATTTGGGAAAGCGTATCTAACCTGAGCCTCGGTATAGTCATTTATGTTGCCTGAGTAGCCGTAACTATTATTAACAATGTCTACGTCATAGTCATTGTAAATTTCAAAGAGTTGGCTAAAAAAATTATCTATTCCAGTAAAATCAGGCGCCCCAGAAACATTTCCAGAACCATCATCATCTCCGATATTAATAGGATCATAGTCTGGATCAGGTTCGGCAAGCTGGATCGCAACAAATAATACATCTGCCTCAAAAGCCACACCATGCATTGGAGTTATATCCGTTTTGTCTTGTTTACCAGCTGCAACTGAAGTGACCATAGTTCCATGTCTTTTTTGTCTTGTATTTGGTGTGTAATTTGAATAACTAAGCGCACTATTTGCTGATAATCTTGTAGCGCTAATTTCTATATGAGAATTATCTAATCCAGAGTCAGTTATTCCGATAGTAATGCCAGCTCCAGTTGCACCTCTAGCATAGGCTGAGGACGCATTGACCATATTTAAACCCCATTGACTTTGATACTCATAGTAACCCTCATATTGCTTCTTTAGCTCATCAAAGGAAAGACTTGGGGGGGGTGAGGGTGGGGTA
>Ga0129342_1001037_pt1 | contig 12306 bp, 16 predicted proteins | sample CPBDNA_5_FD_94426 | JGI IMG/M metagenome (GOLD analysis project Ga0129342, IMG submission 94426) | Freshwater to marine salinity gradient microbial communities from Chesapeake Bay, USA - CPBay_Sum_15_0.2_DNA | ecosystem: Environmental > Aquatic > Marine > Coastal | place: USA: Chesapeake Bay...
AAAATTTAGTGACTAATGGCGAATTTTGCCTCGGAGGTGATAGAACGCAGGTAGAGAGTAGCTACTTCTTTCAGTCTTGTCAGATTAGCGATGCTGCCGGAGATTTCTCTGATCTGCCATATATTCAGGCCTTCTTTGACGCCACAAAAGCCAGTAGGGTCGTAGTTTCAACGGGAGAGTATCTTGCAGGAATAAAAGAATTTGAATTTGTTTACCATAGGTCTACTGACAACGTAGGGGTGTATAGATATCCTGATGGGAGCGAGAAAAGCTCGGGAAATCAGCAAACATTCTCAATAAACTCTCAAGATTCTATTTTTAATATTAATTTATTAGACAATGAAATTATTGATGAAATTAAAATAACAATTTTGTCTACCAAGCAAAATTTAAGTCCGGCAATTATTCATGAAATTAATGTTTATTATGAAGAAGATATTTCTGATGATGTTATTAGCTTTGACTTCTCAAAAACCCGAGATAACTATGAAGCAACACTGCCAATCGGTTCAACTTCCGCAAATACCGGCAGTGTGTCTTTAGATAATACTCATCAAAAGTATAATATTTACAACTCTAATTCTCCATATTACGGGTATATACAACCAGAAATTAAAATTTTTATTTCTTTAATTTATGAGTTAAAAAATGGTCTGACTGAAGAAGTTCCGGTAGGTAGCGACCTATTTGTTGAATCTTGGAGCGTCACAAGCAGCGCTATGACTGTCGATCTCAACTTCTCCGACTGGAGCGTTGTCCTTCAAGACTTGACGGCAAAAGACGGCTTCATCTTCGAAGACATTGTGGCTGGCAGGGCGGCTAGAGAGGTCGTGAGGTCAACCGGCCTGCCCGGTAGGAAGATCAAGTACTTTGACAGCTTTCACAGAACGATACTTAAAGATCGTCCGCAGGGATATTGGAGGCTAAGCGACAACGGCTCTTTAGTTGATGGGGAAAAAATTGCCTTTGAAGAGGGGGGAAATTATGACGCCAGCCTTTCTTCTGACTCTAGCTCATACTCTTATATGCAGTTTGGTTTACCGCCAATTGTAGAGCAAGAGAAAAGCATTGGTGTTGACAATAATTCACGAACGCTTGCAACTTTGTATGAGATTACGGCAGAAAGCGTTGGCCTAGAGCCTCCGAAGCAAGTTTGGACAAACTACTGTATAGGAGTAGACACTTCTAACATCGACTCCGGCGATGAGGAGCCTGTTTTGACCACCAAAGGCACAGCATCGTATTCTGGTCTTTCTTTTCGCGATCAGTTCTCAGTGGAAGCGGTCGTTTCTCCCTCTAGGCTTGAAGATGGAGAGCAGAGGACCATTGTATCTAAACTAAATGGATCAAATAACAATTTTCATATTTTTGTAGAGCGAAGCGGATCATCTTACAAAATTAAGGCATCCACTAAAATTGACTCTACTACGCATACATGTGAGCATATTTTTACTCAAAATAATTTTATTAATCAAGTATTTCATATTATTTTTACAAAAAATAGTTCTAAAATTATTCTCTATGTAAACGGGGAGTCCGATGAAATTGATGGAACTTTTACATCAAGTGACTTTGCGGCTGGCCCTGTGACGATATTTAGAGAGGAAGCGTCGGGTGGCCTTTCTTTTAATGGACAAATTTCCCACGTAGCCTTGTATGATAGAAGTCTGACTGCGGCAGAGAGTATGCTGCATTATCAGTCGTACTCACTGAAGCGCTTGCCACTCTTCCCTTATCTATACTTCTTTGACACAACGTACTGGGATGGACTTTTGGAGATTGCGACGGCCGATGTTGGGATGTTTTACTTTGACGAGTATGGCAATTTTATCTATGATCACAAAAATGCTTTTCACGATCCGGCACTCTCTCAGCACTACGAGATTCAGCATTTATTTGATGTTAATAAAAATATTGTTTCCGGCGATCATTTGGTCGATGTTCAAACAAATAAGATTGAAATTAAAATTAATCCAAAAACAAAAATTACATCTGGGGTTGCTTCCATCTGGAGGGCAGAGACTGACGAGTCTCTGGCGGTAACAAAGATTACTGAAAATGTTTCATCTACTGCTAGTAGTATTGCTGTAGAAAACACAGAAAATCCCATCTGGCCAATATCTGGATACCTTAAAATTGATGATGAAATTATAAAATATAATAATCGTCAAATTAATAACTTTATTGAACTAGAGAGAGGCCAGTTTGGCACGCTGGCCTCCGCTCACGAGTCCGACTCGCTATGCAGAGAAGTCAGAGAGTATAATGCGGAGTTCGTTGATAAACCAGCGGTCGCTGTTAGGTTCCCGTTTATAGCTGCTCAAATTTTTGAAAATCGAGTCGATGTGGATATATTTGAGAATACAGCCTTTGAGGCGAAAGTGGTTGTGTCAGCCTCAACTTCTCCTCGAAACATTCCAGCGACTACTAGTGCTGAAACGAACCTTATCTACCTTGAAGGGAAGAACCCAATTAGCGAGATAGACTACGTTTTTTCTATCGCAGGTATCCCGTTGACAGAGAAAATTTCTGAAGAAAAAGTTAAAGAAGAGTTAAGAACTGTAGATTTAGGTATCAATCAATTAAGAGCAAAAGAGCTAATTATTGATAATAAATTTATTCAATCTACTAATTATGGCAAAGAAATTGCAGATTTTATTTTAACTTTCTTTGGAAATCCAGTGCCAATTATTAATGTAGAATGTATTGGCATACCACACTTGCAACTAGGAGATTTGATTCAAATTTCAAATATGCCTGATTTTAATATTCTTAATAAAGAATATTGGATTATAGAAACAAACATACAGTATGATGGAGGATTAACTCAATCTTTTGTTTTAAGGGAAAGAAATGTCGTTTAAAAATTACAAAATAAATAATTTTTTTGAAAATCAAATTTTGTCGTATCAAGATTTAAATAATTTGGCAATTAATGATACAATTTTGTATAATAAAATTAGAGTGATGCCTCGCGGAGTTATTGGATTTTCAGAGATTAGACAAAATCACGATAATAATAATAGCTTTTTGGCGAGCAGCTTCCCCTCGGATACCGATAATGAATCTCAGCGTTTTAAGATGATTCAAAATGCTGGAGTTATTTCTACCGATTTTACTTTAAGTTTTTTTGTAGAAAATTTTAGGTTAATAAAAATATCTTTTTATGCTGCTTATTTTGAAGATAGCAGGGTAGGCGAGACCTACACTAATCCCGGTAATTTTAAGGCTGGCTTTTTTGTTTCCGAAAATGGCGGAGAATATTATTTAGCTAATGCAACATATAAAACTTCTTCCTTAGTTAAATCAACACCCGCTTTGTCTAGCATACCTCAAGGATCAATTTCTATGCATTACATAACAACACTTCCTTCTGGAACTCATAGCGTTAAGGTCGGTATTACTTCTGTAAAGTCTGATATTATTATTGGCAAAAACGCTCTTACCAGACCGACTCAAATTTATGTGGAAGATTTGGGCGAGTTTATAGCCAGTGGATCTACGGAAGAAGCAAGTTTTGATGAGGCTTTAGACTTATGAACTTTAAATTTAACAAAGTAGGGCAAAATACAGACATTTCTCATGACCTTTTGTATTCAATGGCTAGAAATGATGACATTATTAAAGAATACTACGAGGCATCTTCGCTTGGCATTTTGGGCTGGTACGAGACTGAGTCTTCTATTTTAGTTAACGCCTTTGACTCGGACGATGAAGACGATACCGAATGGCATTCAATTTGTTCAATTTCAATTAATGCCGAGGAAAACAAGGCAATAAAAATGAGTCTCAGAGGACTGAATGTCGTACATCAGGCGCCCAATAGCGCACCCAGCGGCATGAGTACACCTTATCGGCATGCAATGAACGCAAGATTTGCCATCTCCTCAGCGGAAGAAGAGTCTATAGTGCCATATAGATTTGTTGCATCTGGCAGATATGTTGAGGGAAATCAGACAAGATCTATGGGACGAATTTTTGGGCACAATGTTTGCTTCGTCACGTCTGAAGTCCTTGTCTGGCCAGCTTCGTACACAGCACCGCCGAGCATTATTCGTCCGGGCTTTAATAATGTCAAGCTAGAAGTTAAAAAATTAGATGTTAGTCAAAATATTGTTGCAACTTCTGATAACAAGTTGCAAGTTCTTATAGAAGATTTGGGGCCTTGGTATAATGTTCTCTAATATTGTTTGGAATAAAAATGAAAATTTAGATGGCTATAAGCTAAATAAAATGATTAATAATGATAATATCAATTATCAGCTAGCAATAAAAGCTCCTAAAGGTCTTTTATTTTCATTAGATTTTGAAAGCTTAAGCACGGCGTCTAGGACTATGCCGGAAGTTGGCACTAGCAAATTTATTACTAGCTTTAATGTTTATCATAAAAATCTTCCTTATTTAAAAAATGAAAACGATCTTTATTTAAAAAGATATTACAAAATATCTTTAAATGATATGACAATTGATGACGCTGGTACTCACGATCTTTCGGGTAATTTTACAATGGATAGAGGATTTTTCTTTGTTTTCACAATTACTCCTGATGAAACTACTACGCCAAATTTTGGGGTAAACGGGGCAGCAATTACGACGCGTTTTGGAACAACTCTTAAGCCCGGCAGATATGTAGCGCCATTCTCCGGGGCAAGCGCAGCGCCTCGCTACTGGAGAACTCAGGCTGGGGAGTTTATTGTCCCTATGGTGGCTCACAATTTTAAAGTGGAAATTTCTATGGAAAAATATCCTAACTCTAATAGCCCTGTGAATGGTGATTATAAAATTGAAAATGGAAAAATTTGGATAGAAGATATAGGAATGGAGTCATTTTAATGGGCCTTGCTTCTCGTAGAAATACCGTAAAATGGGTGGATGATACTAGTGGAAAGTATAATCCTAATTTTAATGGCGGCAAATATATTGACGATAAAGGTTACGTCAGAGTACTTATGCCTGATCATCCATATGAAAATCATGGATATGTATACGAGCATCGACTAGTTATGGAAAAAATTTTAGGAAGATATCTTGAGCCTTGGGAAACTGTGCATCATATTAATGAAATAAAAATTGACAATAGAAAAGAAAATTTTTTTCTTACTACTATTGGAGAGCACAGCGCCCTGCACAGAGAAGGTAAAAAGAAAAGCCCCGAAGCAAAGAGCAACCTGCGCAAGCACGCCAAGAAGCGCATGAAGGAAGGCCAGTCGTTCGGCGGCAAGCGACCGGCGCGCACACTGGCGCGCAAAAGTGTGCTACCATCTAAGGAACTCATGGAGGAGTCTATTGAAACCGATTGAATTTGAGGAAGATCCAAGTCTAAATCTTCCTGTGCAAAATACAGAAAATAATAAGAAAAAGAAGCCCGCAAAGCAAGCCGACTACAAGCCTCCAGCGGCTTTGAAGCCGGGGCTTGATTGGGATGGCGAAGAGGTTCAGGTAACGTCAGAGGTTTATGCAGAGCCAATTAGAGACTGGGATGTCTTACTAGAAGAGCTTGGGTATGATCCTGATCTTTACCAGATCATTGAGCCAGTCAAAATTTCAGCTTGGGATGCTGCGGCAGAAGATGGCATTAAGAGAATGTACTCTTACAAAGCTAACATTCGAGCAAAGCAGGTCACTCAGTATCGAGATGACGACTACAAGGAGTTAGTTGCTCAGATCAAAAAGCACAAGCCACTCAAGGAGTTTGAGAAGGGCGAGTCGGTTTTTGTAATCAATCTTGCAGACTGGCAGCTTGGCAAGGCCGATGGCGATGGAACTCACGGAACAGTCAAGCGATTGCTGAATAGATTTGATCTTATTATTCAAAGAATTAACGACTTAAATAAGATGGGTAGAAATATTCAGAAGATTGTCGTGGCGGGTCTTGGAGATCTTGAGGAGGGATGCGACGGGCACTACGCCTCTCAGACTTTCACCGTCCAGCTAAACCGGCGTCAGCAAATTCGCCTCCTTCGCCGCCTTCTAACTCAGTTGATTACTAGAGTTGCCAAGTTGGCCCCAGAGGTTGATGTCTACGCTGTACCCGGCAATCATGGAGAGAACCGAAAGGACGGCAAGGCTTATACTACGAGGGGCGATAACGACGACGTTGCCGTCTTTGAGATGGTTGCCGAAATTCTCTCCGCCAACCCCGCCGCCTACGGTCATGTTAAGTTCTTCCTTCCGGAAGATGAGGTCTACATGATCGCAGAGGCTTGTGGGAAGCAGATTGGCTTTTTCCACGGTCACATTACGCCTAACGGTTCAGACCCGCAGAAGAAAATTCGCGAGTGGTGGAAGAATCAGTCATTTAGCAAAAATGCAATTGGCTTTGTTGATATACTCGTCACGGCGCACTATCATCATTTTTCAGTTATTGAATATGATAATGATGCGATTCATATGCAGTGTCCATCGGAAGATGGCGGCAGCGAGTGGTTCTCAGATTTAACCGGGGTAGACTCCCGTGCTGGAACGCTGACGTTTATAATTGATCGCTCGGGAAAACCCTATCGCGATCTGGAAGTACTTTAAATAAAAAGGTGGTGATAAAATGTCTGTTACTTTTTCCGTAATTGCTGGCGTAGTTGTTCCTATGCTCGTATCTTTTCTGAAGAGCAAGGCTTGGTCAACGCAGGTGAAGCAGCTTGTTGCTATTGCTGTATCCTTAGTCGTTGGCGCTGGCATTACTTTTATTGATAACGGAGTATCAGTTTCTAACTGGCAGGATCTTCTTGCTAACTTCGGCGTCATTTTCACCGTAGCCAATGTTTGGTACGGTCAGTACTTCGGCAATACTGCTCTTAATGCTAAGCTGGAGTCTTCCGGAGTCGGATCATCGACCATGCCTTCGGAGATTGATTTTCCATGATGTATTGCAAGAATTGTAGTGGAAAACTTTACGAAGAAGAAATTTGGTTTGATGAAAATGGACTTAAAATGCAGGAAATAGGCTGCTATCAATGTCCAAAAAGAATTCAAGTTGAATATAAAGAATGGGTAGTTTTGAAACGCAAAATTCAAAATGCCATAATTAAGTCTAATGTTAAAAGCAAAAATTAATAAAAATAATCTTTACATTAGTCCATCAAATCAACTCGTGAGAGCCATAGTTGTAAACAACTTCCGCAGTGAAGTCATAGTTTACAACTATGGCTCTTGCAGCAATGAGGTGCTTGATTTTGATTTGGTAAAAAGATGCTATCAGCCAGTGTTTTTAATAGGCGAGGTGGCTGAGGCATTGAACAGAAAGCCTACGACATTAAGAAAATATGAGGCAGAAGGAAAAATCTCGCCAGCAAAGAAGTTTAAGATTGGCCGGAAAAACCACGCTCGCGTGTACACCATGGACGACGTTAAGGCCTTAAGGGCCTTTTTCTCCGAGCAGGCTGCGCGCAGACCTCCGGGTCGTGGTACTATGGCCGAGCGCGAGGTCGCAGCCTCGTTGTCGGCAATGTACGAAAGAAAATTTGAAAGGTAATAAAAATGAGTGAAAAAAATGACGGTAATCACATCTGGGTTTCTATCGGGATTACAAAGAACCTCGGAAACTATGAGTCTTTTAGGATTGATGCTGGCGCTCGCCTTGTTGGCGATCCTAGCGACGATGCTCTCTGGGACCAGCTTTGGGATAAGGTTGAAGCAGAGGTTGAGGAGAAGCTCCTTGAGGCAAATCAGGAGATGGGCTCCTAGAAAGGCGAGGGTTCTAAATGAGCATGACTCTGGAAGAAGTCACGACTCTTTTCCAAGAGTATTGCGAAAAGCATAGGAAGCTCTTTCTTCCCGGGCCAAATGACGGCCCGGTTGTCAAGAGCTTAGTTGACTTTTACAGCAAGCATTATTCTATCGAAATTCTTTGTGAATCTATTGAATATTATATTAAGCAAAGCAAAGAGCCGGTGCAGATATATAATTTTGCTGTTGAATCTAGTCAAATTCGCGATCATGTTGTTGCCGAAAAGCGGCGCAGAGAGGATTTCGACAAACTTTTACATCAAACACAGGAACGTATGAACCAAATTAATCGAAAGGACTAGGCGTGAATTACGAAATCGCCTTACTTAATTCAATCATCTCCAGCGGCGACGTTACTAGCTGCATCGATCAGAATATCGATTCCGTCTTTGGAGAATACGAGGATGTCTGGAAGTTCATCGTCAGCTTCCACGGGGAGTATGGAAAAGCTCCCGCAAAAGATGTAGTAAAAAATAGCTTCAAGAATTTTGAGTTTTTTACCTCCGAAGCTCCGTTGCAATATTATATTGACGAAGCAAAAAAGCATAGTCTTGGCCGTGGTGTGCGGAGTTCACTCTACAAAGCATCTGAGGCACTAAAGAACGGAGAAGATCCGGCGAAGATTGTTTCACTGATGCAGTCAGAGGCTATGGAGTTGATGAGGAACTCTGGTCGGCTAAGTGATACAAACATCGTTGACTACAACGAGCGTGTACAGATTCTCAGGGATAGGATTGAGAATCCTGACAAGAAAACCCTCGGAGTACCGACCGGTTTCAAGGTGATTGATGCACACTTCGGAGGCTCTCAGCCCGGCGACTTTATTGTCCTTATGGGCTGGACAGGCGTCGGAAAGTCTGCTATTGCTCGCCTTGTGGCCGCAAATGCTTGGCGTCAGGGATACGTTCCGCTTATTATTTCGCTGGAAATGGACAGGATTCAGGAAGAATTCCGAATGGATACGATCTTGAACGCTGGGGAGCATTTTACGAACACACAGCTTACAAATGGTGTTGGGATTGATATTGATGACTACACCGGATGGGCAAAGGGCATGTTTGACGGCAAGCATCCTATTCATCTTGTAACCTCTGATGGAATTGAAAGCGCTGATCAGAACTTCGTTCAGTCAAAGATTGAGCAGTATAAGCCTGATCTCGTTGTCCTTGACTACCACACGCTATTCGATGACGCCCGCAACGGAGGGACGGAGACAGAGCGTGCAAAGAATCTGTCTAAGGATTTCAAGCGCATTGCTGTGAGAAATCGCGTTCCAATCTGGGATGTCTCTGGCGTCACTATGGATGGTGGCCATGAGGAGCGCCCGCCAGAGTTGAGCGAGATTGCTTGGAGCAAGCAGCTTGCCTACGATGCAGATATGATTTTATCTATTCATCGTAAGCGTGATGAAGATATTTTTCAAATTGTAACCAAAAAGACGAGGCGCTGCGCCCCGTTTGCATTTTATCTTGAGTGGAATTTAGATTCAGGAAAGTGGAAGGAGCTTTTCGATCATGAAGCGTTCTAAGTCAACTAAGAAGGTCTATGAGGTTAGCGGCGAAGCTATGGACCAAGAAACCATTATTCGCCTTAGACCGCAAATGGAAGATTATGTCAAAAATGATTTAAAGAAAAAGTTTAGCAAAACTAATCTTGAATGGAATATGAACGATAAGTCTTATTTTAACTTTACACTTCGTTTTTATGCTTAATATTGTAGACTGCCTTGCTCAAAATAATATTGAAGTAGTTAGGGATGATGGCGACGAGCTAGCTTGCTACTGCCCTTTTCACAATAATACAGATTCCCCTGCTTTTTATATTAATAAACACACTGGTCTTTGGATTTGCTTTAACCCGTCATGCGAAAAGCGAGGATCAATTAGGGATCTTATGGCATTTTTTGGTGATCACCAAAAAATTGTTAAAGATTATTCCTATGATGAAATTGAGAAGCTTCTTGCGAATTACGAGGAAACAGAGCCAAAGGAAAATTGGGACGATGCCCTTGCAAGTATTAAAATAAAGTTTCCAGATGAGAAGGGTTGTTCTCAATATCTTTTTAACCGAGGATTTGATCAAAAAACTTTAGAGTATTTTGAGATTGGATTCTCTAGCAAGCGTGGTAGGCTGGTTATTCCGGCTAGAGACGAGTCGTCCAAGCTTGTCGGGTTTATTGGCAGAGCGGTAGATGAGCAGACTCAGCCTAAGTATCTTTACTCTAAGGGCTTTCCTAGAAAATTTATTTTATTTAATTTAAATCATGCAAAAAAGTTTGAGTCTGTGATTGTTGTAGAGGGTAGCTTAGACGCTATGATGATTCATCAAGCTGGATTTTCAAATGTTGTAGCAACACTTGGAGCGGCAGTTACGGACAATCATATATCTTTGCTGAAAAAGTATTTTGATGAAATCATTGTTTTTTCAGACAACGATCACGCCGGTTTTGCTATGAGAGATATTATCGTCGCAAACATCACAGACAAATGTGTCAAGACGGTCGAATATCCCTCCCCTGACACCAAAGACCCCGGAGACCTTACCGCCGAGCAAATCGGGCAGTGCGTGAGCGGAGCCCGAGATTGGCTGCTAGCCTCTCTCGGAGGCGAAGCCTCGTCCGGCGTGGTATAATGGTTTACCGCCTATGCGTGGTAAGCCTATATTATAAATGTCAATGACATAAAGGAGAAAAAAATGGCAATGTTTAAGACTTTAAAAGACCTTCAGAATAGCACCAAGAAGCAGACAATGGGTGCTGAGGGCGGAGAGCGTGTTAAGCGCTTTTTCACTATTAAGCCAGACGAATCTTTTCAGATTCGTTTTCGTCAGGAGCTTACGGAAGACTCCGGAAATTTTGACGAGAGCCTCGGTGTCGCTCATGTGGTACGAGTTCATTCAAATCCCGCCGACTTCACTAAGAATGCAGTCTGCACCGGAGACGATGAGCGCTATGGATATAAGTGCTGGGCATGTGAGCAGATTGACAAGGATCGCGGCTGGAAGGCAAAGCAGCATCTTTTGATCAACGTCGCTGTTTACAATACCGACACCGACACTTGGGAGCCTAGAGTTCTTGATCAGAAGTTCACTGGCGCTCATGTTGCAGAGAGCGTGGTTGAGTATGCTCTTGAGTACAGCACTCTGATGGATCGCACCTACAAGATTTCCCGTAAGGGTGTGAAGCAGCAGACTCAGTACACACTCATCCCTCTTGCTCCGAAGGATGAGGATGCATCCATTGCGTCCCTTCCCATGCACGATCTGACTAAGGTGTATCGCAGTCTTGCCTACGCCGAGCAGTCTTCGTTCTATCTTGGGTCTGAGGAGCGTAGCGGAGCGTCGTCGTGGAGTGACGACTTCTAATTTATTTGTGTTTGCCATGTCGCTGGCGGTAGGCCAATTGGCCTACCGCCAATGCGACTTTGTGTGATTGGAGAAAAATGTCAGAAAATAATCGGCCAACATGGCATGAGCACTTTTTCAATGTTGCAAAAACAATTTCTCAAAGGTCAACGTGCCCTTCTCGGAAAGTTGGAGCCGTAGTAGTAGATCCCGAAACAAAGACTTTTGTTTGCAGCGGATACAACGGAGCCCCCCGGGGCACTACTCATTGCGGAGATGCCTGCCGCAGCCGTGAGAGCGGAAAGTCTTATGAAAAATGTAACGCTATTCACGCCGAGCTTAATGCCATCGTAAATGCCGCAATGATCGGTGTGTCCACTAAAGACAAAGATATGTATCTTACGACTACGCCCTGTCTTTTCTGCGCCAGAGTTCTGATTAACGCTGGCATTCGGCGTGTCTATGCTCTTACTTATTATCCCCACCCGCAGGCCCTGAAACTTCTCATGGAAGGCGGCGTGGATGTGGTGGTATTAAACTCTGATACTCTCCCGTCCTTCACCGACGAGAAGGACACGGGTGTGGTAGAGTAGCCACATGAAGCCAGTCCTTAACAAAATTGCTAAGAAAGTTTTATCTTGGTCTAATGGCAATGCTAATACTATTGCTATATATCTTCCAGCAGAAGTTGTTGAGCGAGAAGCAAAGTCTTCAGAGGATTTGATAGATTACGACTTGTACATCTTTCATTGCGCCTGCATTGAGGCATGGCGTGCAGAAAACCATTCGTAAAATTTTATATACAGGAGCAGCATGACTGAGTTTGTGCATTTGCATAATCATAGTGAGTACAGCCTATTAGATGGACTATCAACGCCAGAAGAGATTGCCGAGATTGTTAGCACGAATGGCCAAATGGCTTCGGCTATCACTGATCACGGCACCATGGGCGGTTTTATTCGCTTTCAGCGCGCCTGCAAGCAGCAGGGGATCAAGCCTATTTTCGGGGTAGAGGCTTACTTTGTCGATGATGTAAACGTAGAAGACCCCGAGGATAAGCGAGAGCGCTATCACCTCATTCTTCTTGCTAAGAATGACGTAGGCCTGTCGAATCTTTTTAGGATCAACAAAGTTGCTTGGACTGAGCAGTTCTACTACAAGCCCCTTACTGACTACAACACCATTCGGCAGCACAGTGAGGGACTAATCTGCTTATCCGGCTGTATGGGTAGCGCTCTGTCG
>Ga0129342_1001039_pt1 | contig 12286 bp, 16 predicted proteins | sample CPBDNA_5_FD_94426 | JGI IMG/M metagenome (GOLD analysis project Ga0129342, IMG submission 94426) | Freshwater to marine salinity gradient microbial communities from Chesapeake Bay, USA - CPBay_Sum_15_0.2_DNA | ecosystem: Environmental > Aquatic > Marine > Coastal | place: USA: Chesapeake Bay...
CGTCAATAGCGTGATATGCGTTCAAATCCTGAGCGAGTTCAGGAGTCCATTGTGCTTTCAACTTACGAGTTTTAGCAACAATAGCTTTTGAACGAACGTCCAAGTTGATTTCAGGAATATCGATGTCAGAACCGAAAGCTGCTACGGCTCCATCTTCGAAGTCACCACGTGAACTATCAGTAGGTTGTTTGTGGTATGCTACTTCGAAATCTCCTTCAAGAGAAGAAGAAGCACCAGCTGCTGCTGATACGAAAAGAACGATGTTAGTACCACTTACTGTGTTAAACGCGTTTAGGTTAGATACAACAGCGGAACCACTAGCTTGGAATGCACGTACACCTTCCAAATCTGGGTTTGTGAATTGAGCTGCTGCGATTGTTACTTTGGTAATTTCACCAGCTGCTACAGAAGCAGAAAGTGTAGTATCAAAGTTTACATCGGCTTGTGAAGCAGATGCGTAAGAAGTTACAGTAACTCCACTTGTTACAACGTCATTGATAGAATATCCGAAACGTCCAGCACCGTAAAGACCGTTTACAGCTGCATCAGTAGGAGCGTCAGTTGGATTGTTACCAGTTCCACCGTAAAGTGAAGTTCCGTTAAATGCTGGTTTAGCATTTTGAACTGTTCCGTATTTGTAATCAAGATAGAATACAAGACCGGAAGGAAGGTTCATTGGTTGTACAGAAACAAAGTTCTGTGCGGCGATTTCGCCGAAAACTCTACGAACAAGAGGAAGAGCTACACCAGCCCATTGTTCAGAGTTAGCAGTTGTACCAGTACGAGTAGCCTCGTCCAAAAGTTGTTTAGCTTGGTTTTCAAGAACTTGAGCCATAGCAGAAGCTTGTTGTTCGGATTTTAATCCTTCAAGAAGTCCTGTATGTTCCCACTTAGAAACTAGCTCTTTAGCCTTTTGGCTTTGGATATGTCTTTCACCGGCACTTTCAACTAATTTTTGAATGTTATCCATTGTGTTTATCCTTTAAATTAAGAGTTATTTGTTATAAGAAATTAATCTTCTAAATCTATCAGCAACTGCATTTCCTTCGGAAATGATTTCTTGCGTTTTAGGTTTAGTAGATGTTGTGGGTTTTGATGCGAATCCTTCAGTGATAGAAGCAACACTCTTTTTAGTTTTAAAAGAGTTGTTCATACTCAAAGATTCTGCTAATGTACTAAATACCAACTTAGTCTCACGTACAGATGAAGTACGGTCAAAAGATTCAACTACTTTCATTTTTTGGTCATTAGAAAGATTGAATTTTCTGAACAACTTAGTTGTATATAGGAGTTTAGCGTTCAACAGGTTTACTTCATTTAACTTACTTCGTAGGATTTCTACTGCCTCACGATGTTCCGCAAGTTCGGAAGCTAATCTACTGTTTTCTTGTGCTAATTCTGATTCTTCTTCTTCCTCTTCTTCAACTGTTTCTTCTTCATCTTCTTCAGTTAAAGCGGATAGAAGCTCATCAAGGTCGATGATTTCTTCATCATCTTCTTCGGAATCCATATCCATTTCCATTTCCTCTTCACCTTCTTCATCAGAGTCCATATCCATTTCCATTTCTTCCTCTTCTTCTTCCTCACCACCGAGTTCTGCTTCTAATTCAGCAATAACGGCTTCGAGGTCAAGGTCATCTTCATCTTCCATTTCTTCTTCCATTTCTTCATCAGAGTAGTCACCTTCTCCAATTTCTGAATCATCAGAAGCAACGTCGGATGGTTCTTCATTTTCATCATCGATGTCAGATGGTTCTAATTCTTCTTCCATCTCATCATCGTGTTCTTCTTCATCGATAGAAGCGTCATCAGCGTTAGTTGGGTCATCATACCCATCTTCTTCTTCGGAAACTTCATCTTCATCACCATACTCACCTTCTTCGATTTCTTCTTCTTCCTCGTTCCATCCTTCTTCCATTTCTTCATCTTCTACTTCATTTTGTAAATGACGAGAAATCATAGATTTGATACGAGGTTCAAAAGCCTCTTCCAATGCGAGTTTGGCGTTAGCAAGAGCGGTTTCACGAACTTGAAGAGCGTCATCTAACACTTCATCAACGAGTGATTTTTTTACTTGTGCCATACGATTTACAATTATAGGTTAAAATTTGTGAAGTCAATTTGGATGCTTCAATAGACGTGTTTAATAATCGTTGACACCATATATAGAAAAGCGATGATGTATTCGTTTAAGAATAAATATATACGTATATAAAAAAAAACTAAATTTTTTTATATATTTTTTTGAGAGTCCTTTTTCGCCTTATACTTAGCGTCTAACTTTTTCTTTCTCTTTATAACGGAGGGCTTTACAAATTCTTGTCTATCTCTGTATTCTTGGAGAATTCCAGTTTCTTTTACTCTCTTCTTAAATATAGATAATGCTTTCTCAACATTATTATATCTTACTTTAACACCTACATTTATAACCGGCATATTGTTTTTATTTATTTTACTGATTCTCTGAAACCTGAGCCTGATAATCCATTACCCTTCTTGAATTCCCAATTATCAGTTCCCGCCATCATACTTCCCAAAAATTTATCACCATAATGCCACTCAATATAATTATATTGTTTTTTAATTTTATTGAATTCAGGTGTAGCGGATAATTGAGATAAACGTGAAGTATCAGATACTTTCACTTTCATTGTTTTATCAGGTCTTCGTTGATTGTAGTTTTTGAATAAATCAAGTTCTAATTCTACTTTGGCTTCGTTTACTACGGATTCAATATTTAATTTACTATAAACTTGTTCTGTTTTAGATAATGCGTTTGTTACTACTGAAATATAGTTATAAACATCTTTCTTAACATCGTATGTTGGTTTGAATGATAATCGGTTTCCAATTACTCTTTGTATCATATCAACATCATCACCTTCCATATTTTGAACATTGAATGGAACAAACTTATTACCATCCCACATTGGAGTTGCATATACTACTAAATTAATACCTTTTTTAGTATACTCAAATGTTCCAGCACGAGAATCTACATCCAATCTCCATCCTTTAATATTTTTTCCTTTTAATGCTACTTTAACCGCATTTTGTAATTCATTTGCGTAATCGTAATCATCAGATGCTTCGTTTACGGATTCTCTAATACCACCTTTGTTGATGTTAGAAATCCATCCGTTCTTAATAAACCAATCCATTTTCTGCTCAAATGATGGGTTTGTTTTCTTAGCCCACATATTGTAATCAACTTTTTTGTTGAATTGTTTTTGGTTTTGTAGGATAGCTTTGATTACTCTATCTTTATTAGTATCACCTTTGGATACATCTTTCATATTTAACTTCGCCCAAGTTTTGTAATCAACTAAGGTTACACCATCATCATCTTTATAATACCCAAATACTAACTTACCTTTACCGTCAGAGAATACAGTCTTACCAACAACGTCAGCTTCACTTACTACGGATTCTAACCTGAATGGATTAAATAAACCTCTTTTGTTTATTTCCTTTTCGGTAGATGGTGCTACTTTTGCTTTTGATTGGTGTTTGAATTTAATAGGATTGTATTTTTCTAATTCATCTACACTAACATTACCATCGGCATCGGTTTTTACTTCACCATACTTATCATCACCCATTCTTACGATACCAACAGTTTTAGTTCTTTTATTGTAAACTAAATCATCTACTTTGAACTTACCTTCGTTTACTACGGATTCGTTTGGATTCATTTCTAAATCTTTTGGGTCAACCATAATAGTTCTACCATTTGGAAATGTAACTTGTATATCACGTCCAATAGTATTTTTAACATACCCCGACATTCCAGCGAATTTCTTTTTATCCATAACATACTTAGGATTATCAACAACCCTAACCATATCACCTTTGCGGAAATTAGCTTCACTCATCATTCGTTCTCTAATAGTCTGTCTAGCCATTTCACGGATTTTCTGTTCTACTTTCTTTGGTAGTCCAGCGTGTTTTGTTGATGCGAAATCCTCAATATCTTTTTCACTCATAGAATCCACAATATCCAAAACTTCCTGCGATGCTTCGGACCGAGATACTTCTCCACGTTTAACTGCTAACGCTAATCCAAAAATCTTTTGTTGTTGTTGTGATACTGCCGGCATTTAGAATCCTCTTTTTAGTAAGTATAAGTTTCCACCACCGATGGATGAAACTTTTTCCAATGATAGTTCGTGAACTACTCCAGCGTCTAAATCACCTAACTCAATAGTTCCACCATTTGATAGATGTAAACTACCACTAACACCATTACCACGAATGATAGCTCCGTATCCATAGTTAGAACCTGTTAATACCAATTCGCCTGATGTTACAGTAGTTACAGTAGCGAACTTACCAGGATGTCCTAATTTATTATATTGTTCAAACGCCATATTCTTGCCCTAATTCCATTATAATTTTTGAGATAATATCTTCTGTTTTACAATAAATATCACAAACAGTTGGATTTACTCCCTCTGAAATTGGTGATAAAAATGCACCGTGGGTAGATGGATTACTTACAAAGTCAAACGCAATTAAGTTAAAATCTTCTTGAACTTCTAATCCATTTGGTGATTCTTGAACCGAACCCATACCACGAGATGAAATACCTAATCTAATACCACTTCTAAAAAGTTCCTTTAAAATATTCCCACTTGGTGTTGGTAATACTTCCACTTTACCTACTACATCATCACCATTCCAACTAATCTCTACAACATTATGAGATACATTTTGGAGGTTCACCACGGAACTATCGGGGTGGTCTAATTCACCCAATGCTCTACGTTCTTTAATAAGAGTTTGATATTGAGCCACTTCACGTTCTAAAATGTGTTTTGGATATACTCTACCATTTTGATTTTTAGAACCAGCTCTTTGCAAAACACCACTAACCAATAACTTTCCGTTATCTTCCTGTAATCGTGCTTCAAATAAAGTAGTTTCTATCAATAAGTTGTTCATACCCAAACACCCCTTTTCTTAAATAAATCAAACAATACGTTTGCAATTTCCTGTCTAATAAGTTTTCTAATTTCTCTCAAATCAGAATCTTGGAGTTCTTCATTAACAAAACCCTCTAAACGTTCCATAAGTAGTTTTTCAGAAATCATAATGAAAGTCTATTTAGTTTTTCGTTAATTCTCGAAATCCGTGTTCTCATTTCTTTCAATTGATTGGTAGTTCTTTTATGGTATTTATCAGTTCCCACTTGATTCTCTTTTCTAATTCTACCAAACCAGTTTAAGTATTTTTCAATCTCGTGTAATTGTTTATTTACGCTTGAGATTCCATCTGCTATCTTTCGAGGCGGTGTTCTATTTATATCACGTTTAAGGTCTAACCATCTGTTCTCTACGATAGTGTATCCTTGATTTTTAAGATATTTCTTTTTCTTATCATCATCGCTTTCTCCTGAAAATGCGAATGGGGTATTGTAACCAGCCACATTCCCAGTCGTAGTAGCTTCATTCATACTACGAACTTTTCTCAATACTTCTTTTACAATTACACGAAGTGTTTTATCCATTTACTTTCTCCAATTCATCTACTAAATCATAAAAATGTAACATAGCCTTAAACTGTTCGTTTTTTACTGTATTACCTTTTTTGATTTTATCTATCATCTTGATAGTTTCGGTCAATTTGATTTTAGTAACTTCTGATTTAGTTTTGGTTACTTGTTCCGATAATGTTTCTTTTATCTCATCAACTTCTTTATTGATATATGCTCTCAAAGAGTTTGTATTAGAAACATTATTAATAAATTCTCTTAATAGTGATTTTTGTTTTCTACTTAATGGTGAATACTTTTTGTTGAATTTCTCAATCATTAGTTTGTAAGCCAAAAGTCTTACTTCTTTATCTTCTTTCATATATCGTTCTGATACATTAGAATTCACACTTTTGTATTCTTCACCTTTTGTGATAAAGTCGATTAGAGTTCCTTTACAATCATCATATTGTAAGATATTACTTTCGTTTAGTTCACTATTCTCAAACAAAATATAAATCGAACCTAATATCTTATACTCATTCAATTGGGTAGAAAACATATCATCGAGATTATAGTGTGCTTTAATCTCTTTTACCAAGTTATATTTTTCTGTTCTTAATTTCTCTCTGTTTAATCTGCTATGTAAATTAGCTACCTTCTCAATAAAATCATTAGCTCTTGTTTCATTTACAAATTTTTTCTTTACGATAGCGTCGTATAGAGAGTATTCTTTATACAATTCTGTGTTTTTGTTGAAGTATTTTTTAATCATAGAAAGAGCTTTACTTTCATTAACTCCCTCCATTGTATCTACTGTTACCTGCCGTGTTAGAATCTCAAACAAAAATCCAGTGTTTTTGTATTTGGAATGTTTAATTTTTTTCATCTTTTACAATTTTATTATAAATATAAATATAATAGTTATTCATTATCTTTTAAGATATTATCTTCCGATAGCATTGTTTTAACGGGCTCATATCTTGGGATTTCTTTTTTTAGTGAATCCAATATGCTTTCGTTCCTACTACGTTCCTTTCTACCGATTGGGTCTCTTCCCATCACATAATCATCTTTTTCATAACGTGAGGTGTCCTTTTGTCTACCTCCTTGCTTACCGTAGTTCTCAAAATCCTTAGATGTATAATACCCTTTGTTTTGATTTGGTTCACTATACTCATCAGATGGGTCTTCGTCTGCTGCGTTGAGCATTCCGTCTAACTCATCAAACTCGCCACCCTCTTCTCCATCTCCACCAAATTCATCTCCACCTTCACCCTCGGCTCCTTCTTCTTCGGGGTCTCTTCCTTCCATCTCAAGAGTATTAAATCTGAATGTTCGTTTCATATCTTCTAATAATCTATCACGTTCTTCCTCAATATCATCATCTGTCATATCCAAGATATTCTCATAAATCCAATCTTGCGATAGAATCTTTTCAGATTTAATATCACGGATAAGTCCTAATTTAGATGATAGAATCTCAATCTGCTCACGTGTATAGATTGTAGATGGGTTGTTTAACCGAACACTAAAATCAACAAGTTGCTCATCTTTGTATCCCTGTGAATACAGGTGAACAATAGCGATTTTAGTCAACTCACTTTCTACAATACGTTGGATTCGTTCTATGGTTCTAGCGAATCTAATATCTTCCTGTGCGAGTGTGGCTTTACCATTTAATCCTTCCTCATACCCCAAGTATGCTTTTGGTATTTTTAGAGCGGATAATAGTTTATTTTTAAGATACTCAATATCCTCCGTTCCATCGTAGGATAATCCACTTAACTCACTTATTTCAGTGCTATTGTTTTGACCACGAACGGGTAAGTAGAAATCCTCGGTCATATTCTGAATGTTATATTTCAGATTATAATCACCTGTGCTTCTATCTATATGTGGTTCTTTCTTCATTTTAGAAATCACCTGCTCCATATAGTTTTCCACTTCATTGGGTGGAATATTACCAATATCAATCTTAAACACTCGCTTGGATGGTGCTCTCATTATACGGTGAATCAACATCGCATCTTCCATCAACTGCAATTGTTTATGGATTCGTCTACCATTCTCAATCATTGATTTACCGTAGGGAATAAAATTACTATCACTCAATAAACGGAAGTGAGCCATCTCATAACTTTCATACGAGATATTTTTCTCTAAGGTATTCTCAAACTTCACATAGTGTGGGTTTTCAGGGTCAGTATCTTCTAATCTCTCAATCTCGTGAACCGATAATGGTTTAACGTTTACAATACCATACTTTTCGTTGATGTCCAAGTGTAAAAAGAAATCACCATACTTAGCCAAGTTTCTTACCCACGGCCATAAGTTAAAATCTAAATTCATAATATCATAGAAAAGATTCTCTAATATATCTTTGATATTATCATCACTTGAGTGAATTTTTATTAAGTTTCCACTCTCATCTCGGGTTGTAGATTCATCAGCGTAAATATCCAATGCCGATGCGATAATTGGGTCGGCATCCATAATATCATAATCACGATAGAGTTGTTCTCTCATCGCGGAATATCCTGTGATTTGGTCACGGGAATTAGCGGTTAGTGAGCTTCTATGAATTCTTCTAAACTTATCTTTAAGATAGTCTTGATTAAACGCTTGAAGCTTAGATGTATCACGAACTTTTAGACCTGAACCACTTGGGTTCTTTCTAACAATAACGTTCGTAGAAAACAAACGTTGTAATCCAGCTCTTAAACTATTATCTGCCATACTCTGTTATTTTAATTTTCAGTGATGTATCACCTTTGATTATTCTATGATATTCTTTTTTTGTTATGTCCAACGTATCCCCTACTTCCATTGGAAAAGGTAATCCGTTTTCGTATTGGAACATCCACCCTTTACCTTCCAATACCTCTACTTTTCTATTTCTTTTATCTCGATGCCATACTAATTCTTCATCATTAGTATCAACCTCAAATACTCTAATTCTTTCATCAGGATTTAACTGATTATCCGTATATGGGTTTACCACCATTGACCTCCACCACTTAAACCTAATTGTTTAGCGTAACGTGGAAGTCGGCAAGACCAGTAACCAGCCGAGGTTTTATCTGTTTTTTGTGGACAGTTATGTCTATCACTAAATGCTTTTCTAGCTTTTGGGTCTTTTAGTTTTACAGCCAACTTACCTCCACCACCAGCGGCACCAAAGGAAACTTTCTTTACTTTATCTCCATCTTTCACATATACATAGAACTTTTTAGAACCACCTCGTTTAGGTTTATTCAGTTCTACATCTTTACCTTGGTATTCAGCCTCGTTCATCGGCATTGGAAAATCCAACATAACTTTTTTACCTTCATAAATACCAATCTTACCAATATCGCTTTTTAAGAAAAACTCTTCTAGCTCATCAATTGGTTTTAATCTTCCGTGTTCATATAACTTTCTAGCTTCGTTATATAATCTAAAATAATTAGTGCTACCAAAACGATAAACGTTCTCATCCAATGGTATATTATTTTCTCTGTGGTAAGTTAGTCCTTCGGATAGTTGTATATTTTCTTTGATAATCATACTGAAATATAATATTATTCTTGTATTGTTCCAAATACTTATCTAATATATAAATATATCCTATCAGTTAAATAACCAACGAATATCTATTTCTTCTCCGTTGACCACTTGTTTATATGGGTCTCCCCCCTGAATGTTATTAGATGTGTAAATAGGGGTGGATGACTTTCTCATATAACTTAGAGATTGTTTGGTAAGTTCTATACCCTCTTGTCGTAATCGAAGAGCCGTATCTCTAACCCACAAAGCCATTGCGTAACTCATTACCAAGTCATCATTGTAACCTCTCATAGCTTCTGCTCTTTGCCCTAACCAAATAAATGTAAATAGTTCATCAACTAATCGTTCATCAACAATCTCCACCTCTTTCTTTCTAACGTATTCATCCAACTTAGAAATCAACATAGGTCGTGTTTTGGATGAAGTTGTGAATCCCGGCTTTGTAGGATTATCGTAATTTTGATGTTTTCTGTTTACGTGTGTGTAATGAACATCTACTACTTGCATATCGGCTGATGAATAAAAAATGTTTGGATAGTCCAAATCAATCAACTCTTGTAATACTGCCCATCCAATATTCGCGTTTTCAACTACAAGTAATGCGTTATTATATTCTCTACCGATAGAATTTAACATCCTACCATATTCTTTTGTTTCCACCTTCCCTTTATATGAACCAACCTGTCTCATAGTTTCTACTTCCATAATATGAAAGGCGGAGTAATCGGCACCATCTCCTCGGGCAACGTCAGCAGTTATTAAATAATCTTGTGAGTAATCAGGATATTCCCAAAGCCATAGATTGGCATCCCTACCTCTTTTCTCTATGGGTTGTTTTACGTGATTATCTTGATACCATTTTAGAACCTCACCCTCAATAACAGTATGACCAGATGAAATAAAATCACAATCACATTCCTGTGCTGCGAGTTTAGGTCCAAGGATTTTATCCTGTTCATCTCTCCACTCTTGTCCTCTATCTGGGTGTAAACTCCAATGTAAATTGATTGGGTTAAAAAAGTTCTCTCCTTCCTTAGCCCCTACCCACATTCGGTGAAACCAATTACCCATACCGTTTGGAGTAGAAAGTGCGATACACTTACCGCCCGTGGCGAGTGTTTGTTGAGAAGCTCCCCATATTTCATCAATGTAATCAATGAAAGCCGCCTCATCTAATATCAATAACGAAAGAGATTCCGAACGACCAGCGTCAGGTGAACTTGCTACTGCTTTGATTTCTGAACCGTTTCCGAATTTTAGTGATAATTTATTATCTTCACTCGTTCTATTCTGCAACCACTTTGGTAAGTTCTCGTGTGCATATCTTACCTTACTTACTAAGTTTTTAGCCACATCTTGTTTCGTAGCGATTACCAATATCTTTTTATCTTTGTGGAATAACATCAACCATAATGCGTAACCAGCCGTAAGAGTTGATATACCCATCTGTCTAGCTTTCAGAATGATGTTGTAATCGTTGTTTATAAGTTCCTTAAATGCTAATTCTTGGAATCGGTATAAATCAAACTTGATACTACCTTTGGTTGGGTGTGCGATAGTCATATACTTTCTGAAAAAGTATACAGGGTCAGTCGCGCACTTCACATACTCTTTCTGTATGAGTTGTTTATAATCTACATTTTCCATTTACTTACCCAGCTTTACGAAATAAGATAATTCTAAATATGGATTATATTCCGTAAGTTCACCATAGGTATCATTTGTAACACCACCTTGTAGAATCAGTAACCTTTGTTTTTTTGTTTTCCAACCTAATCCAAAAGAAGCCGAACCAAAGAAATCTTGTTCATTGTATCCAAACCCAGCACCTAAATAGAGTTCGTTCTTTGGTAGTTCTTTTACGATTGTAGTGTTATAGATAGTTGGTATCTGAAATGTCCAATCTACTTTACGGGATTGTATTTTGTTCTGTGAAATAATATCTGTAAGAACCCCGTATCCTAATGATGATGGAGGTGTTCCACTTTCGGTTGTTACTCCATCGGGAAAATCATATTCTAATTTAAGTGTATCTAAGATAGTATATGATGCGAAATAATCTTCTAATATAGCGGTTGTATCAACATCAGATGGTATAACAACCTTAACTGTATCTGTTCTGTAAACTGTTTTGGGAACGTATTCTGTAACCTTTACTTCTTTTTCTACTACTACAGTATCTATTTTCTGTGAAAGGAGTTCGTAATCTTTTCCATTTACTTTGATAGTTTGTATATCACCATAGTCGTTAAAAATACCACTTAGGTATAAAACGTTTATGGCTAAACCAATGATTAAAACTTCTCTCCAATATTTTTTTATTTTCTTAAACATAACTTATTCATCTAAAAAGTCCTCTAACTCCTTGACTAATTCTTCTTCAGTCTTATCATCAGACCTCTTCATCTGATTCTATCTTTTTTACAATTCTAGCAGAAGTGTGGTCTTCACCATCTAAAGCGATTGTATCATAAATAGTTTTACCATCTTCGTAGCTATCGAACCAATAATAATTTAGTCCATCGGGTGAGCTACCCAAAGCCATTCTTTCATCTATTACTGAATCTTCCTCTTCTGATAGTAAATTCCCTTGATAATCAAATACCTGATATGCCATTTTTTTATCCTATTTTATTTATTTTTATTATAAAGTCTTTCTTCGGCGTCAGCCTGTGAGTATTTATCTACTTTTTTACTAATTCCTACCTTCTTTAATTCAGAAGATAACCAATCGTAGTATTTATTACCCATCTTTGTTTCTACACCAGAAAGTAAATCATAGAACTTTTTTTCGCTACCAGCCGATTGCTTAACCAATTGTTTAGCATCGGCTTCTAACAAACTTTTTAGTTCCTCAATAATAATCTCTCGTAATTTACTTTCAGTCAGTTTCATTTTCTGCGTCATAATTGTTATCAACATAGTTAAAGAACTCTTTCTTTTTATCTTCGCTATCGAAATCTGCTGGTGAATCTACACCAAACTTTTTAAGTGCAGCATCAAAGAACTGTTGATACTTTGTTTGTTCTTCTTCTACGAGTTGAGATACCAATTCTTTTAATTTTGTGTATTTCATTATTTTCCTTTTTCTATAAATATAATTATGAGTTAAATATTTTTGTCCACAACATTACAATACTTGCGGTGATGGTAGATAATATCAACCACAAGAACCGTGTGATGTTAGACTTAAACTGAACGAGTTCGTAATGCTCTCTGAAAAGTTTATCAAAATCCCTTTCCTTATCCTGTTGTTCCATTCTA
>Ga0129342_1001041_pt1 | contig 12285 bp, 18 predicted proteins | sample CPBDNA_5_FD_94426 | JGI IMG/M metagenome (GOLD analysis project Ga0129342, IMG submission 94426) | Freshwater to marine salinity gradient microbial communities from Chesapeake Bay, USA - CPBay_Sum_15_0.2_DNA | ecosystem: Environmental > Aquatic > Marine > Coastal | place: USA: Chesapeake Bay...
AAAACATAATATGAATTTACCATCAGATAGTATTGAAAAGTTTGATGCTAAAAAAGCTGGTTTAGATTTAAAAAATGATACAATGTCTAATAATATAGTATTAGCTCCGGTGTTTAGTGATGAATTTCAAAAAAATAAAAAATATACACTAGATCAATCAAAGGTTAAACAATATTTAGATAAACAAGGCAATAAAAAAGCTGGAGATTCAAAAGGATCTGAAAAAACTGCACCACAATATAAATCATTCAAAGATTATGCGAGTATTGATGATATGGCAAATGAAATACATGATGCACAATATGGATTCTATAAATCTTAATTATTCGCGTAACCTTTAAGATTTATTGACGCTGTTATCATATCGTATGAATATGTATAACAAAATAATGTAGTATATGTATATGTGGCAGTATTCGCGTTTGTTAATACTCCAATATTCCCAATAAAATAATTACTAGAAACATTACTATTAAATTTTAAATTTAAATTACCTTGATCTAATCCAAGTGAATTTAAATTAACTTCTGGAATATTTAATATAAAATTTTTAAGTATAGTTGAAACATTTGCATAATTTATGCTGTATACATTAGAATTAGCAATTGAAAGATTTGCAGGTTCAATTATAGTATTTGCAGTATATCTACGTATAGCAGAAATTATTTTTTTATTATAATCAAAATAAAACAAATTATACCTTAAATTTTTAATATATATTCAAATAATATTATAACATTTGATGTCAAATCCTTGTAAAGATTGTAAAGAAAATAATTGTATAAAGCATAATAAAATAATAAGACCTGATTATTTTGTATTAGGTATAGATAATATTAGATTTATACAATATATTATTCCAGTAAATGCTGCAATGGATATAGGTTTAAAAAAATGGTATACTTTTGATGAAAGAAGTATATGGTTTACTGCAGCATCCCCAGATTATACATTAGAATCAGGCACTGGCATTATTTATAAATCTTTAGAAGACGCACTTGATGGTGCATACGCATTTGCGGAGGCAAATCCACCAGTTGATGCAGTCAACGTATTTGTTGAAAATCCAAATTATGGAAATCCTATAATGACACATACATCTTTTTTAAAATGGAAATGGATTATTGATGAAAGATTTGCATATAATAGTTTAAAAGACCCAATATGGAATATTAGTTTTCCAGAATGTACAACTAAAGATAAGCATAATTCAAATAACGAATGGAGACTAAAAGATTGTGGGATATGGAAAATAGAATATAGACTTAGAGTAAGACCTATAATTCCACTATCTACGACTGCTACTATTTTAACATGTAACGATTATAATCCTGGAATTACCGAAAGCTATCAAGATATGAAAGAAATTATGAGATTTTATAAATCATTAGAATCTCAAGAATCATCTAAAGCATTAGGTATTGCACCTATGAGACTAGAATCTGGAATTTATTCGCATGATACTGGGAAATATAAACCTATAGTATGGTCCGATGGTACATATCCTCAAATAATACCAAATAGTAGAAATTATTGGTCAAGCAAATATCCAAAAGAAATGTCATTGTTAGGGAACTTAAATATTGCAAAAACGGTTGGAACTGAACCACCTTGCGAAAGAAAAACATGGCATATAGACGGACCAGATTCTATAATTATTCCAGATTCAATAAGTTTACCAAATGATGATTATATATTTTATAAATATGATAATAATGCAACGACTATAAATAAAGGTTTAATTATACCAGGAACTAATAATTTAATAAATCCTGGAACTTTAACATTTTCTAATATAGATAATATTGGAAAAGATTCTTTATTACAATGGTTAAAAACTTTTGATTTATCTGGATCGCCAACTAAAGTTGGTGAAATACAAATTGATATAGAAGGAAAATTGAATGGAAATTGGGAAATTGCAACATCATTAAATTATGATATATCAAATATAACATTCAATTTCGATAATATTGTATTAAACGTTACCAGTAATCCACAGAATCCAATAGAAGAAGATAATTTAGGTGCTGGGTATTCAAATACACAATTTTATTCTTTTGATAATATACAAACAAGATATTCTATATCTATTAGTAATTTAATACCGGGTGATACACTTCCGGCGTACGATCCATCTAATGTAGTACCAAGAACATATACACCGCTTACAGAAGACTTTGTAGTAGAACTAGAAGGATTTACTTATGTAAATTTAGACAAAGAAAAAGAAGTTTCAATATATTTAAAAGTTTTACCAGAACATAATGACCATGGTTCTCTTGGTATTAATCCAACAGATTCACCATATTTACAACCATGGTATTCTACAGTTGGTGGAAATTCAAATGTACAAGTAGGTATATCTACATCTCCAATATGGCCATGGGCACCACTTTCAGTAGATCGTAGAACTAAATATACTGAGCAACTTTCATTAAAATATGAGCCATTTCTTCCATTAGATCCTTATTGGGAAAATCAATTAAATTTACAATTCGATATTAGAAGAAATTTAAGGTATCCAGACCAAGACATTCATTGGTATATTATGATAGAAGAAGGTTGGGTTTCTGCAGAAAAAGTTTGTGAAGATTGTAATTGTTAAAACTTTTTACTTATTTAGTAATATAATTTAATATGAAAATAAATTTATTAATAGACTCAAATAATTTTTTAAATAAAGTATTATTTGGATTACAAAAATATTCAGATCGTAAAAGAAGCATTCCTGGATATATTGCACCTAAATTTTCACAAACTGAACATATTCCAAATGACGAAGTGGAAGATTTATTTTTTGAAAAAATAGGTATTGATTTTAATTATTTATTAAAAGATGTACCAACACCTGATAATATATTTTTCTTAAAAGATGCAAAATCTTGGAGAAAAAAAGTTCTTATCAATGGTGAAATGTCATACAAGTCAAGTCGTAAAAAGAAATTACAAGAAAAAAATATAGATTGGAATCGATTTGATAATGCTTTAAATAAATTTTTAGAAGAAAATTCTGGTATAATTCCAATAAAAATAGATGGACTAGAAGCCGATGATTTAGTATATTTATTGAACGAACAACTTATTGAAGAAAATCCAAATTGTCTTAATATAATAATGTCAACTGATGGTGACTTCAATCAATTGTTAGGATATAATACAATAATTTATAATTATTTGCATACAAATCCTAGATTTTTAATTTCTTCAAAATATGAATTACTAGAATATAAAAATATGGCTAGAGGTTCTTTATTTGAAAATAAATCAAAAAATCCATTTGATATGAGTAATACTAATTTTACTGGAAAACTTATGGATTCTAAAGATATTTTTGAATCCATACAAAATAATTTTTCAATAGAATCAGAAGACCCAGAATTATCAATATTTACAAAAGTATTATATGGTGACCCTAAAGATGATGTGCCTAACATATACTATTGGGAACATACTAATTCTAAAGGAGATTTAGTGACTATAAAGGTAACACCCAAATTTTATAATAAAATTATAGAATATTATAAGTCACATGATATTTCAATTTCTATGGATAATTTTTTAACAAAAGAGAATGCAAAACTCCTTAAAATTCTTATAGAAACATATACTAAAAAAGAAGTAGATTTAAAATTATTAGCAACAAATCTTAAAAGAAATAGATTATTATTATACCTTTCAAAAAATACAATTCCTGAAAAATTAGTAGAAAAATTTTCAAATGAATTTGAAAGTTTTAAAGATAAGCTGAATCTATCCTAAGTGTAAAGTCTCCGGATTTTACACTTGGTGTGAAATATAATTCAACTTGTGAATTATTAATTGCTTTCCAAGGCACCATAACCTTCACGTATTGATTTGAAATGTTTTCATATACATTTACATCAATAAATTTAGAATTTAAGCTATGTGTGATTGTAAATACATTAGATACTAATAAAGAGTTTGCATTTAATTTTTCTGCAACATATGTTTTTATTTTATATCTATCACGTATTTGAAGTTTATTAGAAGGATCTAATTCTATAGTATCATCGTCTACTGCAGGAATTGTTGCATTAAATAGATCAGTAGAACCTTTTCTTCCTATATACTGATATACCGTAACTGCTGGTAAATTTTTATAATTATCTATACCTGGCGGAAATGTATCTAAAAATGTTAAAATACCATTAATTGGATCAAATATCCAATTATATAAACCATACGGTATTTTAACAGTATAATTTCCAGAAGCATCTTTTTTCCATAATTCCCATTGGTATGTACCGTCGCCGTATTCAGATTGTATAATATCACCAAAACTAGAATTATAATAAAATGACTTATTATTTTTAGAAGTTGTTACAGATTTTAATTGAATTTTATGATATTTTTTAATAACAGAATTAGTACTAGGATGCACTGCACCATCTGCGTATGTATTATGATTTATAAGAGGATTTGATGTTGGTATTTCATCAACCCATACATCTGTAAATTTAATGGGTTGTCTTCCAGTATATGGTTCTTCATCAGTAGATAAACCTGATGCAGTATACGATTTACCCGCAATTATTCTATTATAAAGTATTGAAGTTTTTTGTGAATCTGATATTGGCATAATTTATATTTAATTATTAACTTATATATTTGAATTAACAAATCTTTACTGCATAAGTTTTAACATTATATCAATACATGCTTGTGCGTCTTTTTCACAGTATTCAGAAATTTCAGATATATCACATTTCCTTTTATAGTAATATTCATAAATATCCGCACCTGAAATTTTATCTTTTGGACTATCTATTCCTAATGATATACAACATTCATCTAGTGTTTCAGCCAGCATATATGAACCCATACACCACCAATCTTTCATATCCAATATGAATTTTAAATCCCATGGTTTAGCATCACGAATTTGAAATATTTTAGGTATTTTATTATATGATATACCATTAATTATAGATCTTTTTAATATAAAAGGAATGTCAAATGCTTTAATATTATAACCTGTAACATAATGATAATTTCTATCTATTAATTCTTTAATAGTTTTAAGAAACTTAATTAATAATACACGCTCATCTGAATCTACAAAAGATTTAACATACGGTGAATTACTATGTGATTCACCGTATGTTGAAATAGATATGCATATTATTTTTGAAAAAAGAGCAACTTTAGATGCTTCCTTTTCCCAACAACACTGATAAAATTCGTCGGTATATTCAGTATCACATTCTCCAAGATGATGTTTATATCTTATATGACATCTGTCCTTCCAAAGTTCTAATTCTTTTTCCGGCAATTCATTGTAATACTCAAGTTTTGCGACAGTTTCTATATCAAATGAAATTGCATTAATCATTTTTATTTCTCATTGATTCTAATTTTAATTTTAACTCAGATAATGACATTTTACCTTTATCTATGTCATCTTCAAATTGTAAAAATTCATACATCAATATTTCATTATCAATTTTAAATTGATTTCGAGTTGGAATGTTATTTATTTTATTCGTTAAAATATTTAAACTATCTTTAAAACTTTGCAATTTTTCATTATTTGTTTTTGTTATATTTTGAATAGCGCTTCTATTGCTACATGTATTTATTGCAAATAATAAAGATAAAAATATAATAATTATTAAATAATTATCTTCCAAGAATTTTTTTATTTTATTCAATTTAACCTTCTCCTTTTTAATTCATTGACAAATGATTTTTTAATATTAACTAAATGTTCTTCAAAGGTGTCTTCTAAAGTTGCACCAATTTCAGTAGTTTTTAAATATTCATAACTGTGTTTTATATTTTCAATAATTTCATCACCTGGTATTTCATCTAATTCTATTTGTTTTAGAATCATATAAAATTCTGACATATCTAAGCTACTAACATACGTTAATTTATCAAAACTTCCATTATTTGTGAACATATTTATAATTTTATTTTTTTTCTGATTCGTCGTTCCAAGCATTTAATACTATTCTATATTTTTCTTGAAGACTTTTTAATGCTCTAACATCTTCTTCATATAAGAAATATGTATTATTAAAAGGTTTAACAATTGTTTTTCTTCTTTTAACGTCCTTTGCACCAGTACCACTAGTTTTAAGAACTAATGAAATAAATGCTTCAAGCGTTGCATATTCTAATAATACATCATCTTCTGGGTTTTCCATTACATTTTTCAGAGCAGCGCTAATATTATCATACAATGCCTCTACTGTAAAAAATTCATATCCAGTCCATTGCAATTCTTTATATATAAAATCACTTAGTAATTTAAAGTATTTTACTTTATCTTTAACATCATTGTCAAATTGTAAAATATATTTTTTTCTTGCAAGTTCTTCTCTAAAATTTTCAATTTCAATAGAAATTTCATTTAGTGTGTTTTCCCATTCCTCTTTAGATTTAAAATCTAAATTATCTAATATATTTCCTTGCGTATTTGGAATATCTTGTATATCTACATCTTCCGGATTCATTGAAATAACTGTCGCTTCTGACATTATATTCTCCTATATTTATTTATTTATTAAAAACATTTGTGTCGAGTATGCTTGTATTTTATATTTTGAATATAAATATTCAAATCTATCTTTTACAAATATATTATATTTTATTATAAAATCATCATTCATCCAATTTTTAATAGTATATCTTTTAAATGATAATACTAATTTCCAGATTTTAGGAACTTCAGATAAATAACGTTTTATATCTTTACCAAATAATTCTTCAAAATTATCTTGTGTGTCATATCTGCCTTTTTCAATTTCTATTGCAAAGTATTCATCATAATAAACGTCAATATCAATATTTTGCAATATAAATATTACACTTAAAATATACTTTTTAAATTTAATAGCCATATATAATTTAATAGAAATTATAATTAAAATAGATATGAATATTATTAAAATACAATACATATTTTATTTTTTAATTTGTGTTACCATTGCATAACCTGATCCAAAAAATTTTATACCATTTTCATTGATTTCAAATTTATAATTTACATCAATTTCATCTTCTGATATAAAAAATGGTTCAGTATTATTTTTATTAGAAATAATTTGAATATATTTTGTACCAACTTTTAAAGAACCGTTTCTGTCTAAAATAGATTCACATTCTTCTAATAACAAATTTCCATCAAATTGTGGAAATATTTTAGTATTGATATTTGCATAATATGCGTGTTTGCCTAATTTTCTAAAATTTTCTTTATTAATAAATTTTAGATTTCCACCAAATGACTCATACATTTTTTTATGTAAATCTAATGTATATATAAATTTATGGTCATCATTTATTTGGTTTAAATAAAATTGTGTATTATTTGACATATAACATATCCTTTATAAAATTAAACATGCCCCATTATGACATGGTATATAAAAAAATTCTTTAAATTTTTCGTTTAGAAAATAATTGTTAATTAATAATTTAACAGTATTTTCATTTTTATCATAATTTGAAATATAAATGTAGCCCGAATCTTTTCTATATTTTAAAGCATTTTCAATATCATCAGATTTTATAGTATTACCATTTATAAATACTAAATCAAAATTTTCAGAATATGTATTATCTATTTTTACACTATGGTCCATTCCTAAATTATCAATACCATTTTTAATAATTTTAATTTGATAATCATACAATTTATCGTAATTAGATAATATTATTTCATTTTTACGATACTTAAATAATTGTCTACCAATATTAAACAATGTAGAAAAATTATATTCATTATTAATATCAGTATTTGGAATTTTTAAAATATCAATATCTTTTAAAACATCAGAATCATTTTCATCGACATCTATCCATCTTGTCCATTTTAATTCTATGATTTTATTTGGAATTTTATATATAAACGAATTATAATTTTTATATATCGGAAGTATTTCACCAATACTTATAGGTAAATTTTTATTTGTTTGTAAATTTTTCCATCTATTTATAATATTCAAATCTTTATAATACCAATCACTTTTAAATTGAATATCTTTTAAAAAATAATAACTATAATGTATAAATCTTTGATGTACATTAATTGTTTTACCATTGCCTCCTTCTAAGATTGGAGGTGCGTGCCTTTTATATGATTGGCCTTTCCAATTCCAAAGTCTAATACATGTGTTACCACCCCAATTTGGACCATATGCTATAAGATTATGCCCCATCATATGATGAAACATTATATCGACGCTATCTGCACATTCTGCGACCATTTCATATTCAATTTCATCCATTTTCCATTTAGTCCATTGTTCATCAGAGTCAATTTCCCACAAAAAACATTCTTTAGTAATTTCTTTAGTTTTTTCAACTGCAGCATTTATCATTTCATCTTTGCCTGACCAAAATCCATCACAAGTTATAACATGTAAATTTTCATACTTAGTTTTCATATCTTGTAAATATTCAAAAGTACCATCAATTGATCTACCATTATTTTGAAAAGATTCAGGTATTTTACCTGACCAACTTGCACTTCCTTTAGTAGCATCAACTGCGCCTTCCACAATAATTAAATGATCTAATACATCTTCTAATAAATATTTAGTGTAATCTTTATGTTCTAAATGATGTAAACCATTTAAAACTATCATATATCCTATTCTTAATTTTGAAAATTGACCTTTCATAATATATTATATTCATTTAAATTTATATGTAATTATACATTGTAAAAAAATAAAAGTTCTTATAATTGTATAAAATAAATGATTGGAATTAAAATTATAGAAAATGATGTTATAAATATTGATATAACTTGAAGCATAAAATTGTTTCTCCATTTTTTATTTAATATACCAAATGCAGTCCACCATAACCATTCCATACGTCTAATTTCATGTGAAAAATACCATTCTCTTTCATCGTCATTCAATACATAATAATAATGGTCGCATACACCAAACCACCATGCTAAAATATACAATATTGATATACTAGGAAAAAAAGTCCAAATATATGCTGCAATACACCACTGTACTATAGTTTGAATAATTCTATAAATTATAAGTATTGATTTTTTTAAATTATATTTTTTTCTTACAATTTCAGAATAACCAATAACATCAAACCAAGAAAATCCCAAAATTGCAATACTATATAAAATATACATATGAAATATTTGTACAATATTAGAATTATATAATTCAAAATTTCCTAATTTATAACCTATAAAAATATGTGTTATTATCAACACTAAAAAAATTATCTTAAAATATTTAAGCATTTTTATCCTCACGAAATCTAATAAAAACTGGATGTCTTGGAAGGTCTTTAGCACCTACGTCCATACCTTTATATTCAATATATTTATCAATATATGACTCTTTATTAAGCCAAACTTCTTTTCTTTCATCATGCGTAAGTGAAGATAAAGAAACTTTCAATTCTTTACCATCATATAGTACTGTAAAATCTTTAGCCATATCTGAAAGTTCCCTATCATCTTTTTTAATGGAAGTTTTTGAATACCCAAATTCATCTTTTTCTTTAATAACACCTTCTTTTACTGTAGTACCTTGTGATACTGAAATAATTTTAGCATCATATGTTCTATAAGGTTTTACTTTGTATATTATATCTTCTTTTTCAGTAGCTCTACCATTTTTATATTTACCATTAAAACTTCTTAACATCAAACCTTCCATTCCATTTTTAACTGCATAATCAAATAAAGAATAAACGTTTTTATGGTCTTTAACTATTTTATGTTCTACAAAATTTGTAATATCTTTAAATTTAAGATGAACTGCATACGCATCTTGTAAACGATCTTTAAAAGGTTTTAAAAAATTATTTTCTATTACAGTATCAAAGATATGAAATTTCATAGAATCTGGTATATGTAAAACTTTACCTAGCTTTTTAATAGTTTTAGGGTCTTCAAAATCTTGTGTCATTGTATATGTTATAATTTCTTGAAAAGTCAATGTATCGTCGTAAATTTCACCGTCTACTATTATATTATTTATTTTTGTGTATTCTATCAAAGATTTAAATTTTTCACGAAGCTGTTTATTTTGAATATCTTTAAAAGATCTAGATACAAATCTACCGGATGTAAAAATGCCTCTAACTCCATCTATTTTAAAACTTGCAAGTTTTGGATATACTAAATTTTTTAATTCAGGTTGAGTATTAGGTGCAAGTAATGGTTTAAAAACTGACATAAATGTTCCTAAAGTTTATATATAAAATTATAGTTCAATTTTTTCAAAAAGTTTTATAAATAAAAAATTCTAGCATAAATTAATATGCTAGAATTTTTAATAATATTGAATATTTAATATCTTTAATAAATATTTAAAATATAATTGGCAACATGCTGTAGCGTCATACAATTTATAATTTTTTTATTGTGTATAACAGTATATCCACCTAATTCAGGGTTTGTACGAACAATACATTTACCAAATCGAGTAGGTCTTTCACTAAGACCAGTATCTTTAAGAATATTTGCAAATCTTTGCACTTCTTCAGTATATTTAGGAGCAGGCATAACAGTAGCTGAAGATAATACTGTTTCAGATTCTACTTGTTCTATGACTTGTTCTGTTACTTGTTCTATGACTTGTTCTGTTACTTGTTCTATTTTTTTATTTTTTTTCATTATAATTTTAATAATCCTTTGATTTATATATTAAAATTTTAATATATAAACTATAAATTATAAAAATAAAACATGTTAAAATATACAGATGTGCCTGATAAAATTAATGAAGCATTTGAATATCATCGTTTAAATGATATTTTATTAATAGAAAATGTTTTTCGTTATGGCAGTGAAAGATATTTTGAAATTATAAATTATGCTAGAAAATTATATGAAGATGGTGAATATGCACCATTACATAAATGGGATGAAGATATATTGAAATCAGATTTTGGTAAAATTGGAATTTATGAAAATAAAATGGTAATATTAGATTTTCCAATGTTAAATGAAGCAGAATATCAAGGTAAAACCGTAGAATTAGATAAACCAAAAAGAGGCGGTTCAAAAAAGTACTATGTATACGTAAATAATCCAAAAACTGGAAAAGTTATAAAAGTTGAATTTGGCGCAAAAAGTGGAGGCCAAAATCTTTCAGTTAAAATAAATGACCCAGATGCTCGTAAAAATTTTGCAGCAAGACATGATTGTGATAATAAAGACGATAAAACAAAACCTGGATATTGGTCATGTAGATTACCAAGATTTGCAAAGTCTTTAGGTTTAAACGGTGGAGGTAATTATTGGTGGTAAAACCTTATAAAGAAACCATACATAAAAATTTTATAATACGTATATTAGATGTAAATTCAGATGTAAGTAATTTTGTTTGGCATAGAGATAAATTAAATAGAATAGTTATACCCGTATGTGGAGAAGATTGGAAATTTCAATTTGATAATGAACTACCAGACAATATAGAAATATTTAAAGAAATTATAATACAAAAAAATATATATCATAGAGTGATTAAAGGTACTACACCATTAAAAATATATATATATGAAACGGATAAAAATCTAGATTCTAGATTAATTACAAAAATTAAAAAAATAGCAAAAGATGCATACAATTCAAACATTTGAAAATTTTAAAAATAATAATATAAAATGGAATAAAATTCTTGAAGCTAAAAGTGGCGATGCCGCAATATTAATAAGAACACAAAAACCTTTTTTTATTGGCGCGGTAAATATATTAGATGGTTATATTGAAGAAGTTCATTCTTTTGAAACTGCAAGTAAACATGATTTCCACCATTCTTCATATTTTTCAAATGGCGTATTAGATAAACAAGATGATGATATTAGAATATTTTGGTTCGAAGACGGTTATCCATACAATTGGGAAGAAAATATACCATCAAATATAAAAGATGCAATAATGGACCAAGTTGAATTAATATAAAAAAGTCGTCCAATAAGACGACTTTTATTTTAAAACAACATCATAATAGGATATGTTATAACTTTAAATATATCTATAAATAAAGCACCACCGTCTGTTATTTGATAATATATTTCTGCAGCATCACTCCATACCATAAGGCCAATATACAAATGCACTATGAAATTAATATATTTATTATTAGAAAATAACATATATCTTTCGTCATACATAATCTTATCTAAAATAGATTTAGAATTTTTATGTCTATGAACACTATATTTTGCTTTTAATTGTTCTGCTGTTATGTTTTCCATGACAAATTCTCCGCATTTGTAATTGAACTTTATACAAATATAAGAAAAAAATTTCAAATAAAAAAA
>Ga0129342_1001043_pt1 | contig 12279 bp, 10 predicted proteins | sample CPBDNA_5_FD_94426 | JGI IMG/M metagenome (GOLD analysis project Ga0129342, IMG submission 94426) | Freshwater to marine salinity gradient microbial communities from Chesapeake Bay, USA - CPBay_Sum_15_0.2_DNA | ecosystem: Environmental > Aquatic > Marine > Coastal | place: USA: Chesapeake Bay...
ACAAATACTCGTTACTTAGGTCGTGCGGATGAAGTATCAGTATATAATGGTTTTACACGAACACTGTCTATTGATTTTAATGTTGTTGCATTTAGTATAGAAGAGTTATTACCAATGTGGCAAAGAATTAACTACATGACAGGATTAACAAAACCTGCTAAGTATACAGATAATGGATTCATAATACCACCCTTAGTAAAATTTAATTTAGGAGACATTTACAGAAACCAACCTGTAACAATTACATCAGTTTCCACTACAATTCCACAAGAAGCAACTTGGGAACTTTTAAATGCAGATAAGGAATACGGTTCATATAAAAAGAATCAGTATATGTTTGCAAACGGAGTTATTAAAAAAGAAGGAGTAAAAGTTGCACGTTATCCGACTATGTGTACATTGAATGTATCCATGAAGGTATTGGAGAAACAAACTCCAGAAACAATTCAAAATCATTTTGGAACACTTGTAAAAAATTCAAATGATGAAACAAAACCTGCGGAATTTAATAAAAATCTAAGTAAAGTATAAAATGAGATATTCATACACTAAAAAAACTAAAAACGAAAACGAAAAAAATATTGTAACTACTACATTGTTAAATCGTGTAAAACCAAGACCAAACGATTCATTTATTAGAGTAGTAGAAAAAACAAGACTAGATCACCTTGCATATAAGTTTTATGACAATCCTTCGTATTGGTGGGTCATTGCATCGGCAAATGGAATCGCAGGAAAAATGTATGCAGAACCCGGTATTCAATTGAGAATTCCAAAAAATATAAGTGAGGTGATTCAGGATCATATTAAAATTAATACATAGAAAGTAATTTAATGGCAATAGGTGACGATTTAATCAACAAAGCAAAAGGATTATTTCCAGAGAAAAATACAGGTAAAAAAAATATAAACAATTTTCTCGGAGGTAAATCTAACTCCGGTGGGGGTCTTACGGGAAAATTAGCTGGTATGATGGGTGGACTTGGTGGTTCTGCCGAAGGAGGGGGGAACAATTTAGCGGGTGGATTGGGCGGTTTACTTGGTGGTGGGTTTCCACCTGGTGGTGATGGTGGTGGTGGTAACGAAATTGCAGATGCGTTAAAAGAGACCACATCGGCAACTGGAAAAGAAAAGCCATTATTTGAGTCTAAAGCAGCCGCAAAAAATGATTTAAAAGCCCGTGAAGCACAACCACCACCAAAAGGTTCTTTTATGGATGAAACATCAAGCATAGGTGAACCTAGTGCATTTGGCACAACCCATGTTCGTCCTTGGGTTAGAAATGAATTCGCACGACGTGAAAAAAACTTTGGAATGTATTATACAACTGGTGGGGAATTTGCCAATGATACATCCGTGCAAATGAGCAACGATGTGGGTTTTGATGATGAGTATAGTGAAACAATTTATAGAGGACCTAAAGCACCTTGGATGCGAGTTATTTCAAATGCAATTGGAAAAGATCCAGAAACCGAGTTACCCATATACGGATTTGAGATGCATGGCTTTAATAGAAAAGATGAAGATGGAAATTATATAAATGGATTCCATGAGCAATATGGATTTGACCCTACCACCGGTCAAGGAGGTGGAAAAACTTATTTAGGTAGAGGTTGGTCAAGTGAAGGCAATGGAAAATTTACACCACCTTCGGTTGATCATACAATAGAAGAAGATGATTTTAAACATCGTCCATCACCTGGAATAACATCAATAACATCGGAGGACAAAGAACCGGGAAGAAATTTTAGAGAAACAACTGTAAATTTTGTTGTTCATAGTCGTGATCAACTGGATTATATGGATGATTATTTTTTTAAAGTTGGGATATCGTGTGTTGTGGAATGGGGTTGGAATACTTACCCAAGAGAGTGTTTACTTGATAGTACAAATTTAGGTAAACCTATTAAAACCGCAAGAGGAAATTATATTAAGGGTAACGAACGAAGATTGAACAAAGTAAATAATTTACGCACACTTGACGAAGGAAAGGATGCGATTTCTGATAGTGATATAGATGAAGAACAAGAATACAGATACGAAAGTGGGTCAGGTATGATAGGAATGTTTACTGATCCAGTTCTAGCCAGTAAGCATTTAAAAAAAGGAAAAGGTAATTATTCATTTGCAATAGGAATGATAAGTAATTACAGTTACAATTTAAGAGAGGATGGAGGATACGATTGTGAAATTAAGGTAACAAGTATGTCAAAAATTTCATCATCGTTGGATAACCAAGCAACCAAAGAAAAAAAAGATGACGATACTGATGAGAATCCAGACGAACGAGTAAGAGATTTTAAGTTGTTCGTTGAAACAAAACTAGATGAAATTTTAGGAGGAGACCAAGACCCACACGAATGGTACGACATGGGAGAAGATTCTATTGCAGAAATAAGTGGAGAAGTGGGTGCGATGAGTGCTTCCAAAGGTAGATTTTTTCAATTTGACCAAAGTGCATCCGGGAAAGAAACATATCATTCAGATAAAGAAGATGCGTATATTACAATCGGTTATTTAATTGATATAATAAATAGATTTTTTGAAAAGAAATCAGAAGAGACTAATATTGGGTTATTTAAATTTGAGGTTAGTAACTCACGATGCGTTGCCCACCCTAATATCAAATCAACAGACGGAAAAGTTTTATTGATACCCAACGCAATGTCTCCGAGAAGAAATCAAAAAATAAGTGAAAGAAATAGTGGAACTACCGATCAAGTTGTAACTCAAATACGAAAAGATTTACAACTTGGAAATTCTGACAACGCATCTGCTGTATTAGCAGTAATAAATTCAGAACTTGGTAAAAAACTAAAGGATGTAAATTCTGCATTAAAGATGTCTCCTCGTGACAATTTATATGAAATTTTATCAGGATATGTTCCAGCTGAATACCCGGATGCAGTAAAGCCTTTTCCTGATTTTGCAACTTTAACCGGAGGTGTAAAAACTGAAGGATATAGTGGTAGACTACAAGATCTTTATGTAAACTATAATGTTATAAAAGATGCAGTATTGAATGGATCGAATATTACGGAGATTTTAAAAGATATTTTGAAGAAAGTTTCGGAAGCGGCCGGTGGTATATGGGATTTTGATTTAGTTGGACCAAATACTGCGGTTTCAAACGATAACAAAGTACAAATAGTTGATAGGAGATATCCTGGATTGGTAACTGCTTATGATATTCAAAAAGAAGATCAAGCATATAGATTTAAATCTCATACAAAAAATAGTATAGTGAAAAGTTTATCACTTGATGTATCATGTGCGTCTGAAGTACAAGGTATGGTTTTATTTGGTGAAGAAGGTGCAAAAGACAATCCACAGGCTGCGTTTTACGCAAGAGGAAGAGAAGATAGGTTGCTTAAAAATGCTAAACCAAAAGTATTAGGTAAAAAACCTTCAAGTCCAAAAGGTGAGTCAGACGATGAAGAAGATGAAATAGAATCTGAAGAAAAATTTTTGGTTGCAGCTGACAATGATTGGAGTGCCTTTGATTATGATATTGAAATGGTCGATCCAAATAAAAATCGTGTATTGAAAAGCATGAAGGTTGATGATCATAAGTTAAATTGTGTAAAAAACAATATGCCACTTGATGGGTGTGAACTTACTATGGAACTTGATGGAATTGAGGGTTTACGACTACTAGATGTATTTGCGTGTACAGGTGTACCGACACATTATTTTATAAATGGCCATTGGAGAATAAAATCAGTTGCTCACAATATTTCTGATAATAATTGGATTACAACGATTAGTTCTGAATATATACCAAGTGTAAATGGAAGTGGATAATGGAAACAGACGAGTATCTTAACAAAAAAATATATACTGATCTTTTATCAAAGAAGGGTTCGTTGAAGGCAGCCACTTTTAGTGAGTTTCCTGAGCAGGTTAAAATAGAACCAGAGGATGATGACTACAAGAATAAATACTTTACTCGTTACTTTGTAATAAAAGCAAGTGATAAAAATGGAGTAATTTTTGAGGTAGATGTGGCAAAGTACAATGAACTTAAAAATAATCCATTTTATAGATGTGAACTCATGCGTTGGAAAATTTCAGGTGTTTATAGAAGTGAGTATGACGATGGTATACAGGTAGAGGAAGGAGTAATTGACTTTAATGAAAAAGCATTCAATCGTCTTCGTAAAAAAATGCCAGATGTGCAAAATAAAATAAAAAGTCTTACTGAATTTTACAAAGCAAATTGACAAATTGAAAATATTATTATATTATATTTTCCATGATGTTTTTGTGTATTGAAACAAAAGACGATGTAAAGTTATTGAGTGATACTTTAAAAAGTGGAACTGCACTTTTTTATTATTTATTTGAACCAAACTATCATCCTGTTACTAAGAAGGTTTGTGTTGTGTTCATTTATCATTTAGAAACTGATTCACTTTTTTTGATTTCGTTTAGTCATCCCGATGTAGTTTTAATGGATAAAAATATATTAAACTATATCAATAATAGTAATTGTAAAAAATACATACTAAATAAAAAAGATTCAATGTATGTCAGTGATGTCAGTTCGTATACTGATTTATTATTTGAAATGTACTGTAAGACAGGTAATTTATTTGAATACAAATTACCACTTAATAATTCTGATATTCGTTCAATACCAATAATGTTAATTAAAAAAAGTTTCAACGATACCTTGAAACTTTTAAAACCTCATTTAAACACATACGAAAATTGCAACTTTTCGAGTGATTTATGTAAAGCATTTTATGAAATTGAAAAGAATGGAATTTATATAAATCATGAAGTATATAATTTAGGATCAACTGATTTAATTCACGATAACGGATGTGTGTATAGTCAATATAACTATTATACTCCAACTACTCGTCCAAGTAATAGATTTGGAAAAATAAACTTTGCGGCTTTGAATTCAAAGAAAAATGAAAAAGATTCTATTGAGAGTAGATTTGGTGAAGATGGTATTTTGTTTATGGTTGATTATGAAAGTTATCACTTGAGATTGTTTGCTGATCATATAAACTTTTCATTACCTGAATCTTCTTTGCATGAATATTTTGGAAAGTTTTATTACGATAAAGAAGAGTTAACTGAAGAAGAATACGAGATGTCTAAAAAAATTACATTTAACTTAATTTATGGTGGAATCTCCGATGATGTAAAAGAACACATCCCCTTTATGGCCGAAGTTGTAAAATATGTAGAATCAAGTTGGGCATCATTTAATAAAAACGGATACATTGAAACTTGGTTATACAATCGTAAATTATACAAAGAAAACTATGATTCAATGAATTCATATAAACTTTTTAATTATTTACTACAAAGTGCCGAAACTGAAAGAAATACAAAATTAGCATTGTATCTTAATGGTGAATTTTCAAAATTAAAAAGCAAAGTAATTTTATATCATTATGATGCATTTATAGTTGATTTACATAAGTCTGAAATTTCACATACCAAAAAAATTATTGAAAAACTTACAGATAATAACAAATTTCCACTGAGAGTATATATCGGTAAAAATTATGGAGATATGTCTAAGTTAAGTGTTTGCTAAAATTAATGTATATTTATCTGTAAAAGGTTATATACAATATGAATACACAACTGTTATGCACATTTACGGACATTCTAAATTATGAAAGAGAAGTTGGAAGTGTCTGCAATTTTTACACAGTAGTTTTTGGAAAAATATATTGTTTGCAAAATTTAGATAATTTAGACCAGATATATTTGACATATAATGTAAATTCCAATAATATAAGAAAAGATGGATTTTACAAAAACACAATTAGTGTTCACAGAAAAAAAGATTCTAACTCAATCTATACGATAAATTCTATGAATACATTAATTAAACACTTAAATAATGGGGTCCTTGATAAATCATACGAAATCAACTGGAATGATTATTCTAACTCAATTATGTTGACTGACGGTAATTCTGATGTTAAGTTGATTCCAACAAAATTATTTAAAATACTTAACATCTAATTTAATATTTGACTCACTAACAAAAAAAATATAAGGTAATGGTTATGGAAAATAAAAAACGACAAAAAGAAAAAACAAATTCACTTGAATCTTTAATCAGATCAGAAAATGACGATTCGGTAAAAACATACAAGTCCCTTAATTGGACAGGATCATTCTGGGATTATTTGCAAATGATTGAAGAAAATCCACGTGTTGCAAGAAATTCATATCAAAGACTTTATGATATGGTAATGTCACACGGAACAGAAGAATTTAAGTATTGCAAAAGGCAATATGTTAAATATAAGTTTTTTCAAGGTCTTGGTGACATCTCTATTTATGGTCTTGAAGAAAACTTGATGGAATTTATGGACATTTTAAAAAGTGCAAGTAGACACTATGGTCCAGAACGAAGAGTGATATTACTACACGGACCAGTTGGTAGTAGTAAATCAACAATTGTAACTGCACTCAAAAAAGGACTTGAAGAATATACAGCAACAGAAGATGGTGCGTTGTATTCTTTTAGTTGGAAAATCGCAGATAAAAATGGTGAAGAGCAATTAGTTCCATGTCCAATGAACGAAGAACCATTAAAATTGCTTCCTACTAATGTCCGTAACGAAGTGATTGATAATTTAAATAAAAATATTTCCAGTGATGATTATAAGTTAAAACTTGATGGAGCATTGAATCCTGTAAACGAGTATTACTATAATCAACTAATGGAAATGCACGGGGGTGATTACCGCAAGGTTCTGGACCATGTCGTTGTTAGAAGAGTCGTTTTATCAGAAAAGAACCGTGTGGGAATCGGAACATTCCAACCCAAGGATGAAAAATCACAAGATGCAACCGAGTTAACCGGTGATATCAATTATCGAAAGTTAGCAGAGTATGGTAGTGAAAGTGACCCACGTGCATTTGATTTTGACGGAGAATTTTTAGTCTCCAATCGTGGTCTTATTGAGTTCCAAGAAATTCTCAAACTTCAAACAGAATTCTTATATGACCTACTCGGTGCAACTCAAGAGCATCGTGTAAAACCACGTCGTTTTAACCAAGTACCAATTGATGAAGTTATTCTAGGGCATACTAATAATGCTGAGTTTGAAAAATTAACCAATAATAAATTCATGGAAGCATTGCGTGATAGAACTATCAAAATTGATATTCCTTATCTTCTTAAAATTTCCGAAGAAAAGAAAATTTATGATCACTTCTATAATACAAGTACCGTAAACAAGCATATTGCACCACACACAACATACTTGGCTGCGTTGTTTGCAGTTGTAAGTCGTTTAGAAGAAAGTTCAAAGCAAGATATGAGTATCATTCAAAAAGCAAAACTTTACAATGGTCAAAATGTACATGGATTCACAGATGAACACGTAAAGGAAATGCAAGAAGAATCTCCAAAAGAAGGATTGTATGGTGGAGTATCTGCTCGTTTCATTCAGAATCAGTTTTCCAATGCAATTGTTAATCCAAGAATGGGTGCTAAAAGTTTAAATCCATTTATGTTGTTTGCACAAATTCGTGAAGGACTTAAAAGTTATAGTGGGTTTTTAAACGAAGATGATAAAAAGTCTATGTTTGAACGTCTTGAACTCGTAGAAAAGGAATATGATAGAATTGTGAAACGAGAAGTACAACAAGCACTTAGTAGCAGTGAAGAAGCAATAAAAGCACTTTGCACAAACTACATTGATAATATCGTTGCTTATATTCAAGATGAAAAAGTTACAAATCCTGTAACCGGAAAAGAAGAAACTGCAAACGAAACTTTGATGCGTAGTATTGAAGAAAAAATTGGTATTTCTACTGGAATGAAGGATGATTTTCGTAGAGAAATTATGAATTATATGGGTGGACTTGCCGCCAAGGGTAAAGAGTTTAAGTATGACTCAAACGAGCAACTTTACAAAGCACTTGAAAAGAAGTTGTTTGAAGATACTAAAGATAGTATCAAGTTGTCTGCTCTTGCACAAGATACTGCAACTGTAGTTGATAAGGAACTTCTTGAAAAGATAGACGCATTGAAGCAACGTCTTATTGTTTCGTTTGGATACGATGAAGATAGTGCGTCAGATGTTCTTACTTATGTTGGAAGTATATTCGCACGTGGTGACGCAGACGATGATGAAGAGTAATCTCAACGGACTTAGTTATGCCATCACGCAGAATAAGAGAAGATCACGGTGAGTATAGGGATATCGTCAAGGGAAATGTTGATGATAAACTTAAAAAACACATTAAGAGTGGTCAAAGAATATCACGACGTGGAAAAGATTTCGTTGTGGTACGAGTTCCTCATGTAGAACTTCCGAGTTTTCGTTACGGACAACCTGCCGATGGAAGTGGAATCGGCAACGGTGAAGCCGGTGTTGGTGATGAAGTCGGTGAAGGACCCCAACAACAAGGTAGTGGCAAAGGTGGTCAACCTGGTGAAGGGGGTGACGGTGAAGGAGATGGTCACGAAATCGATGTCGGAATTAGCATGGATGCTTATTTTGATATGATAGGAGAAGAACTTCAATTACCAAATCTAAAACCAAAGGACAATGGAGAAATGGTAAAAGAAAAAATCAAATGGAATCGTATTGCAAAAGTTGGAAATAATAGTTTGCTTCACAAACGCAAAACTCTGAAAAATGCGTTTAAACGTTTGATTTCTTCCGAAGACTACGATCCTGAAGATTTATCTAATTTTTATCCTATTAAAGACGACAAAGAATTTCGTAGTTGGAGTTCAGTTGAAATACCTGATACTAATGCGGCCATATTTTTCGTGTCCGACATTTCTGCAAGTATGGACGATGAAAAACGAGGTTTGGTTCGTGAGTTGTGTTGGTATTTAGACAATTGGGTTCGTAGATTTTATCAAGAAACTCAAGTTAAGTATATTGTTCATGATCACCACGCACAAGAAGTAGATCAAGAAAAATTCTACAAATATAAAAGTGGTGGTGGTACTCAAATAAGTAGTGCGTTTCATTTAGTCAATGATGTAGTGGAAAAAGCATTCCCATTAAACGAGTGGAATATTTATGTATTTTATTTAAGTGATGGAGAAAACTTTGGTTCTGATAACGATTTGTGTGTTGAGTATTTGAAAAAAATGCAAACATATGCAAATTTAATAGGAATTACAGAAGTAAAAGCAATCAGAAGTTGGGCAACATTTATACCAGCAATTCAAGCACAATTATCAACTGGCGATCTTGATCCAAAAACAATTGTTACTGCATCAATGGATTCAGCATCCGATGTATTTAAAACACTTCAAAAATTATTAACACCTGCTGAAGAGGAGGTACCGTTCTAATGGGAATTGCATGGGAAAGTCATAGTTTAAATGAAGGAGTTTGTCCAGAGTTGGCTGCTCTTATACCTGAGTGTTTACAGGCCTGCTACGACAATGGACTTGATCCGTATCCATTGTGTATTGAAGAATTTGATGCAGACGAAATAGTTGAAATTGCGGCCTATGGTGGATTTCCTGTTCGTTATCCTCATTTTAATTTCGGACAACAATTTGAACAACTTCATTATCAGTATCATCATGGCATGGGTAAGATTTATGAAATGGTTGTAAATACAGACCCAACATATATGTATCTGCAAAGAAATAATCCTATTGTTGATAATTTAACTGTTGTAGCACACGCAACTGCTCATAGTGATTTCTTTAAGAACAATATTATGTTCAAGCACACGAATCGTAATATGATGAATGTTATGGCAAATCATAGTGATAAAATTCGTATGTATATGGATCGTTTTGGTCGTAAAAAAGTAAAAGACTTTTTGAATGCGGCCTTAGCAATTGATGATTTAATTGATCCATCACTTTGCTATCGTGAAAGTAATTTGAAGAAAGCAACTAAGTTTAACTTTGAAGATCGTCAACCACGTGAACACGTAACTCGTCTTGATACAAAAGAATATATGGACAAGTATGTAAATCCTTCTCATTATATTGAAAAGCAAAGAAGAGAACGCGAAGAACGACAAAAGTTAGCAGAAAACAAATTTCCATTGCATCCTGAACGTGATATCATGTTGATGATTATAAATCATTGTCGTTTAGAACCTTGGCAACAAAACATACTTAGCATGATTCGTGACGAAGCAATTTATTATCGTCCACAAGGAATGACAAAAGTTCTCAACGAGGGTTGGGCAAGTTATTGGGATTCTTATATTATGGCAACTTGTAATTTTGCAGGAGACGATGGAATATTCGATTATGCAAAACACCATGCAGGAGTTTTAGGTGGAAAGTATAATATGAACAATCCGTATAAACTTGGAAATACATTATTGCGTGACATTGAAGATCGTTGGAACAAAGGTAAATTCGGTAAAGAATATGAAATGTGTGACAATGGTGATGAAAAAAGATATTGGAATAAGAACCTAAATCTTGGTCGTGAAAAACTTTATGAAGTTCGTGAGAACTATAATGATGTTACATTTCTCAATGAGTTTTTTACAAAAGATTTTTGCGAAAAACATGAGTACTTTGAATATGCATTAGATAAATCAAAAAACAAGTATGTCGTTGTTAGTAAAGATTACAAAAAGATAAAAGAAAAACTTATCAATCGTCACATCAATATGGGAAGACCTGTAATTTATATGGAAAATATGAAATATAAGAACACAGAGATTTTATTAAGACACGACTTTGAAGGTAGACCTTTGGATATTAAATATGCAACTGGTACAATGGCATATCTACATGAAATAATGAAGAAACCAATAAATCTATTAACATACGATGTTGAAGAAGAAGGATATGGTTCTTCAAAAGAAATTGTTGAAGTTGAAGTCCGTTATCGTTACAACAACGGAGAAATGAAAAGATTTGAAGGTAGTAAGATTTAAGTAAGTGAAACCTCCGGGTAACGAAATTTATCATTGTGATAATTTATCACTTCTAAGAAAATTAGATTCAGATTCAATCAATCTAATATATTGTGATATATTATACGGAACTGGAAAAAAATTTAAAGATTATGATGATCTACAACCAGTTCGTTCTGAAATAGATTCTCATTACATACCTCGTTTGCACGAAATGAAACGAGTACTTTCAAAAACTGGAACAATCTATTTACAAATGGATTTGCGGATTGTGCATTGGATACGAATATTGATGGACAATATATTTGGTTATGAAAATTTCAGAAATCAAATTGTAGTAAAATTCAATATAGGTGGTCGTGGTAAACGTGAGTTTGCAAAAAAACATGACTACATAATTGTTTATACAAAAACAGACGAATTCGTATTTAATGATAAAGATATTCGTGTACCATATAAATCAGTAATCAGTAAAAAACAAGATAGACCAAACATTACTCCAGAAAAACTTGCTCTAGGAACAATTCCAACTAATATTTGGGATGATATTCCGTCTGGATTAAAAGTAAAAAAAGTTACAAACTATTATAGTGAAAAGCATCCTAAAATTTTAGAAAGAATAATCAAAGCAAGTAGTAACGAAGGTGATGTTGTCGCAGACTTTTATTGTGGAAGTGGAACAACTTTAGATGTAGCAAACGAATTAAATCGTAAGTATATTGGATGTGACATCAATCCAAATGCAGTCAAAATTTCTAAGGAAAGAATAGTCAAAAAAAGTTAATTTTTTTACCTTGAAATATGCTTAAAATTCAAGTAAAATATATTTATATATAGTAACTAAAATTGACTAAATAATAATTAAAAAATGAGTAATGAAGACAAAAAATACGATGCCTACGGCATTCGATTAGAAGTGTTAAAAAACGCAAAAGAGATGGTATGGGAAACATGGCACATGGAAAAAGAAGAGTTGGAAAGTCGTGCCAGATTTGAAAATATTCCTCTGGAAATACCACCACTTCCAACTACACAAGAAGTATTAGAAATTGCTTCTGACTTTTACAATTTCGTTGAAAATGGCGGAAAATCTTCTTGATTTATATAATTCTGATTGACGAAATCGAAAAGGAATTGTATTATATTAAGAATATTAATAATAACAAATACTAAATTAAGGAATAAAAAATGGCAATTGACCTAGATAAAATAAAAGCAAAGTTAAATAATTTGTCGCAGACAAATAATCGCAAAAACTATCAATGGAAACCTCAACCAGGTAAGCAACAAGTTCGTATTGTACCATACAAGCATCAACCCGATAATCCTTTTATTGAGTTGTACTTTCATTATGGCATTAACAATAGAACTTACTTATCACCAAAATCGTTTGGTCGTCCTGACCCAATCGTTGAGTTTGCTGAAAAG
>Ga0129342_1001044_pt1 | contig 12278 bp, 10 predicted proteins | sample CPBDNA_5_FD_94426 | JGI IMG/M metagenome (GOLD analysis project Ga0129342, IMG submission 94426) | Freshwater to marine salinity gradient microbial communities from Chesapeake Bay, USA - CPBay_Sum_15_0.2_DNA | ecosystem: Environmental > Aquatic > Marine > Coastal | place: USA: Chesapeake Bay...
AATAAGCGTTGGCTTCACTTCTTTATGCTTTTTGTACCCGTCATGGGTCTTTGGACTTCTTCTATTGGTATCATTGGTCTCGCTCTTAACCTCCGTGCTTACGACTTCGTATCACAAGAAATCAGAGCAGCAGAAGATCCAGAATTCGAGACGTTCTATACCAAGAACATACTACTGAATGAAGGTCTTCGTGCGTGGATGGCACCAGTAGACCAACCTCATGAGAACTTTGTGTTCCCAGAGGAAGTCTTGCCACGAGGCAACGCTCTGTGATATACTAAGAGGGTTAACTACCCTCTTTTTTTATGCTCGGTAATCTGGAACCAGAGGAACATGTTATGGATGAGTCTGTGAGATATCCTGGACCTATGCTTGGACAACTTGCCCTTGCCCTAGAAGCACTGGGGTGGGATGCTAATGATGAAGTTGCTGTTGAGATTGGTGGCGTTGCTGTAACTGGAACTGCAACTAACCCCAACGGAAATCCAAAATGGTCTAAACCATTTGGAACCGTTACATATCAGGATGATGCATTTATTGTAATCAAAAATAAATCTAGGAGTCCTATGGTTTTTTCTAAACCAAATCCTGATTTAAAAGGACACCATGAATAAAGAAGTCATAAGTTTATTCCCAACTCCAGTAGGAATATACCAAATTGATATTGATTTGGGTTTAGTATATAAGAATTTAAGTAAATTTAAAACTGGTCCACATGGATTGTTGGAGGATTCAAACTCCAGTTATGACCAAGACTCAAGTGTTCTGTATGATGAAGACTTTAAAGATCTTCATATGAAGATTCAGACTTGTTTAGATGACTATGTTAGTATTGTTCAATTGCAACCATTGGTTGTAACTGGTAGTTGGTACAATGAGATGAATGTTGGGTGTAAAGTCAATTTGCATCGACATGAGGGCAGCGTAGTTAGTGGTGCATTTTATGTAAATACCAAGGATGCTGTTCCATTGAGATTTAAGAATCCACTACTACCATATAAAATGAATGACCTTCATGAGGGTATGAGTTGTCAATTCTCTAGTCCTGGAGTACAGTTGCCCCCCGAATCAGGAAACTTGGTTTTATTCCCAAGTTGGTTGGAGCATGAGACAGATGCTGAAGTTGGAACTAGATGTGTGATTAGTTTTAATACTTTATATAAGAGGATGTTTTTCAGTGACTCCTGACAAAAGTAGCATTAATATTAGTTGTCCTTATAATATAGTATTGGACGTATAAAAATTTAATGCCAAGAGGAATTTTAAGTAAGGTTGATATTCTGTCTCGTGTTCTTAGATTAAAGAAGAGTCTTCACGACAAATCAGAATATCACCACTGGAATAATCAAGAGAGAAACGCTGCGGATCAAATTTTAAACAGAGTTCTTGATATACTCAACGAGTACTCTCAATAGGAACAAATATGTTATTAGCACAAGCACTTAAATTTTTGGCAATACCATTTGTATTAACTACGATATGGTTTGGATTTAAAAAATACGAAACATCCTATTATGAATCCGAACATTATAAGGGAAATGGAACCGCACACTAGGCGGAGGTTCCATTTTGCAGCATCATCATTTTCTAGAATATTTGGGGTTAAAAAAGTTTCAGAAGAGATGTTTAAATTTTGTATTCAATGGTCTCACGGAGAAGAGAGTGCCCCATTGGATTGTTTAAATCATGTCGATAGATACTTTAGAGAACTATGGACAAAATCACAGAACTAAAAAGAGAAAATAAGTGGCTCAAGGAAGAGATTAGGCGATTGAGACATCACTTGTCTATGAGGAAAGAGCAAGAATGGGCACACCCAGAATCTTGTGTTCACAATACTGACCCCTGGGAAACATGGAAGTCCAAATAGGTATACTTATTTTTATGTGTATGTTTGGAGTATTTTTATTTGTGGTCTCTATTTGTAGTGATCAATAAGACATAAATATATGAAACCGAGGGTGAATTATAAATGGCAGCAGTACCCTTGAATCTGACCCTTGAGCAGGGTACAGACTTCCAAGTAAATTTTACTGTGAGAAATAAAGATCAAAGTCCTTTGAACTTGTTTGGATATACCGCAGCAAGTCAAATGAGGAAGCATTACACTGCTGAAAAGAAATATGATTTTAATGTTACCTTTGTAGACAGGGCAACAGGCAGATTACGTCTGGAAATGTCTGATTCTGTAACTGGTACAATTCCCGAAGGTAGATATGTTTATGATGTCTTTATTGAGTCGTCGAACGGAACCAAGACCAAAGTTGTTGCGGGGATGGTCTTAGTACAACCAGGAGTTAGTTTCTAATGCCAGATTACATAATCACGTTAGATGATGATCAAGATGTAAGTATTGGTTCCCCAGACTATACTATTGGGGTTAATTATGAGATTCCATCAAAGAGTGTTCAATACACCAATCTCATTCTTGATGATATATCTCAAGAATTTGATGGAACGAAAACGACTTTTGATTTATATGTTAATGGTGAACCATACACACCAATTAATGCTCAAGGTCTCATCATATCTTTAAATGATGTAGTCTTAGAACCAGGAGTTGATTACAACGTATCTGGAAGTCAAATAATTTTTACAAATCCTCCAGCAGCAAACATTGGAACTCCTGGTTCTAATGACTTTTGGGGAGTTGCTCTTAGAACGGTTGCTGATCTAACAAGAACAATTAATTTTGTTCTTGATAATGGATCTACAGACATTACATCAGGAGTAAAAGGATCTTTAGGTCTTGATGTTTCGGGTAGAATTGAATCTTGGACACTCATCTCAGAGAATGAAGGTTCAATTGTTATAGATATTAAGAAGGATACGTTCGATACTTATCCAGATGGTTTGACCTCAATTGTAGGATCTGAGTATCCTAGATTGTCAAGTCAAAAAAAGAATAGAGACGAGTCATTATCCACTTGGACTACAGATGTTGTTGCTGGTGATATTTTAGATTTTAGTGTTGTCTCTTGTACAGGAATACAAAAATGTTCTCTCTTTTTAAGGTTAATCCTTTAATTGGAGAACTTTATAAATAAATCATAGGAAACAAATGTTCATTAGGAGTCCGCTCAGATGGCTTTATTAGTATCCGACAACGGTGAACTTCAGTCGCTCAGATATCTGGTAAATTCTAACAGAAATATCCCCAGAAATCTTATCTTGAAACTGTATACCTCAAATACAGTTCCCACTGAGACTGATGTTCCTTCGCAGTCAGCTTATTACGAACCATATGATTCTACAGGTCTTGTAGGATATGGTACAGAACCTTCCACAGGTTATCCTTCCATCATCAATGCACGTCATGATGAGGATTATTCCAGACAGTATGGAATTCTCCTTAATGGAAGTGAGTGGAATGTAAGAACAATTCTTAACCCCATCGCTACCACCACTGGTAGCGGTAACATCAACGAGTATACAATCACCGTATCGTCTGTTTCCAATATTGCTGTCGGTCACTATGTAAGTGGTGGTAACGTCGGATCTAACGCAGTTGTCGCTGCTATTGATGGTAACACAATCGTTCTTACTGTAAAGAACGCTGCTACCTTCTCTAACCAACCTCTTGAGTTTGGTGTTGGTACAACCACCGCTTCTTATCCTGAGCAGACCTTTACCTTTACCTCTGCTGCTAATAACATCTATGGTTATTATCTGATCAGAGCAAACAACCTGCCCATCTCACTGAATGGTGTTGAGCACGCAGTTAACGTTGGTACTGGTTTAACTATTGCTAAGGCACAAACCAGCGGTACTATTGGTCAGTCATTCGTTACTCTGTTCCCATTCTCATCTGAACCAACAGTTGCAGGTGTAGGATCGGAATTCACCCTGACAGTATCTAGCAACGTTGGTATCAACACCAGACAAAGAGTTCTTGGTGCTGGAATCGCTGCAGGTGCAAGAGTTGTTGGTATCATGAATACCACAACAATCGTTCTTGACAAGAAGAACACTGGAACAGTATCTGGTGTTGCTACATTCTATCAAGAGATTACCGAAGATATCTGTGTAGGTATGGGTGTTACCCACGGTAACCTTGCTGGTGAAGTTGCTGCTATTCTTGATGGTACAACTATCACTGGTATTGACGAGAGAATCGGTAGAGTTTACCTGAGCAGTGAACTGCAAAACAACATTCAGGCTGCTACTGGTAACGTTGTTTACTTCAACTATGCTGAAGTAAGCGTTGGTGCTACTACCCATGGTCTGGTTCCTGGCGATGTAATCTACGTTGCTGCTGGTGCTGCTAACACCACCACAACCTCTGGTACATACACCATCCATACCACTGAAGATGTAAGCACATTTACCACAACCCCTGCTCTGACAGGTATTGGAAGTGCAACTCTCTACAACAGTATCTTCTTCGCTGAAAGATTCACAAATGGTCCTTACAACATTCAGAACAACGGAGACCAAATCAAAGTTACTCTGAACGTCAGCCTCGACTGATTATTTGAGATCATATACTTTGTCATGGAGGGGTTGCCTGGTGCGATCCCTCCTATTTTTTTAGGAGATAAGAATTGCTATGCCCGCTTTTAATGTAGGAGTAAGTTCAACCTTTGAACAGCAACGGCAGGTTATCAACTCTATTGCCGTTGATGTTTTTGCACTATCAACAACTTTATCAGGTATAACTTCAGATGGTCTCGTAGTAACTTACAGTGAGTCTGCTGGAGTTGCTACCGTTTCGGACTATGCATCTATTGCTGGAGTCTCGACTTATGCTGGATTAGCAGGAGTTGCTACAGTTTCAGTAGCATCCTTAACATCCAATTATGCGGAAGTATCTGGACTATCTACAGTCTCATATTTAAGTGCATTATCGTTGACTTCATACTATGCTGATGATGCTGGTATATCAACTTATGCATCTTTTGCTGGAGTTGCAACTAATGCTGGGTATGCAACACAAGCAGGAGAGGCAGCGTTTGCTCCTTACGCTGGCATCTCTACTTACGCAGTAACTGCTGGCGTAGCAACTAATGCTCAAGGTCTTACAGGAACACCTAGCGTTATTGTCGGTGTTATCACTGCTGCTTTATTTGTTGGAGATGGATCAGAACTTACAGGTATTAATGTAGGTGTCTCTACTTATGCAGCGATTTCTGGTTTTGCAACTGTTGCTGGCATAGCAACTTATGCATCTGTTGCTGGATTTGCCACTGTAGCAGGATCGACACCATTTGCTAGTTATTCACCTGTTGCTGGATTTGCAACTGCTGCAGCAGGATTAACTGGAACACCAAACCTTAATGTAGGTATTCTTACAGCAACAAAGTTTGCTGCTAATGACGCAGAGTTTACTGGAATACTTACAGCACAAAGTTTAAAAGCAATTTCTGGATACATCTTATCTCCAGATAGTCAACAGTCCATAAGAATTTTTAGTGGAAGTGGATCTGTATCATTCCCATTAGGAATTGGATCTGATATTAGCGTTGCTGGTATTATAACTGGCACAAAGTTATATGGTGATGCTTCCAATGTAACTGGTATTACAACTGCAGGAATTACCTCAGTAGTTGCTGGTGCTAACATCATTGTTGAGCAGACTGGTAATGTTGCTATTGTTACTGCTACATTTACTGGTAGTTCTACTGGATTCTTTGAGGGTGGAGTTGCTGGAATTGGCACAACATCTGCTGTTGGTATTGGAACAACCATACCAACAGAGAAGTTAACCATCAAAGGTAATGCTTCTATTGATGGTAACATTGTTTTAACTGGTGAGATAAGCGCACCAACTAGAATTAAGTTTGGGACTGGTGGAGAGAATATAAAAATTGGTGACCTAACTGGTGGTAATGGTGCTGCTAATATTGCTATTGGTGACCAGGCACTAGGAACTAACAATGCTGGTGCGGGACATAACATTGCTCTTGGACAACTTGCACAATACGGTGTAACTTCTGGTCAATATAATACGACTATTGGTGATAGAGCAGGACAGAATTTGACATCTGGATCTTATAATGTTCTTCTTGGTGCATATAGTGGTAATCAAAATGGATTAGATCTCAGAACATCATCTAATAATATTGTTCTCTCTGATGGTGAAGGTAATATCAGACAGTACATCAACTCCAGTGGTAATGTTGGAATTAAGACCACAATTATTACTGAAGCACTGACTGTTGCTGGTGTTGTATCTGCAACATCATTTTATGGCGCAGTTCCTGCAAGTCAGTTAACAGGTGCTCTTCCTGCTCTTGATGGATCTGCTCTTACTGGTGTTACTGCTGTCGGATCTGGTGTAGAGATAAGAGGCAATGGAACCCCAGTTGGAGTTGCTGCAACATTTGACTTCTCATCTGGAACAAATCTTGTATTCTCTTCTGGAATAGCAACAATTACAGCATCTGTTGCTGGAATTGATACTTCTAATACTTCTGGGTTCAATCGACTTAATGTAACTGGAGTATCAACCTTTGCAAATAATATTCAATTAAATGGAACTAATCAGGTTCTATTTGGAGATAAGGGTAAACTCTACGAGAATGGAACAGATTTTTATATTGATGAGATAGGAGCTGGAGATCTTTACATTAGAGCATTTGATAGAATTAATCTTAGCAATTCTAATGCTGCTTTTGATATTGCATCATTTAATGTTGTTGGTGGTGTGTCTTTATCTTATGGTACTGGAGGATCACCTGGACCAAGATTTGAGACTACATCGATTGGTGCTAGTGTTTATGGGCAGTTAGATGCAACATCTGCACTAGTTGGTTCTGCAGTCACTATTACTTCTGGTGGTATCCTTGCTGGTGTTGTTACCGCAACAACATTCTCTGGATCTGGATCTGGTCTTACAAACCTTCAATCTGGACAATTGACTGGAGCATTACCTGCCATTGATGGTTCAGCACTTTTAAATGTAACTGCTGCAGGTACTGGTGTTAACATTGAGGATGATGGCGTCAGTGTTGGTGCCGCTGCTACTGTAATTAACTTTGCTTCTGGTTTGAATGTAGTTGCCTCTGCTGGCATTGCTACTGTCACTGGTGCTGGTGGTGGTGCTCAGTCAAGAACTATTGTCAGCGGAGTGACAACAGCGATTGCAAATCTTGGAATTGGCAACACCGATATCATTGGTCAAAAGTCATATGCTCTGATGAAGGTTGGTCTATCTACAGCAGGGTGGATAAGACTATATACTGATAGTGCATCTAGATTAAATGATGTAACCAGAAGTGTTGGAGAAGATCCAGCACCTGGCAGTGGTGTGATTGCTGAGGTTGTCACTACAGGCATCTCAACTCAACAGATAATTACTCCGTTTGCTATTGGTGGCAATATGGATGAACCTGTTACAAATAAAATCTACGTCGCCATACAAAACCTATCTGGTTCGACACAAACAATTACTGCAAACCTCACCATTCTTCAACTGGAGGCATAAGGATAAATGGCAATTACTACAGAGACTTTTAAAGTAAATGCTGGGTGGGCGACAACTGATGTTATCACCCAGATGGAACAGGCAATGACCTATCTTGGGTGGCAAGGTGGTGAAGTTAGTGGGTATATTGTTGGTCTTGGAACAATGACTGGTGGTGGTGATACCAATGCAGCAGATTGGTATGAAGATGTGAGACCAAAAACAACCACTGGTGTTGGTACTCAAGCCAGTTTCACTGTTTATAGAGATACTTATGGTGTTAGGAAGGTTTTGATTGATCGTCCTGGAGTTGGATATACCTCAGGAGAGATAGTAACTATATCTGCCGATGACATTGGTGGATTCTCAAATGGCGCTACCGATTTGTCCTTCTCAGTATGTGTTGATGAGATAGTTGGTAACGGAACAACAGTTGCTATAGCACTCACTACTCAGGTTTTTCAGGGTACTGGTGATGCTGGTAATACCTATATTTTTGGATTTGATGTATTAAATGCTGATAGGGCAGGAGCAATTGGTGCAGGAATCTCTATAATCACTGTCAGGGAGGGTGATACTATTAGTATCGCCAACAGTTATACTAGTTCATATGATCCAGTTCTAGAATCTTCGCACTTGTATCTAAATGAAACGGCAAATAATCCTATCGCGGGATGGGATTATGATATAAACCCTGGTGATGGGTATTCGCAATATACATTTAAGATTGGGCAAGCAGGAACATATTATTGGAAATCTAATCAAAGTGGTCTTGGACCAGAGTGTGGAAGAGTAATTGTTCTACCTTGGAGTGGTGATCCTGGAGATAGAACTACCGTTGGGTATGGAACAACTGCCGCATTTTTTGACAAAGATCTTGCTGATTCTCGACCATGGGCAGTTCAAAAACATCAGATATCACAAAATAAATTATATGGAGATACCTATAGATCATTTAGGTATCAGGGTACTAGTGGTTATTACCGTATTACTACTCATAGTGGATATAGTCATTATGATGGAAATGAATATTATGCAAACGAGAGCAATGGACAAACCACTTCACAACAGAATCATGGTGGAACTGGATATAGGTCAAGAATTGTTGGAGCATCAAATTTGGATTATCCTTCTGAACAAGTAGGAAATAATACTGCTGCAATTTTGTCTCATTATGAGAGTAATGCTAGTTTATTCTATAACTTTCTATTTGATGTATATCATGGCACTAATTTTGGATTCGATTTAGATCTTAACGTGTTTAGATCTGGTATAGATCCAAGATTTGTTGTATTCTCGTATAGAAATCCCACATTATCTTCGACACATCTTACCTCTAATACATTTAGTACGTTCTTCTTCCATAATTTTGATTGTAATCTATGGGATTATGACCATGTATATCTTGCTGGAGCAACAGAGATAATTCCTATTATTGGTAATACTGCAGCTCCCGACTTAACATTTAGAACTCGTCTCACACCAAACTATAGTGATTCTAGTGGTGGTTGTAAAAGAGCTGCTGAATATCCATGGTATCCTCATCGAGGTTATAGTTCCAACGATTCAAATTATGTTGATACTATTTACGATAGTAGATCTTATCCACAAAGTATGAATGTATTAGCATCAAGAATTTATTATCGATCTGAAGATCAACCACAGACATTTAAGGGAGGATACCCCTACACTGATGAGCTCAATGCCACTAGTAGAATATCTCCAGAAGCAAACTTTAATGCAGTAATTAAAGGATTGCCTATAAATGTAAACTTGATTCCATGTCCATATTATCTTCCTGATGATTTTGGATTGATTGAGTTCTATTACAATGCTGCAAATGCAAACATCCAGCAGGGAGATACATTTACAATCAGTCCAAGTGAAGTTTGGACAGTAATCACTGCATCATATAATCAAACTACAGTTACTCGTGGAATTGCATTCTGTGCGAGGACTGTTTGATGGCAAATTATTCTCTTCCTAATTTAACGTCTGCCGTTGTTGGTGTTGCTTCAACGGCATACTCAACAAAACAATTAAGATTTTCAAAGATAGGATTAGATTTGCCTGATGGTGTTGGTGTTGGTAGTGAGAAGATTTTGGAATTAGATTCCATGGATCCTCTCTCTAATAATCAAGTATCTAGTAATAGGCGGTCTGGTATTGGAACTAATACAATATGGTTCGACACTGGATTCCCTCAAAATAATGCTACGTTTTTTGGTAGTTATTCTTTTAATGGTAGAGATATTGTCTTTGCAGACACTGGATATGCGGGATTAGATGATAGTGTTGAGTTTGATTTTGCTGGTGATTTTGCGATAGAAGTATCGTTTATTATGACTGGAACACCAAATGCAACATATCCTTCTGCGTTGATTGCCAGTTGGAATAACTTTGGCAATAGTGATAATAAGTTTATTTTATTTGCCAATAGTACACTTAATCTTGTTATGCAAATAAATGGTGAAGGAAATACATATACTTATCCATCTACAATATCACTTAACACCAATCATCATGTAGTTATTACTAGAAGAGAAGGAGTTATCAAGTGGTGGTTAGATGGACAACTTGGATCTGAATTCACTTACGCTGCAGCAATTGAACCAGTTTTAGGATATAAGATTGGATCCTATGATGGTAGTTCTGGTCAATCTTTTGAAGGTGGAATTAGTCTTGTAAGAATGTATCGTGATAGATCTTTAAGCGATACTGAAGTACAGAGTTTGTATGATCAACAGATCAATAGAACTATTATATCTGAGACAAATGGTACTAGAAGACTTATTAATTATGATTTAAATATTACATCAGCATACCCTGCGGTTGAACCAAATAGACCTGTCACTGGACAGTTGTATCCCCGCTTTACTAAATAAAAGAAAAGGCGAATATGGCGTTATTCCAATACGAAGGAATAGGAAGCCTGCGCTCTCTTGGTAACAGATTTACCACACAGAGAGCGGTATATTCGTATAACCAATTTTCCTTAGTCAATTACGAAGAACTTGACTATGGAAGCATTACTGATAGTGTTTTAGAAGCAGAAGACTACGGTGAGATCACTGCTTCTATTGAACAGTATTATCAGATTCAAGACTTTGGAACTATTACATTAGACACTGCCCGTGTACCGATGGGTAAGGTCGGTGTACACTTGGCAGCAACTGACTCCACCATGAGGGTAAGTGTTGGTGGCGTTGAGTTTGCACTGTACGGTAGAGCAATAACTGAGGTATTCTTCAACCCAGTTGATAGGGTCTTTGACTTCCAAGGTCAATCTGTTAACAGGATTACCTCTTCCTGGTTGGGAAGAGGTGTCCTGCCTATCTTGGAAGAGGAGGCTCTGGATGCGGTTATTGCTGTACCACCCACATCCATCCTCCATCTTTCTGTATCTGGCAAAGCACAGACGGAAGTAATATTCAATCAAGAGAATCGAATCTTCGACATCGTTGGTGAAGCAAAGGAAAGCAGATCCTATCTCTTCGATGAAGAAGATGCTATAGACTTTGAATCTGATGACTTCGGATTCCTCAATGAGACTGTACTGAGGAGCGAAGACTACGGAGACGTTAATTATATTCAAACAACTACTGGTCATCCGTTCACGATTGAACCTGATGATCTTTTAAATCCTTCATATCAACTGGTATCTAGATTTATTTCCTTTGAGACTGGAGGAACTGGAACTAGTCAATCTGGTGGATTTAATATTGGACCTCACATTAGATTATCTGGTCCTTCTACTGCAGATGCACCTCCATTCCCATATGCACTTGATTCAAATGAGAATGATAGGTATTTTGAATTTGTAGTAGACACCAGAAATCTTGATAGAGTAGTATATGAAGTAATTAGGGGAAATAATAGTAATGGTGGATATGGTGGTCATGCCACTGGAGAAGAACTTTATTTACAATACTTCGATAATACTAGTAATACTTGGCAAGATTTAGATAATACTGGAGTAGCACTATACAGCACATTAGGTACAAGAACAGTAAATCTTGTTGAATCTGCTAAGAATTACGGGCAAAGATTTAGATTTATTCAGAAAGACAACAACTCCAGATGGTTCAAACCATTTAGCGGTCCAGCTATTTGGATTGAAGATTCTACTTGGGGAATCAGAAACATTGAGTTTCAAGAATTGGAAGTTGGCACTGGGATCTCTGTTGAAGATAGAGGATTCCTCTCACCAGAAACCACCACCAAGATTCATGGCAGAATGCCATTCGGCGGTACTGCAGAAGAGAGATTCATATTTGCAAATTATGAAGGATCTTATGGCAATAAGATGCCAAGACTTCTTGGCACTGCAATTGACTACACCATTCCTAAGCACATTGGTGAAGGACTCATCAATATTGATGGTACGCCTCGCGTCCAAATCAGGATGCACTATAAGGCAGATGGTGGTTGGGACTTCTATCCACAAAGATTCCGTGGTGGTTCTCTCTTTGGATTCTCCAGCACTGCTGATGCAACTGCAGTTCTTGCTGAGGGTGCAGGAAAACTCTTCACTATCAAGAGCGCAACTACCTTCAAGGCAGTCCGTGATGAAGTTGGTAAGAGTGAGAAGGACATCCTTGTGCAGGGTGGTGCCTTCTATGAAGTCATCTTTAATCAGGTTGATAGAGTCTTCTCCTTCGGCAACATTGAGATTAATAGAAGAGCATATGCTTATAACCTCTCTTCTGTTGTCAATATCGAGAGCATTGATTATGGATACATTACTGAAACTGTAAGTCTCTCTGAAGATTATGGTGATGTTGGTAACCATGATCTTGTTTACCCATGGGAGACTGAAGACTTTGGTACTCTTGATCCCAGAGAGACCAAGATTCCATTTGGTCTGGGTAGA
>Ga0129342_1001048_pt1 | contig 12270 bp, 12 predicted proteins | sample CPBDNA_5_FD_94426 | JGI IMG/M metagenome (GOLD analysis project Ga0129342, IMG submission 94426) | Freshwater to marine salinity gradient microbial communities from Chesapeake Bay, USA - CPBay_Sum_15_0.2_DNA | ecosystem: Environmental > Aquatic > Marine > Coastal | place: USA: Chesapeake Bay...
CTGAACCACTGCAAATTTGAATTAGTGATAACTCTTGATGCCGCTTCAAAATTGTTTTTAGCATCTTTATTGGCCATAATTCTTGGATGCTCCGCTAACTTCAACATCGTGTCAACTTCAATCGGCACCACACTTCTGCCTGGAATGTCATACATCATCATCGGCAAGCCACAAATATCTGCAACAGATTTAAAGTGAGCAATTAACCCTGCTTGAGTTGGTTTGTTGTAGTAAGGCGTCACAACCAAAATTGCATCAGCACCAATTCGCTCAGCATCTTTAGCCAGCATCATCGTATGCGCAGTGTCATTAGAGCCGACTCCAGCAATTACTTTCGCGCGATCTCCAACTGCCCCAATAACTGCCGAAAGTAAATTGTTTTTTTCTTCTTCAGTAGTTGTCGCAGATTCGCCGGTTGTTCCATTGATAACCAAGCCATCGTTGCCAAGATCAACTAAATAATTAGCCAGCTTTTCAGCCCCAGCTAAATCCAACGTGCCATCAGCCTTAAACGGCGTAATCATCGCCGTCACCATATTGCCGAAGGGGCTAGCTGGAAAACTCATAAATAAAGATTAGTCCAAACAAGGATCAGCGAGACCATTAACTTCTAATACGTCCAATTAGACTCACAATTCCCCAAATCAAAAAGCCAGCCGAGCTGGCAATCACCATAAAAATTCCTAGGCCCATTGCCCAGAATTCCTCGATTAAGTAGCCATCCTCATCAATATATGACCCAGATAGCCGGTAATAAACCATTAGAGAAATTCCAAGCACCAGTAGGCCACTATTCCCGCGTTTAAATAACTTTTTCACGATATCTCCCTTAAGAATGCAATCCTATCCTGGCTTAAAGCGACCCCCGTCAAATTTACAAAAGAAGACATGAGGTTAATTTCTAAAAAATCATTTTTCTCAAAACCAAACCCAGGGTCTATTCTTGAATAAAGTCCTTTATTTTTGACCCAATAGTTATGATTCGTTATTCTAGAAAAAATTAGCGTAAAAAATAAAAAATTAGTTACTCTCCATCATGATTAATAGAGTTACCTCGTCCTAGATTTTAGAAAATTCCAATGACTTTAAAAGATGTTCCATACCCGCATTCAAAGCTCGCATTGAATGATCCTCGGTTGCTCTTGCGCCACTGATACCCAAAGAAATACATTCCGTGCTTTCCGGTAGATACTGGGCTTTTGCTACACATTGCACACCAGCTAAGTATTCACCATCATCAAACCCAAAATCACAACTCTGCATAATTGTCTCTTTGAGTAAATTTTGTTCTGTAATAGTTTGGGCAGTGAGAGAATTAAGTGCATGACTTGATAAATAGGCTCCTAGCTCATCTTCCGGGAGTGCAGCTAGGGTCGCTTTACCTAGAGCCGTAGCATGCGCGGCTTCATCTAGTTCTACCCAAAGATCAATCTTTTTTGCTTCAGGATGCTCCACCATCTCTACTAAAGTCATTTTTCCATCATGATACAGAGATAAAAAAGCAGAGCACTGCGTATAAAGTGAAATACTTTCCAGGATCGGATGTGAAGTTACTGCCAAGTTAGATTGAAATTTTGCGGATGTGACACGGTCTAATCTAGGCCCAATGAAGTAATCACCATTTTTATTTTTTATTAGATATCCATCATGTACAAGTGTTCTTAAAAGATGGTAAACCGTTGAAAGCTCTAACCTAGTTTTGTGAGCAATTATTTTGGCGCTGACCGGCATGGAGCCACCCGCGACACATTCCACAACTCGCATCGCGCGCTGAACTGACTGAATTAGGGTCTCCGCCACACCACCCCCACAGTTGACTTAGAAATTTAGCAAATCTTTTCGCATATATCTAGCCCCCTTTTTTGTCCAAGAAATTTCATCATTTGAAATAAAGCAGGCCAGAAACCCTTTCTAAACAGGGCTTTTCACTGGTTTTATTTGAAGATGATTACGGTCCTAGCTGAGTCGGTTCTTATTCCAATTGGTGAGTACTTCATGAACGATTCCGAAGAAAAGGTCCTTGAAACCGAGTCCTTTAAAATTAGTAAAAACTTGGTAACTAATTCAGATTTTTATCACTTCATTGATGACGCTACTCGACATCAAGATTTTCCAATTCATGAAAAGCTAAGAGAGGTTTCACATTTTGATGACTTTCCTGTCGTCAACATAACTTGGTCTGTTGCTATAGATTTTTGCGAATGGATGAGTGCGAAAACTGGTTTAAGTATCACGCTTCCAACTGAACGCCAGTGGGAGCGAGCTGCGCGAGGATTTGATGGTGCGCTTTATCCCTGGGGAGACTTTTATGAACCGACGCGATCTCCCTCGCTAGATGCCCAATCAATGTCGGCCTCACCCGTAGGTAATTTTCCTGAGGGAGCTTCTAGTTTTGGAGTTTTGGATTTAGTAGGAAATGTGTGGCAATGGACAAGCGATAAAAATGAATTTGGAGAGGTAATTTTGAAAGGAGGCTCTTGGCTTGATGCGGCTTGGGGTTTAAGAACTAACCGTTCTTTACTAGCTGATCCAAATCTTGCCACCAATACAACTGGTTTTCGATTTGTAATTAACGAAGGGAGCTAGATGAGCAAAATAACAAAAGAGCAAGTGTGGGATTCGCTTAAAACAGTTTACGACCCGTGTTGTGCCGATCGGGGAATCAGTGTTGTGGATATGGGGGTAGCTGAAGAAGTAAACATTGATTCTGACGGAACCATACGTGTCAAATTGGTTCTAACTACGGGTTGGTGTCCATTCGTCTCAAGCATGGAAGATGCCATCCCTGCAAAACTAAAAGAGGATTTTGGCGCAGAGAAAGTGGTTGTGGAATCCGTATGGGATCCAGTTTGGACATCGGATCGACTCTCTGACTTTGCCAAAAAGCAATTAGCAATGCCGTTGGAGCAGCTACTTCCGCTTCGCGAGGCACGCATCAAAAAAGAACAACAACTAGCAGAACAAGAAAGTGAGGTCGCAGTATGACCGCAACATTCCCGGGTGCAAAAACTCGCGGCAAGGGAACGGTGCCTTCATTCGTTTTTGACGGTGTTTGTCACATCTTCAATTTCGATAAGAAAAATGCTTTAGGTACCCCTGGTGACATGTTCGATGAGCACCTCTACGCGTTCCATATGTTTATGACTCGTGAAGGGGAAAGAATTCTTTCGCGTGAAGAATTCTTTAAAGAGTGGAGCGTCGACGAAATCTATGAGATGGTATTTGAGCAATCTGATACCGACATGATCGTGGCGCAACCGCTTCCACTTACAGACTTATTCCATGATGGATTGTCGCCATGGGAGAAGTGCGCCCAAATGGCTGCCAAACATCCTGACAAAGCAGTTTGGTGGGGTTCGGTAAATCCACTTGAAGGCAAAAAAGCTATTGACCTGATGACAAAACAAGTTGAAGAATATGGAGCGAAAGGCTTTAAGTTCTACAACGTTCGCTACGACTATGGTCAACCTTTCCCTTGGAGAATGGATGATCCTAGAGTTGCTTATCCAATTTTTGAGCATGCTCAAAAATTGGGCATCAACTTAATCGGTGTCCACAAAGGTGTTCCGCTCGGACCACAACCAGTAGAACACACAAGAACCTTTGATATGGATGGCGCCGCAGCGAATTTTCCAGATATAAACTTTGTGATCTTTCACGTTGGTTTGCCTTGGTTAGACGAAACACTTTGGCAGATCATCAGGTTCCCTAACCTCTACGCTTCAATTGCCGCAACGGTGAACTTCATCTCGAGACAACCGAGAGTTTTCGCTGAAATAATGGGCAAATTGATGTGGTGGGCCGGCGAAGACAAGATCATTTTTGGTGGTGAGTCACCTATCTGGCATCCACAATGGGCGCTAGAAGAATTCTGGAACTTCCAATTACCAGAAGACATCGTCGCTGAACGTGGTTACCCGCAACTAACTGAGCAAGCTAAGCGCAAAATCTTAGGTGAGAACCTACTTCGCTTGCACGGAATGGATGTCGAAAAAACCAAGAAGAAATTCGGGTATTAAACCCGAAACCCACAAGAGTCCTTGAGCGCAAGCTCAAGGACTCTTTCTATTTTCCCTATAATTGAATTAATGATCAGCTACCAAGAATTAAATATAAAACCAATTATTAACGCCTGTACAACTATGACTTATTTAGGTGGCTCGCTGATGCCTGATGAGGTAACTAGTGCGATGGTTGAAGCTAGTCACTCTTTTGTAAATATCAGAGAATTACACCAAAAAGTAGGCGACCGTATCGCCCAGTTAACCAAGAATGAAGCAGCTTACGTAACTACTGGTTGCGCTGCAGCAATTGTGCTATCTCTGCTTGGAATTAAAACTCGAGGCGATCAGAAAAAGATTGAGCTACTCTCGCAAGATCCTCAAACTGATGAAGTCTTGGTACAAAACACTCACACGATCCCGTATTTTCCCGCTATCTCATTGGCCAAGTGCCAGGCAGTTTACGTGGGGTCAGAATCTAGTGTTACCCGCGAAGAATTCATTTCAAAAATAAGTGAAAATACAATTGCTACTCTTTTTGTTGCAGGCTCACACTTAAATCAAGGTGGATTAGATTTAAAATCTGTCATCGAAATTTGTAAACCAAGAGGCATCAAGGTAATTGTCGATGCGGCAGCTCAACTGCCCCCAGTGGAAAATTTATGGAAATTTACCAAAGAAATGGGAGCCGACGTTGCCTTATTTAGTGGTGGTAAAGCACTCTTAGGGCCTCAAAGTTCTGGATTAATGGTTGGTGTGAAAGACATCATCGAGTGGTCAAAGGCAGTTGGTGCGCCCAATCAAACACTGGCGCGCAGCATGAAAGTTGGCAAAGAAGAGATGGTGGGTCTTGCTGCTGCGATTGAGAGATATGTGAATTTAGATCATGAAGCCCAATGGAATATTTGGTCAAACCGTGTGGATTATTGGGTCAACGAATTACAAGAGAATGAAAATCTGGTAGTAGAACGATCTGAATTAAATGAAGCAGGCCAACCAGTGCCTAGGTGTTTAGTTAAGGTTAAAAACACCCATGGAAAAAATCCAGAGGGGGTGCTGTTAGAAAATTCACCAAGTATTGCAGTTTTGGCTGTCGATGAGACTTCTTTTTGGATTAGCCCTGACCTATTAACTGAGAGCGAAGTAAAAACCGTAGCAGAAGCGATTAAGTCAAATTTCGCTTAAGCCATAACTCCGCTGGAAATTCCACCGCTTTTGCCTCGTCAACTTTTATACGTTTATTTGTTGCAGCACTTTCATAGGCAGCAATTGCCACCTTTAACGCAGCTAGTCCATCTTCACCGGACATCTCTGAGGTTTGGTTTTCTAAAATGCACTTTGCAAAATGCTCGATCTCGGCATACCATCCCCAAGTTTGTGCTTCTTCGTGTGAAACTTTAAGCCAGCCTTTTTCAATCTCTACTTTTTCTGTTGCGTATCCCACGCCAGTTAATGAGTAAACATCTATCGCTGCACCTCTAGCTAAGTCTGCCCTCACATATCCATCTCGGCCAAGGACTTCTAAAACGTCATCAACGCCACCCGGCGCCGCCCAAGAAGCATCTACCGTGGCTAATACCCCGTTATCGAATTCCATGGTGATTAAACAGTGGTCATCTAATTCATACTCAGGCTTAATCGAATTAATTCGCGCATAGACATGGGTGACTTTTGCCGGTCTTAATAACCATTGCAAAATTCCGATTCCATGAATTCCCATGTCTAGAGTGACGCCACCACCGGAAAGTGTCGGGTCAAAAAACCAGTTTGCGTGAGGGCCACCATGTCGCTCTCGATGCGACACATGCAGCAAAGATCCAAAGGCACCTTGATCAAGCAATTCTTTCACTTTTTTATAGCGAGCTGAAAAAACGATCTGTTCAGCGTAAAACAATTGAACGTTATTTGCTTTAGCTGCCTCAATCATTTCCTTCGCCTGCTGCAAATTCATGCTTAGAGGTTTTTCGCAAACCACATGAATTTTTTTATTTAGAGCTTTGATTGCCAATGGGTGATGGAATTTATTAGGCAGAGTGAGGCTGATAACGTCTAGATCTTCATTTTCAATCATTTCTAGTGGGTCTTGATAACTCTTGCCACCGAATCGACCAACAAAATCTGCTCTAGTTTTCTCACTTTGAGAGCTCATGGCGACTATCGTCGCTTTTTTAGTGTTGAGCCATCCTTCTGCATGCAAGGTGCCGGCGAAGGCACCGCCAATAATTCCAACTTTAAGCATTGAATTACCAGCTCGGTGCATCTAGTTTGGCAACTTCATCTATATTCTCTTTTATTTTTTGCATAGCTTGCAAAACATCTTGAGTATCAGTTTCGTTGCCCATCAAAACGCTAGTAGTAAACCAAAGAGTATTGTCGGCTAATTTCGTCGTGATAGGAAACTGTTGCTGGTTATAGCGAATTTGTGCAACTTCCCCACGAAATCTGGGTGCTAAATTTTCTGGAGCAGCAAATAATTCAAGGGCATGTAGCGGTGGGTAAGCGGTAGTTAGCGGAATTCCCTCTTTCAGGAGTGCGAATCTAACTTGGTCGCGCGATGCACCATTTAACTTTTCCGGCTCAACCTCCACCACGTAACAGTAATTTCCTTGATCGGTGCATCCAGCAAGACGCCCTTGTGGTTTAAAACCCTCTATTTTAGAAATTTCAGTGTTTAGGTAGTTTGCATTTTTAGCACGATTTTCTTGCTGAGCAGGAAACCTCTCAAGTTGCGCTCTTAAAACAGCACCTTGCCATTCAGTCATTCGATAATTGCCGCCAAAGCGAATGTGACGGTAATACCAAATTCCTTCACCACGACCACAGTTAATAATCGAGCGATACATCGCCGCATGATCAGCATGCTTAGAGAGAATCACTCCACCTTCACCGGCAGTCATTAATTTAGATGATTGAAAAGAAAAGCTGCCTGCATCAGATAAAACACCAGCATGCTCACCCTTCCAGCGAGAACCGTGAGCATGTGCAGCATCTTCAATCAATAACAAACCATGCTTTTTCGCAACTTGATTTAAGCCATCCATGTCAGCCATTGACCCAGCAACATGCACGCAAACTATTGCTTTAGTTCTAGCGCTAATTGCAGCTTCTGCTTGCGCCACATCGATTGTTCCAGTTAAGGGATCAACATCAACTATTTTTGGTATTGCATTTACTGAAATAATTGCACTAATCGTTGCGAGAAAAGACCAATCAGGCAAAATGACTTCATCGCCATCTCCGATACCTAACGCAGTAAAAATTACTTCTAAAGTGTGCGTACCGTTAGTGACGGCAAAAGCGTTAGCTGCACCTGTGTATTTCGCATACTCCTCTTCATAGGTCTTTACTTCAACTCCCTGATTTGCCCACCAGTTTCGTGATTCTAAAACCCTCAATAACCCATCGCGTTCACGATCGTCATAATCCGGCCAAGCTGGAAAGTTTTTAGTCCGCACGGGAGTTCCTTCGAGTGCGCCAAGTTTTGACATTAGATAATGTTCCTTCCGATCATTTTGTCTCTAACTCTTTCTGCAGAAAAACTAGCGGCTCCAATTACGCCGGCTCGATTTTCAAGTTTGCTTTGCTTGATTGTTATCGTGTAAGGCAAGAGTGAATTTGCGACAACTCTTACTTTTTCAAGGAATATCGGATTACAACCAATTCCACCAGATAAAATAATTATCTCCGGGTCAACTATTGCTGATAGAGAGGCACAGGCATATCCCCAGTACTTTGAAACATCATCAACTAATTTCATCGCAATTTGATCGCCTGATTTAGCTCGTTGGCAAATTTCCTTTACGGTAATCTCTTCGCCAGATTGCTTTGCAAATTCCCTCACTATTCCTTTAGACCCGGCAACTGATTCCAAAAGGCCATTGGCAATTGCCTTTGGATCACTTGGATCTCCAAAGAGTGGCAAGAATGCAGTCTCACCAGCACCGCCGCGATGACCACGAATCAATTTGCCGTCAAGAAAAATTCCACAACCTATGCCAGTGCCAATTTGTAATAGCGCAAAATTGTTTATTCCCATGGCAGTTCCGTGAAAGAATTCACCTAAAGCCGCTACATTTACATCGTTTTCAACTACTACCTCGGCATCTAACATTTTTGCCAAAATTCGCTGCAGGTGAACGCCCTCTAACTGGTCAACATTTTCTCCTAAACTCAATTCGCCAGCTTCATTCATGATTCCGGGAGTTCCAACGGTCACTTGAGAAATACGTTCTAGATCAATATTTGTTTTTTCGCATAATCTCTTTGCCATATCCACCATTTGAGCTACCGTTCTCGGCCCAGCAGGTTTTGCCGTTGGTTCAATTTCTTCAGCAAGAATTTCACCCGCGATATTGGCGATAGCTCCAGCTAATTTTGATCCGCCTAAATCAAATCCCAAACCAAATCCTGCATTTGCATCAAGTTCAAAAAGTGTGGCTTTTCGACCTGGTCTACCTTCTGACATTCCTATTGGTTTAATTACGCCCTTTTCTAAAAAACCATCCACAATCAAGTCGACGGTAGGGCGAGATAAGCCGGTGAGCTTCATTAATTCTGGCTTGCCTATTGGGTGATTTTCAGCAACGATCCGAATTAAACGTGTCTCGTTTGCTCGCCTAACTATGTCATGGCGATCGCGGTAATTCGTTATTGTGTCAGTCATTCTTTGACCGCACCTCCTGACAAACCAGAAACTAACCACTTTTGAATCAAGATGGTAAAAATCGCAATTGGAATAATCGCAACTGTTGCTGCGGCGGCCATGGGGCCCCAGTCCAATGTTCTATTTGAAATAAAGCTCGCGACTAAAACCGGAAGTGTTTTAGCATTTTCTCCAGCCATAATTACTGGAATCAAAAATTCATTCCAACTTAGTAAGGCAACAAAAACTCCAGTTGCCACAAGTCCTGGTGCTGCAATCGGAAGCAGTACTCTTCTAAATAAAGCAACTGTTCCAGCACCATCTATTCTGGCAGCTTCTTCAATTTCGATTGGAATTTGTTCAAAAAAACTTGTCATAAGCCAAACCGCAAATGGCACCGTGAACCCAGCATAAATTAAAGTAATAGCCCAAATGTTGTCGTAAATGCCTATAAAGCTTCCCAGATTAAAAAGCGGAAGAATAATTACAATTCCAGGCAGCGCTCTTACTGCAATCATTAAAGCTTCTAACGGTCTTCTACCGGTAAATGCAGCTCTACGAGCTATTGCATAAGCCGTAAAGGAGCCAGCAATCAAGCAAAGTAAGGTAGAAAGCACTGTAATCAAAATTGAATTTGTATATATTTTGGTAAAAGTTTCCATGGCAAACAATGATTGATAATTTTTTGCCGTGGGGGTGAAATTAATAAACTTGGGCGGCAAAACATATGTCTCAACCCTGAACTTGATGGAGGTTGAGACCGTCCAAAAAAGTGGAAACAGCGCAGTAAAAGTTGCTAGCAGCAAAATGAAGTAACTAAACCAGTGCTTTCTTAAGGTTCTCATGATCTTGCCTGCTGAGATGCTCTACGCCATAAGAAATAAACCGGCATGGTCAAAACAAGAATGATTACACCCAGAGCTGATGCTCTAGACATCTCTAAAAATAAAAAGCCTGTCTTGTAAGTCCACAATCCAAGAGTTGTGGAATCGTTGCCTGGCCCGCCACGGGTGAGAATGAAAATTGTGTCAAAGAGCTTTAAGAAATCCATGATTTTGATCATCACGATTACAAAAAGTGTGGGTGCAATTAAAGGTAAAGTAATTTTAAAAAATGTTTGAATTCTAGTAGCGCCATCAATTAGCGCTGCTTCAAAATAGCTTTTGGACAATCCAGCAAGCGCAGCTAAAACTAAAAGCATTACAAAAGGGATGCTTTGCCAAGACTCTACAATCACAATTGCAATCAAGGCGGTTGTTTGCGCACCTAACCAATTGACTTTAGGTAAACCCAATTCTTGGATTGCCCAATTGATTACGCCAAGATCGGTGTCAAACATGAATCTAAAGATCAGCCCCACTGCCACAGGCGTTAACAACATCGGCATGATCAAAACTGATCTAAAAAATCTGGTGCCTTTTAAGTTTTGATGCAAAATTAGTGCTAATCCAACGCCAAGAGGGATTTGCACTGCCATTCCTAGCAGCATCAAGATAACGGTTATTTGAAGTGTGCTCCAAGTTTCTGAAGCGTTAAACGCATGAAGATAATTTTCAAATCCAACGAAACTTGGAGGTACGACAGAGGCTAATTTGTAATTTTGAAACGATAAATAAATGCCATAAAGCAATGGCACAACAATCGTTGCTAGAAGTATTAACCAAACTGCGAGCGAATAATGAGCAATTGGTCTGGCATTTCCGATTGTCGAGCGTTTTTTCTTACCCTTACGCTCCAAGACATCCGTCATGCCAGACCTTTGCTATTTAGTTTTATCTAGGCTCTGCTGCCAAGATCGGTACTAATTTTTCGTTCAACTCATCTAATGCTGATTGCGCAGAAGCCGCACCAGTCATTACCTGAGTGACCGAGTCAATAATCGCAACTTCCATCTCTGGCCAAACCGCTAGTTGTGGATAGCGTTCAATTCGGCTAGAAGCTGGAATTTCTAATTGCGGTAAATATGGATTGTCTACCTGTAGGTCCGTGTTGTTAATGATCGACTGACGACCAATAGCAGCAGCACCTGATTCTAGGTAAGCAACTGAATTTGATTTACCGAGCACGAACTCCAAGAACTGCCAGGCAGCATCTGGATTTGGTGCATCTGCCGGAATACCGATGTTCCAACCAGCCAAGTGTGTGGTGTCAACCGCACCCATTGGTTGTGGAGCAGTGGCAAATTTGCCAGCATTCTTATTGATCTCTGGATCAAGAGCCATTCCGTAGTAACCGGAATAGTTCAACATTGCGCCAATATCTTCACCTAAGAATTTGCTTGTGGTGTCATCGCCAGTAGCGGTGATTGCACCGTCTGGAGATACCTCAATCAGACTCTTTAGGTATTCAGTAGCAGCAACGGCTTCAGCGCTATTGACAGCTGGATTCAAATCTGAGTCATAAAGTTCTCCACCAAATGACCAAACTAATGTCATCCACCACCAAGATACGTTTGGACCAAATCCCATGATTTGTCCGCCGTACCCGGCATCTTGAACTGCCTTGGCATTTGAGTAATACTCATCCCAAGTTTTTGCAGGAGTTAAACCAAGTTCTTCATAGATATCTGTGCGATACCACTGAATCATTGGCTCAGTACTCAAGGTCAAACCTAAGGTTTCGCCATTGCACTTACCGTAATCTTGTTGACCTGCACTGAAATCATTAATGTCGTATTCAGCAGATCCTGCGATGTAGCTATCAAGTGCCAACATGGCTTCTGCTTGGCAGAACGGCGCCAAGAAGGTGTTGTCAAATTGAGCTATATCGTATGCACCAGCTTTCTGGTTATAAGAAAGCAATTGCTTTTGGTGCGCTTCACCATATGGTGTTTCTGAAACGTTAACCTTAATTCCGGTTTCGGCTTCAAAAGCTGGGATGAAGCTTTGAATAGAAGTAGAAGAAGGGCTTGGAATCAAAAATACATTGATTTCGCCACCTGCTCCTGCTTCACTAGTCGTGGATTCGCTCGTCGAGCCAGAAGTGTCTTCAGTAGCGGTATCACTGGCACCGCTTCCGCAAGCAACTAACAGCAATGAGCCGGCGGCTAGAAGAGAGAGCCCACGAAGGAATTTGAATTTGCGCAATTCAGTCCCCTCCTGTTTTCCGGGAACGCCCAGTCCCCTTTGTCCGAAAACTACTCTTTCTGGGGAAGAATTAATACATTTCTAAAATAACAATAGTACTTTAATAATAGAAATTTCTACCTTCCTGCCAATACCGTTATCCTCATGGCAAAAAGCTTTCAGATTCCCAAGGCAAAAAATAAAACCTGTCTTGCGCTTTTTGCCCATGCCGACGACCTAGTGCTTTTTTCGGGTGGGCTAGTTAGAGAATTAATTATCAAGGGCTGGCAGGTTCACTCGGTGCGAGTGTCGGACGATCGCTATGACTCATGGGGCACTAATGAAGCCCAGGCAATCAAAAACAATAAAAAAGAGTTTGAGAATGCAATGAACATTCTGGGTGTCCAACACACCTACCATCTTGATTACCGGAGCGACTTTTTTGCCGACATTTCTGAGACTCAGTTACGTACTAAATTCGTAACACTGATTCGCGCCATTAAGCCCTTTAGCATTCTCACTTATGACCCTGACTCCCTCGGCAATGAAGACAACTTTGACC
>Ga0129342_1001053_pt1 | contig 12256 bp, 14 predicted proteins | sample CPBDNA_5_FD_94426 | JGI IMG/M metagenome (GOLD analysis project Ga0129342, IMG submission 94426) | Freshwater to marine salinity gradient microbial communities from Chesapeake Bay, USA - CPBay_Sum_15_0.2_DNA | ecosystem: Environmental > Aquatic > Marine > Coastal | place: USA: Chesapeake Bay...
AAACTTATCTTCTCCGCTCATTCTACCACCTCCTCACAATAGGGGGAATCATCCATCGTTGCCAGAAACTCTTGCTCTTGCTCGTCAAGCCAAGCCTCGTATTCAGCCCGTGCATTGTAGTGGTCAAGTTCAGCGAAGTATTGCATTTTCAATTCTCCTGAGTGGTTACTTGCTATGCCCCAAGTATATAGGGTACATCGTCACTTGTCAAGTACTTTCTTGAAAAATTTTTGTATTTTTTTCTGTGTAGCTAAATCCTTGGCGCACAAGGACTTAGGCCCGTCGCGGCTGCTTCGCACCCCCTCAGAATGGGGGTACTGGTGGACACTTGGGAATGTAGGTGATCTCTTGTCCACTGGCAATCTGTTCAGCATAGATTTTTACTCTTGCTGCTTTCTGCCGTTGCGTAATGGAAAATTCGCTTTCCTTATCGCGGTCATCACACTTACGCTCAAGAGTGGACAAGCTTACACCATCGGTACGCTCATCGCGGAAACCATCAGGTAGGCATTCGTTGGAAACATAGAGACAATCTTTCAACTGTCGATCAAGCGTAGCAAGTAATTCGTAACCGTTCATCATTCCCAATTCCTTTCTCGTAAACGCTGAACGCTCTGAGCAGCACGGATACCCAAAGCAACGGACACCAAGTCAGACTTCCGACGATAGGTAGGAAGCCTACGCTCTGCAACTTCAATCCACACTGAAAGCAATTCATCGCTCATTGTGTGGAAGTAGTTTTGGTAATCAAGATAACTAGGGGTAATTTCAACTGTTTCCATTTTCAAACTCTCTTTCTTTCTTTTCCAGCATTATACCAAAAGTTTTTTATTTGTCAACCCCCACAAACGGGGGTGGCAGGATATTCTTCGGTTAGCACTTCACAATGCTCACCGCAATCGTTGCAGATACCATACTCAATCTGAGCATCGTCAAGATATGAACCACAGCAATCTGAAATGTAGAGGATTTGCATTTCCATTTTTCTTTTCCTTTTCTTTTGGGTTTTCTTTTCCTTATTCCTTATATCGACATTATACCAACTCATTCTTGAATGTCAAGTAGAAAAATATTTTTTTTTTGGATTTTTTTCTGTGTGCAAATACTGTGCCAAAACTAAACCCCTCTATAGTGGGGGTCGCGGGCAGGCATTACGAAGCTAAGTTGTTGATATATAAAGACTTACATATACCCCGGTATTTTCTGTTCATATCGAAACTCCCCTCGTTATGGTAAAAAAGCCGGGGTGGTTCAAACACAATTAACAAATCTTATCGTAAGTGTACATCCCAATGTATTCCGATTTCCACCTTTAGCAACAAAGTATTGTGTATATAGTATCAATCGCCCCTATAATAGTTAAAGGAGACACTTGAAACATGAAAAATAAAGCCAAAGGCCAGCCAATAAAGGCCGATTTAAAAATTAAAAGCTTCGCCCAGCTAGAAGAAGAGGTACAGAAGCATTTAAAAGCCGAACTAGAGGATAAGCCCCTAGAGAGCCTGATTGATAAGAATGAATTCTGTGGATGGTCGCCCGCCCACACAATCAATGGAGTCCCATATGAAAAACTGATGGAGCATAAGAAAAAACAACAAGATGAAAATTCCTAAAAATATGACAGAACAAGAGGTAGTAGACACAATAACTAGAGTATCACGCCACCTCGCCCCTAAATTTGTTTTTGCCTCATATGATGTGGATGATATCTTTCAGGAAGCTTTTATAATTGGGATAGACGGCCTTGAAAAGTATGACGAAAAACGCCCACTCTCTAATTTCCTCTTTACCCACATCTCCAATCGCCTCAAGAACTTCAAGCGCAACAATTATTACCGCATGGACATAGGCGGCGCACAAAAAATCCAAGACACCAAGAAAAGCCTGCTTGAGCCAGTAGACATAAATGCCATATACTCTGTATGTTCAGCGGACCAGACAGTGAATAATGTGCAAATACAAGAGATACTCACAATAATAGACCAGAAGCTCCCAGCAGAATATCGCCGCGATTATCTTAAACTACAAACAAACTCTCCTTTGTCAAAAGGCCGTAAGGCCAATATAATTACCGTCATACAGGAAATATTACAAAATGAGCATGAAGAAGGGTAGATTTTCTGTAGAAGAAATGCAATTTATCGAGGCGAATGCCGAGGCTCTTTCTCCCAACATGATCGCCATCAAGCTCAACCGCGATCCAGAATCTGTTCGTAACTGGATAGGCGAAAAGATTGGATTTTCAACTAAACAAAAGCGGGAAGCTGAAGTAGCAAATGAATTAAAGCAGAAGCCTTACTTTAGGGAATTGGATTCACAATTCTCAGCCGATGAACTGGAAATGTTCGAATTTCATTTCAAGAAAATGTGGAGTCAGTTTAAAGACGATGTGTTTCACACAGAGGAAATGCAAATCATTGACACGATCAAACTAGAAATCCTAATGAACCGCATCCTGCGCGGCCAACAACAAAACCAAAACGACATAACCTTTACCGAGCGTCTTATCCGCGAGGAGAAGGCGCGAGATAAGGACCAAAGAGACATGGACATGATCGTTAATCTTGAGCGCCAAGTAGCTATGCTCAGGGCGTCACAGGAGACTCTCTCGAAAGACTATAAAGACCTCCAAGCTCGCAAGGCAACCATGCTTAAAGATTTAAAAGGAACCCGTGAGCAGCGAATTAAAGCAATTGAAGATTCGAAACAGACATTTGCCTCGCTCGTTAAAAAGATTGCGACAGATCCCCAGTATCGAACGAAAATCGGTATTGAGATGGAAAAGATGAGACTTGCCGTAGAACACGAGAAAGAGCGCTTATCAGAATACGTCCAGTATGAAGATGGGCAAGTAGACCAGCCATTTTTAACATCAGAAACAGTAAAGGAATAAAATGGACAACGAATCGCTATCTGTAATCTTACCTTGTTGGATGATGGCAATAGGCATAGAACTACTTATAGTGGGAGCATTTATAAACATAGCAAAGAGGAAAACATGAAAGCTATTATATTTGGAATAACAGGACAAGACGGCTCCTATCTCGCAGAACTTCTGCTCGATAAAGGATATGAGGTTATTGGAGTAGCGAGGCGCGTTTCAGTAGATACAACCCAACGCATATCTTATATTTTGCCCAAAATTACTATGGAAGAGGGCGATATAACTGACCAGTTTTGCGTAAGCAATATTCTTAATAAGCACAAGCCAGATGAAGTATATAACCTAGCCGCACAATCACACGTTGGCACTTCTTTTAGACAGCCAACACTAACATGGGACATTACAGCTGGTGGTTGTTTGAATATTCTAGAATCAATAAGATGCTCTGGGCTGAATACGAAATTCTATCAGGCTTCTTCTAGCGAAATGTTTGGGCGAAATTATGACTTGAGACATTATCCGCTAAATGATGGTGAAACAGAATTAAAGCCCCTTAAGTATCAGGACGAAAATACTGTATTCCAGCCCCAAAGTCCATATGCAATCGCTAAACTAGCGGCTCATTATCTTGTTGATAACTATAGGGAATCTTACGGTATTTATGGTTGTAGCGGTATATTGTTTAACCACGAATCAGAACGTCGCGGCGAACAATTTGTGACAAGAAAGATTACTAAGTGGATTGGGCGATGGTATAATGCTAAAGACAAATCTAAAGTCGAGCCACTAAGATTGGGGAACCTAGAGGCCAGAAGAGATTGGGGCCATGCTGAAGATTATGTTCGGGCCATGTGGTTGATGCTACAACAGCCAGAACCAGACGATTATGTGGTCGCAACATACGATACCCATTCTGTGCGGGAATTCTTAGATTTAGCATTTAGCTATGTGGGGGTTGATAACTGGGACAGTCTTGTTGTAGTAGATCCAGAATTTTACAGGCCAGCAGAAGTTGACTATTTATTGGGCAGGCCCACAAAAGCTAACAGAAAGCTTGGCTGGAGGCCCACTATACCATTTGACGAATTGGTACAAAGAATGGTCAAAAGTGATATAGATGCGCAGAAACTACGATGATCCAGCGTATAAGAGCTTTAGAAAAGAAGTTCTAAAACGAGATAAATATAAATGCCAAATGTGTAATAATAAGAGGCGACTGAATGTTCATCACATAATCAAGTGGGCTTCAGCGGCCTCACTGCGTTTCGATGTATCAAACGGAATTACTTTATGTAATTTCTGCCACAAAAAAATAACAGGTAAAGAATCTAGTTATATTAACTTCTTTACAGAAATAGTCAGGAGAAATACTAATGGATAATTTTAAGCCATCTTGGTTCGATAAAGAAGAAAAAATCGTACCAGAAAAACCCGAAGTTGTAGTCCCACAGAAAAATATGAGGGCTATTTTAACTGAAAAAATTGAGAATATTATTGAGGATGGCGGTGAAGTAACTGTCAGTGGAATAAATGTATCTGATTTCAGCTTTGTTCATGGCAAGTATCGTAGAAGCCATAGACACACGGTTAATATCAGCTTAGAGGGCGATACTGTAAAGATCGTTAATCTAGTAAATAATGGCAAAAAAGAAACAAGTACCGAACTATAAAGTAATCAAAGATACAAGAGAACAGGATGGCTGGTTTTTCTCAGGGTATGATAAATGTGACGGCATGGAAATTGGTACTTTACATACTGGCGATTATACCCTGAAGGGCTTTGAAGATGTTGTTTGCATCGAAAGAAAAGCTTGCGCTTCAGAAATAGCGATGAACTTAGGCAAGAAGAAGGGTGCTTTTAATGCGGAGATGGAAAGGATGAGAGATTTTCCTTTTTCATTTCTGGTATGCGAATTTGATATGGCTGACGTTTTGAGATATCCAGAAGGATCGCGTGTACCATCAAAGTTAAGGTCACAGGTTAAGGTTACAGGTAAGTATTTATTAAAATGCCTGCTGGAGTTTCAAATCTGGTATGATACCAAAATAATTTTTGCTGGTAATAAAAATAACGCTTTCTTGGTTTGTAATAGTATTTTCAAAAGGCTAAACGAACTATTTCATAAGGAAGAAGAAAATGAAGAAACTGCCTAATTCTGTCTATGTTATGGGACATAAGTACGAAATACAAGAAATGTCCCAAAAGCTTTTCGAAGACATGGACGCTTATGGAGATTGTTCTGACGATAAAAGAAGAATACGTATTTATTGCGACACTTCTCCAGCAATAATAAGGGACACGCTTTTACATGAGACACTACACACCGCTTGGCATATTTTGGCATTTTCAAAAGGTGAAGAAGAAGAAAGAATAGTTAATTCTTTATCAACACTACTTATAGGACTAATAGATGACCCAAGGAACAAAGAAGTCGTAGACTTCATTTTCGATAAGAATGAACAATCAACAAATACTGGATGATGCTTGGCTGGGAATATCCGTAGATGAGGATAAGCTATTTAATCCTATGGATTTCGTTATTGACAGTTCTGATAATGACGATCTACTAGAAAGAATAGCTTGGCTCATGATGAGACCAGAATACTTTTCTTTTGCATGTAAGTATATACTTAACATTGAATTATCGCCTTTTCAAGCTCTTATCTTGTATGAACTTTGGAATAGAAAATTTCCAATGTTAATTGGTAGCCGAGGCATGGGTAAATCTTTCATCCTCTCTGTTTACCCATTGCTTCGTGCTTTATTTATGCCAAGAAGAAAAGTTATTGTTGTTGGTGCGGCTTTTAGACAGTCCAAAGTGTTATTTGAATATATGGATACCATATGGAAAAACGCCCCAATACTTAGAGATTTATGTGACAATAATAGTGGACCAAGGCGTGATGTTGATAGATGTGTAATGCATATAAACCACAGCACTATAACGTGTCTACCACTTGGTGACGGTTCAAAAATCAGAGGCCAACGAGCCAATGATATTATTGCCGACGAGTTTGCCAGTATACCAAGAGATATTTTTGAAAATGTTGTCGCTGGTTTCGCCGCTGTTTCCGCTTCGCCAATAGATAAAGTAAAACAAAGAGCCAAGGCAAAAAAGGCTAAGGAGCTTGGTATAAATCTAGAACAAGAAATCAAAGAATTCAATGAGAAGTCTAATCAAATAGTTCTATCTGGAACAGCTTACTATGATTTTAATCATTTTTCAGATTACTGGAAAAGATACAAATCAATAGTAAACAGTAGGGGTGATCCAGAATTATTAAAAGATATTTTTGGCGAATATCCAGCACCAGAATTTGATTGGACAGAATATTCTATAATAAGAATGCCCGTAGATAAACTTCCTCCGGGTTTTATGGATGAGGGCCAGATATCAAGAGCAAAAGCCACAATTCATTCTGGTATATACAATATGGAATATGGGGCTTGTTTTACAACAGACAGTCAGGGCTTCTTTAAAAGAAGTCTACTTGAGGCTTGCACAGCATCTATGACTAATCCAATATCTTTACCGTCTGGTGAAATTCATTTTGGGGCGATGTTAAGAGGCAACAAAGACAAAAAATACATCTTTGGTGTTGACCCCGCTTCTGAAGTTGATAACTTTAGCATTGTTGTTATTGAGCTTAACGAGGACCACAGAAGAATAGTTTATGCTTGGACTACAACTAGACAGCAGCACAAAAACAAAGTCAAATCAATGATTACAGACGAAGAGGACTTTTACTCTTATTGCGCTAAAAAGATCAGAGCGTTAATGAAGGTTTTTCCGTGTGTTGAAATAGCAATTGATGCTCAAGGTGGAGGTATAGCCGTTATGGAAGCTTTACATGATAAAGACAAGATATCAGAGGGCGAGGTTGCTCTTTGGCCTATAATCGAAGAAGATAAGCCCAAAGATACTGACGATAATAAGGGCTTGCATATTATTAGACCATGCCAATTTGCAAGGGCCGATTGGCTAGCTCAAGCTAATCACGGCATGAGAAAAGATTTTGAAGATAAAATTTTATTATTTCCATTCTTTGATTCCGCAAGCATTGGGTTATCTATAGAAGAAGACAAATCAGCTAATAGGGTTTATGACACTCTTGAAGATTGTGTAATGGAGATAGAAGAATTAAAAGATGAACTATCAATGATTGTTATGACACAAACATCGACGGGTAGAGAGAGGTGGGATACTCCAGAGATTAAAGTCGCAGCAGGAAAGAAAAACAGATTAAGAAAAGACAGATATTCAGCTCTTTTAATTGCTAATATGTCTGCGCGTGCTTTTTCCATAGAAAAAAATATAATAGAGTATGGAGCTATTGGTGGCTTTGCAGCATCTAACAGATCTTCTGGTGACGAGAAGATGTTTTATGGCCCAGCTTGGTTTACGGAAAAAGCCAAAAACATCTACTAATTGTGTACCATACAATATGATCGCATTATCAATACAATTAAACGGAGATCAATACTAATGTCAAAAGAACCCCTATATCTTACTTGGGAAAGCGACTCACAAAAACAACAGGCTTACAATCAAACAGTTAGTAACATTGATGCTTATGATGGGGTTCAGAAGGCCGTAGCCTATGGTAGACGTACAAGCTATATTGATGTTGAGCCTAATCGCTCAGTAAGAACAAGCTTTCTTCGTGAGGATTACGATAATTTCAGGCCGGGAGAACATATCTCCAATTATCAAAAACGCATTATTAAGATGTGTATGCAGGCTTATGATAAAGTTGGCATTATTAGGAATGTTATCGACCTTATGAGTGATTTTGCTGCTCAGGGTTTAACTATCGTTCATCCAAACAAAAATATCGAAAAGTTTTATCGTAAGTGGTTTATAAACGTTAATGGTGTTGATAGGTCAGAAAGATTTTTGAACTATTTGTACAGAACGGGAAATGTTGTCGTAAAAAGAAGAAACGCTAAATTGAATAGAGACAGGGAGCGCGAACTATTAAAGACAAGCGGCGCTGATGTTATTATTCAAGACCAGAAAGTAAAACGTAGGGAAATCCCTTGGATTTATGACTTCTTAAATCCTGTTGCTGTTGATATTGTAGATTATGGTGAACAGGTTGTTGGTAAACCAAAGTATGTGCTTAACATTTCAAAGTACACTTATGAGTCGCTAATTAAAAGCTCAAATTCAAATAAAACAATTTTCAAAACATTACCCAACGACTTGCAAAAAACCCTTCTTGAAGGCGAGAGAAAAATACCACTAGATGAAGATAGTGTTTCTTTTTATCATTACAAGAAAGACGATTGGCTTTTGTGGGCCAATCCGATGATCTACGCTATTCTAGATGATATCATCATGCTAGAGAAAATGAAGCTGGCTGATTTAGCCGCTCTTGATGGGGCTATTTCTAATGTTAGACTCTGGACTATTGGTGACTTAGATCATAAGATTATTCCAACCAAAGCTGCCATTAATAAGCTCAGAGACATCTTAGCTAGCAATGTTGGTGGCGGCACGATGGACTTGGTATGGGGGCCAGAATTAAAATTCACAGAAAGTCAATCACAGGTTTATAGATTCCTTGGTTCAGAAAAATATCAGCCAGTATTGACTAGTGTTTATGCTGGTTTAGGTATTCCACCAACACTTACTGGCGCTGCTACGGGCGGTGGATATACAAATAACTATGTTTCTCTCAAAACGCTGATTGAGAGGCTTGAGTATGGCAGAGAAATTTTAACTCAATTCTGGAGAAAAGAAATAGAACTAGTTAGAAAAGCTATGGGTTTTAGGCTACCAGCCGAGATTCATTTTGATTCAATTGTACTATCTGATGAAGCAGCACAAAAACAATTACTCATCCAGCTTGCTGATAGGGATATCATTTCTCAAGAAACACTTCTTGAAAGATTTAGAGAAATGCCAACAATTGAGCGTGTTAGAGTTAGAAGAGAAGAAAAAGACAGAAGGGCTGACGCAATGCCAGATAAAGCTAGCCCATACCATAACCCACAGCACAGGGATGAAATTGCAAAGATCGCACTTAACAAAGATATGCTTTCTGACGATTATCTTGAAAATATGGGTTTACCAGTTGGTCAAGACAAAGTGCAAGAAGTAAATGTTAACGATACACCGATCTCTGACATATCCAACAATAATCCAGAACTAGAAGCTGGAAGACCAAGACTCTCAAGAGATAAGCAGAAGAGAAAAGAAAAAAGGGTATTACCTAGAAGTTCAGGTACAAATGACGTTATATGGGCAATGGAAGCATACAGCAAAGTATCTGATATCCTAAACCCAATAGCACTCACTCATTTTGACAAAAATAATGTCAGGAGTTTGACTAAGGCTGAACTTTCTGAGCTTGACAAGTTAAAGATTTCAGTATTTTCTAATTTACAGCTTTTTCAAAATATAGATGAAACTTCAATTAAGAATATGCTAGATAACACTAAAAAAGTTTCTGCTAACTTTAAAAAATCTATTGAGAATAAGGTTGAGGAATTTGTTACAACAAATAACAGACAGCCTAATGTAAATGAGACAAAACTGATATACGCATTCAGTTTGGTTGAAAACCAGAAAAACGACCATTAAATACCTAGTTATCGTTTTTTTGTGTAATAAAACATTGGAGGTAACTGAATGAAAATATATCCACAAGAAATATCTGACGGCCTAGAGAAAGCCTTAGCGTCGAATAACACGATTGCTTATTGTTCTCTGGCTGAAAAGCACGTTCCTGCTGAAAAAAGCAAGAACGAAGATTTAGAGAAAATTATAGCTGCCAATTTAAATGAAGCTAATAAAGATCAGTTAGATTTATTTTATCTAAAGTCTATTCTTGTAAGCACCGGATGGAATAAAAATGATGACGTTTTTGATCCACGGGAGCTTTGGGAAGCCCGCAATACACCTGAAGATAAGCCATTTAATTTTATGCATGATGAAAAAGATATCATTGGGCATATTACCGGCAATATCGCCGTTGATAATGACGGCAATGAAATAGATGAAGAATCCGAATCTCTACCAGATGAATTTAACATTCTAACCACTTCAGTAATTTATACCGCTTGGAGTGATGCTGAACAGAGAGAAAGAATGCAGAATATAGTCGAAGAGATCGAAGAGGGTAAGTGGTTCGTTTCAATGGAATGTCTTTTCCCTGATTTCGATTATGCGGTTATTGATGAAAGCGGCAAGGCTAGTGTTGTAAAGAGAAGTGAAGATTCAGCATTTTTAACAAAACACTTAAGATCGTATGGTGGAACCGGAAAATACCAAAACTATCAGATTGGCAGGCTACTTAGAAACTTATCGTTCTCTGGTAAAGGCTTAGTTTCAAAGCCAGCTAATCCACGTAGTGTTATTTTGGAAGGGAACAAGAATTTTAGTGAGTCTAAGGCTTGTGCTTTAGAAATACAACCTTTAAAGGAGATCGATATGTCTGAAGATTTAAATCAGCAAATCATTGATTTGCAGAAAGAATTGGCAGAAGCAAAGGCTGCAAACGAAACCCTTAAGAGTGAACTCGCAACCAGCAAAGTAGCTGATTTCGAAGAAACAATCAAGGATCTAGAAGCTTCTTTAGCTTCTAAGGATGCAGAAATTGCAGAAGCCAAAGAGCTTTCAGTTAAAGAGGCTGAAGCTAAAGAACATAGTGACGAAGAAATGAAGAAAATGAAAGAAAAGATGGAAGCTATGAAAGAAGAGCTTGCAATGTATAAGAAGAAAGAAGCCATGATGACGAGAAAGGCCGCTTTAGAAGAAGCTGGTCTAGAGGCAGAAGCTGCCGCATCAACAGCTGAAGACTTCGTGGATGCAGATCAAGAAACTTTCGACAGAGTGTTAGCCGCTGTCAAAAAGTCTGTTGGTTCTAGAGCCAAAGAAGAAGCAGTAGCTGAAGAAGTAACTTCCGAAGAAGAAGTTTCAGAAGAAGTTGACACAGCAGAAGCTTCCGAAGAGGATCTTGATACCGTCGAAGAGCCAACCGAACTTCTAATTGCCGAAGCTGGCGTAGAAGATGAAGAAGGTTCATTAAGGGCTGTCGCTAGCGAATGGCTAGGTTCTGTATTAAGGTCAACACCTAAAACTAACTGAATTTACTTTTTAAAGGAGAAACGATAATGGCTCTAAAAACAGACAGAAGTGTACTACAGACAGATATTTCATTCTTCATGAATGAAGCCGCCACAAGAGGTGGTGTAGCATCAATTAGCACTGGTGCATCAGGCGCTGCTATGGACAACGGTGCAGCCGTTGTAACATATGCTGCTCTTCCATCAGGCAAGGTTCCAGTTGGCGTTCTTCTTAATGATATGGTTGATATTGACCTAACCCGTCAGCACCTCAACCAGCATAAGGATGAAGTCCAGAAGGGTGGTAAAGTAACTCTTCTCCAGAAGGGTTTTGTTGTAACAAGCAATCTAGAGGGAACAAGCCCATCAGCAGGCGATCCAGCTTATTTAGCTCATAGCGGCAATCTTGCTACTAGCGATCTATCTAATGATGATGTCGATGCCGATGGCTCAACAAGACTTGTTGGCCGTTTCCTTTCTGGCGTTGATGAAGATGGCTATGCCAAGGTATTCATCGACCTTCCTAACACAAACGTATGAATAAACAATTAAAGGAGAAGAAAAACATGAAGACTAGACCAACACCTGAGTTCATTGAACTACTAAAGCGTTCAGGTAGTTCAGATAAAGCTGTTGCAATGACAGCACAGAGGGAAATCGCCAAAGCCTTAGAAACACCAATTCGTAAGGGCGTTCTCTTCGGTGATGTGGTAACTTCAATCTTTGAAGCTATGCCACTAGAACCCGGCGCTACCCCAGAATTCCCACTTGATCTCCTTGCTCCCGGCACGGAAACTGATCATGTGGCTTACACTAACCCCGGCAATGGAAGAATTCCAGAGCGTCATGTCGAAGGTGATTATGTCATGATCAATACCTACGGCATAACAAGCTCAATCGATTTCCTCCTAAAGTATGCCCGTGAAGCTAACTGGAACGTCGTTGCCCGTGCAATGCAGGTTCTTGAATCTTCATTCGTTAAGAAGATTAACGATGACGGATGGCACACACTACTAGCCGCTGCCGTTGACCGCAACATCTTGGTGTTCGACAACGATGCTGCTGCTGGTCAGTTCACCAAGCGTCTTGTTAGTCTTATGAAGACCGTAATGCGCCGTAATGGTGGTGGTAATGCCGCTACTGCTCCCGGTCGCCTTACAGACCTATACTGCTCACCAGAAGCAGTTGAAGACATTCGCAACTGGGGTGTCGATCAGCTTGACGAAGTTTCTCGCAGAGAAATCTATGTCGCCAATGATGACGGCCCAGCTATCACCAGAGTATTCGGTGTAAACCTT
>Ga0129342_1001055_pt1 | contig 12250 bp, 9 predicted proteins | sample CPBDNA_5_FD_94426 | JGI IMG/M metagenome (GOLD analysis project Ga0129342, IMG submission 94426) | Freshwater to marine salinity gradient microbial communities from Chesapeake Bay, USA - CPBay_Sum_15_0.2_DNA | ecosystem: Environmental > Aquatic > Marine > Coastal | place: USA: Chesapeake Bay...
ATATCATATTTTGCCTTCTAATCACGAAGAAAAACAAAAAATTAAAAACTTAATTGAACATTTTTTTAAAACATCAATCCTAGATAAAAGAATCAATTTTGTTCCAATAAAACAATATGATGAAACATTTATTGACTCATTAAACAGTAATAATTTAAATAATACATTGAATGAAATTGCAATTGAATTAATAAATAATTATGGAGAAATAGACTATAGCAGACCAGTATCTAATACATTTTGGTTAAACAAAATAAAACAAACTATTAGATATTCTGAACAATTAACTTTTTTTGACATAATTTCAGATAATTTTTTAGATAGATTGGTTAATTCACAAAATAAAAAAGTTTTTCAAGAACAATTAAATTATTTTATTTTAGAAAAAATTCAAGAACTTAGAAATTCAACGAAAGATGCTTACTTGCCTGTTGACTTAGCACCTAAAGAGGATTTATTGGAAAAAGATTTTTTGTATACAGATTCACTTGAAAGGGAAAATTTACTAAGAGAAACAAAAAAATTGGGTGAAATTTTAGCAAACAGATTTAACAAATTTTCTAAATCAGATTCTAAAGGAAAACTTTTATTTCGTAAAACATTTAGGAAATCATTACAAGATGGCGGAAACTTTTATAAATTAATTTTAAAACCAAAAATTAAAAGAAAGCCCAAACTCATTTTAATGTGTGATATAAGCGGTTCGATGGCTTTATATTCATTATTTGGTTTGACTTTGTTATTTGGTGTTGTTCAAAAGTTCAGTTCAGTCAAAACATTTGTATTTATTGATGGAGTTACTGATATTTCTAAAAGACTAAGGAGAGCAAAAATTAATGAAGTTAAAAATATTCTCAATGATTGGAATACATTTGTTAAAAACGACGGTCACTCAGACTATGAAAAATCTTTTATTGAGTTATTAAATGAAATTAAATCAGATGGAGGTCATACTAAAACTTTATTAATAATCGGTGATGCAAGAAATAATTATCGAAATATTGATAGAAGTTTAATAAAAAAATTAAATGAACATTTCAGCGCGATATATTGGATGAATCCAGAAAGAAAACAATATTGGAATACAGGGGATAGTCAGTTTAACAAATTTGATGATATTTCAACTTATAGTGCTGAAGTGAGAACATATCTACATCTTAAAAATTTTATAAACAATATACGTTTGAGTAAAGTTTTAAGATAATGAATATCGGTATACTCGGTGGAACTTTTGACCCTCCACATATAGCACATAAAGAAATTGCTTTAAGAGCAATTAAACAATTTGATCTTGATAGGGTAGTTTTTATACCTAGCGGCACACCTTGGCAAAAATCTGTATCTACTAAATATAAAGATAGATTTTATATGACAAGTCTTTTAATTAAAAATGAAGAGATGCTTGAAATAAGTGATATTGAAAACAACACAATAAAACCAACATATACTATTGATACATTAAGAAATTTCTGTTCTCCAGAAAACAATTATTTTTTTATACTCGGTTCAGATGCTGCTGTTGGAATTAAAACTTGGAAATCATATAAAGAAATGTCTTTATATGTGAATTTTTTAGTAGCACCTCGTGAAGAAATTTCACTTATTAGATTATTTTTTACATTTCCTTTTAAATTTAAATTAATTAAAGGAAAAAAATTGGATATTAGTTCAACGAATATTCGAAATTCAATTCAGGGTAAACAAAAAAGTTATAGTCAATTAATTCCAAAAGATATATTAGATTACATTAAAAAAGAAAAGCTATATTAAGATTTCCAAGTTTTTCTATATAGAAGAATTACAATTGGAAAAATTTCTAATCTTCCAATAATCATTAATAAACTTAAAATAAGTTTTGATCCTTGGTCTATATAAAAATAATTTTTGATTGGACCAAGCTCACCTAGCCCTGGACCTACGTTATTCATTGCAGAAGCAACACCACCTAAAATAGATTCAAAACTTAATGGAGCTCCAGAAATATTTGAACTTACACTTATTGCGAATGTCCCTAAGACAAATATTGCAACATATAAAATAAAAAAAGTTTGAACAGATTCGATCATGCGTTCAGGAATAATTGACTTTGACATCCTTATTTTAAATATTGCATTAGGATAAAATATTTTTCTTATTTCGTTTCTAACAGATTTTAGTAAAGCAATAACGCGTACTGTCTTGATACCTCCAGCAGTAGAACCTGACATACCACCTAAAAACATAACACCTAAAATAAAAACTCGATAGTTAATACTCCAGTTTTCATAATCTAAATTTGTATATCCAGTAGTTGTTATAAGAGTTAGAGATGTAAATAGTGCATTATTTATAGCTAAAACAATACTTTCAGAAAGTGAAATAGTTTTTACTAAAAAAATTGTAGCTGTAGAAAACACGATAAAAGTATAGAATTTGAACTCTGAGCTGTTAAATACTTCAGACAAATTTTTATTTCTCAAAACTTTCAAAAGCAATATAAATGATGAACCTGCTAAAAACATAAAAATATTAATTATTAAGATAGTTAATGCAGAGAATTCACTTATTGATGAATTAAATGTACTAAATCCACCAGTTGATAAAGTAGTAAACGCATGATTAAAAGAATTATAAAAACTCAAACCAGAAAAATATAGAAGTAATGTTTCAATAATAGTAAAAGAGATATAAATAACCCATAATAATCTTGCTGTATCTTGAAATTTAGGGGTCAACCTATCTGCACTTGGGCCTGGGGATTCTGCTTTGAATAAGTTAATACCACCAGATCCAAGTATAGGAAGTATGGTTATTGTTAATACAATTATTCCCATACCACCTAGCCACTGAGTAGTTGATCTCCATATTAATAATGATTTATCTACTCTTTCTATGTCAGTGAGTATTGAAGAACCAGTAGTTGTTAAACCAGAAATTGTTTCAAACAAAATATCAATATAAGTCAAATTAATTCCTGAAAACAAATATGGAATAGAAGCATAGATTGAAATTAAAAACCAAGACATCCCTACAGCTCCAAAACCTTGTATAGTATTTAACTGCCTACTTGGCACAATATATTTTTTGATAACAAGATGTAAAATCATAATTACTGCAATATAAATTATCAGTTGAAAAGTAAATGAATAATTTTTTTCAATTACAGTATGTAAAAGAGTAGGAAGCAAAGATAAAGAAAAAATTGGGAATAAACCACCAGAAATAAATAAAATAATTTTTAGCATTAACTAACAGAACATTTCTTCAATTTCTTCAATTGAAGTAGGTAAAGCAAAAACAACTAGTCTATCTTTTTCTGCAAATTTCCAAGTTCCTGAAGGAATAAATGTATTTTCTCTTCTAGTCACTCCAGCAATGAGGCAATTTTTAGGAAGTTGTATCTCGCTTAGTGATTGATTTAATATTTGACAATTCTCTGAAATAATTATTTCTAATGCTTCTACTTCAGTGTCTTCAAATGTTAATGCTGATTTCACTTGATCAGATCTTACATCTTGCAAAATTGCATTTGCAGCTGTAATTCTTGTTGAAATTGTTGCTTGAATTGATGAATTTTTAAGTAACTCCAAATAGTCAATTTTATTTACTCTTGTAATAACTTCTGGTACTCCTAGTGCATCTGCTACAAGTGAGCAAACAATATTTTTAGAGTCATCCTTACTTAAAGCAACTACGGCTGTGTTTGTATCTAAACCAAGATTTCTTAGATTGCTAGGATCTTTAGGGTCATTGTAAACAACTATTACGTTAGAATTTCGCTCTGCAATTCTATTACAATCTGCTTCATTATCATCAATAACCATAACTTCATAGTTTTTACAAAGTCTTTCAGCTAGCAGTTCTGATGACCTACTAGCCCCGATGATTATTACTTTTCTCAACTCTTGTTTTGATTCGATACCAATTAATGTAGTAGCGGTCATTATGTCTCCACTTCTAACAATAATTTTTACATGATCATCAGTTTTTAATTCAGTTTCTCCATTAGCTATATATGAGACATTGTCTCTAACAAACGCTGTAACTAACCAATTATCTCTTCCTCCAAACTCATGTATGTTTGCTAACTTGTTACCAATAAGAGGGGAGTTTTGTGTTAGTACACCACCAATTGAAATTAATCTTCCATTTGAAAATTCATGGATATCATATATTCCTACTCTGGAAAGCAATTTTTCAATTTCATCACATGCACTTTCACTTGGATCTATAATCTGGTCAATATTTAGCTCTTCGAGTTCATTTTTTAATGAACTGTCTTGAACTCTTGCAAATGATTTTTGAGTTCCCATATTTTTGGCGATGTAGCATGAAAGCATATTAGCATTTTCATCATCAGTAACAGCAATAATTAAATCAGCAGTTTCAGCACCAGCTTGAGACAAAGATGATGGGCTACCACCATTTCCTTGAATTACTAGAGCATCTATTGTGTTATTGAGCTCTTCTACTTTTAATGAGTTTTTTTCAATTACAGTAACATCATGATGTTCGATAGATAATTTTGTAGCAAGAAAACTTCCTACTTCTCCTGCTCCGACGATGATAATTTTTTTCAAACTGTCCTCAATTTAAGAATAGTGGCTTTTAAATTACATGGTAATATATTTATAAGTGAGTCAAAAAAACATAAATTTTGAGCATCTAAATTTTATACATAATCAAATATTAGATATATTATTTAGTCAAAATTATAAGGACATAAGAATAATTGAGCTTAAAAATAACACATTTCATGATTATGTAATTGTTTGTACAGCAAATTCTATCGCTCAAATTAACCCAATAGTGAAAAAATTGAAAATAAAATTTAATTCTGATTATTTAGATTATGAAGGTTATAACTCAAACTGGCTATTGATTAGTCTTAAAGGTTTTTTAATACAAATATTCACTAATGAATCAAGAGAATATTATAATATCGAAGATATTTATTTCGATAGCTTGACTATAGCAAAATTTGGATAATTATTTTTGGGGCTGTAGCTCAGCTGGCAGAGCACCTGCATGGCATGCAGGGGGTCAGGGGTTCAAATCCCCTCAGCTCCACTTTGAATTATGAAATATGTAACTCAAATTTTAAAAGAATCTAAAACTTTATTGTTTTCACAATTTTTTGTAGCGTTAATTTTAATTTTCCAAGTAAGCATCGTTTCTAAAGGTTTGGGTCTTGAAAAATATGGTGAAGTAGCAATTTTAACAACCTTTATATCATTAATTTTTAGAATATTACATTCAAGAAACAATGATGTTACTTTAATCGCACTAAATTCTTCAAAATCTAAAATTTATTTGGAGTCTATATGTTTTGATATTCTTTTAGGGTTTTTTGGAACTACTTTACTACTTTTTGTTTTTAATTCTGAGTTACTTTCTTATTTTGATATCTCTTCTAATTTAGAATATTTGAATTTATTTATAGTTACGAGAGCTTTAATTCTAACAATGGAAACTTCAAAAGCGCACTTCACATATTTTAAGAAATTTAGTTATCTTTCTTTTCTCGACTTTTTTAATGTTGGAATTAAATTTTTATTAATATATATTATATTTCAAAAAGAAGCAAGTCTCGGAAACTATTTTTTAGCAAATAGTATTGCAAACATCTTAATTTTTATCATTACATTTTTTCTTAGTATGAAATATTTAAATTTTATGAATTTTAATTTTAGGTCGCTGAAAAAATATTTTTTACTAATAAAGACTCAATATAAAAATCAAAGAATAGATCAAATAGCAGGTATTTTTGCTCAACATTTTGATATTTTAATTTTGGGGTATTTTTCTGATGTTAGTTCAGTTGGTATATATAGAATTGCTAAAAGATTATCTGAACCTGTAAATTATTTAATAAATGGTTTAGTACCTATTATTCAAAATAAATTATCAATAAGCAATAAAAATACTTTTAATTTTTCTAAGTTTACTAAAAAATTTCTTTTTCCTTTAAGTATTTTTGGATTCTTATTTTATTATTTTTTTGGTAAAAAATTATTACTATTTATTTCTGGTCCAGAATATGTAACCGCTGACAAAGTATTGTTAATTTTAGTAATAGGTCAATTTATTTATTTAAATACATTTTGGATAAGAATTTCTTTACTTTTCAATAATCTAATAAAAAAACACGCAATAAGTAGAGGTATAAACACTATTACTTTTGCATTTTCTTCTATTCTACTAGTACCATATTACGAAGCTTATGGTATTGCTGCAAGTATGTCTTTAGCTGTTTTAATTCAGAAGATATATGAGTATTTAATTTATCGAAAAAACATTTATAAATATTAAAGTTAGTTTATGGCTTTAAAATTAGAATATTCTTTAATTACTTTTTCTCTATTTCTGATTTCTTTAGATGCTTATGAAGCTTTCTTCATTCCAATTTCTTGGATTGGTCATTTATTTTTATTCATAATTTCTTTAAAGTATTTAGCCAATGTGAAAGTTAATAAAAATTACTTAACTTTTTTTCTAGTTTTATTACTTCCAGGTTTAGTTTTAACAATAATTAATATTAATAAAGAGGACTTAACTTACACAATTTTAAGAGTATTTAACATAATTTCCTACTTTTTAGTTTATTTTTATTTTAAAAATTATAAAGTTAAGGATTTAGATTTACTATTTAACAAATATATAAAGATTTTAATTAACATAGTTAGCTTATTTGCAGTATATATATTTTTTGCTCAAATATTTGATTTACCAGAAATTTATAGAAATCGACCCGGTACTAGTTTTTTTAATAACACTGAACAAGCTACATTTTGGTTATCACAACCTCATAGAGCAATGGGAACATTTAGAGAACCCTCATTTTTAGTTGCTTTTCTTTTACCTCTTTTATATTTGTACCAAAAAAATTATAAATTCAATAGTTATAGATGGGTAATTTTACCATCTGTAACTATTGGTCTTACTAGAAGTGATTATGCAAAAATAATCTGTTTTTTAATAATATTTTTAGAAATATTTTTTTATATTCAAAATAAAAGTATTGATGTAAAAATTTTGCTTATGGTGTCGCTAATCTATTTCTTTTCAACTTTTGGTATTTTAGAATGCAACATTAATCCTAATAGTAAAGATTGTAGCGAGTACAAAGAAGTTGTAGCAGTCATAAATAATAGCAAAGAAATAAAAATTAAAGCTGAAACCAATACTCCAGTTCAAAATTTAGATAATGAAAGAATAAATTCAATTGTTTATTTTTATAAATTAATTGATGATTTAAATCCAAGTGGATTAAGCAATGTCAATTCTCAATTTCAAATTTATTCTTACAATACAATTCTTGATGAAATGTATTTAACAAATAGAACACTTCCTCAATATTTAATAACAAGATATGATGCACAAAATTTTGGCACTGGTAACTACTCACTTTTAAATTATCGACTAAATATTCAAAATATAGTCTTTTTTTATACTAGTGCATTTGGCTTACAGCTACTTATAGCTTTCGTTATATATTTAATTTTCATAATATTTAAATATAAATTTAATAAGATTTCTTTGATTTTTTTACTTACTATATCTATTTTTTTGATTAGTCCAATTGAAGAAGTTAATAGTTTTTACGGAATTTTATTAGGATTTTGTGCAGCAAAATTAAATACTAAAATTACAGAAGATGAATAAAATATATAATTTTTCTCCAGGTCCTTCTAAGTTGCCAGAAGAAGTAATTAAAAATGCTAATAAAGCTATTACTGGCTATGAGAAAACAAATAATTCAATACTAGAAATTGCACATCGAAGTAAAGAATTTGAAGACATAATAGAAAGTATCAAAAGTAACTTACATTTTTTACTTTCTATTCCAACTGATTACGAAATTCTTTTATTGCAAGGGGGTGCTACTTTTCAGAACTCTTTGCTCGCTTATAATATTCCAACTTATTCAAGTGTTGGTTGTCTTGTCAATGGAGAATGGGGTAAGAAGACATTTAATGATTTTTCTAAAGTACTAAAAAAAGTAAAAAAGTTTGAAATTAGCTATCCACAAATGAATTCAGTATTTGATAGTTCATTTAGCGGAATTGATTTTTTACATATTACCAGCAATGAAACTATTGATGGCATTCAAATTAGGAATATACCAAAGATTAAAAATTCAAATTTAATAGTTGATATGTCTTCAGATATCGGTTCTTATAAAATAAGTTTTGAAAATATTAAATATATTTATGCTGGAGCACAAAAAAACTTAGGTATTCCAGGGGTAACATTGTGTATAATTAAAAAAGATTTTTTAATAGAAAATGATAATCCAACATATCTTAACTTAAATGAATTGTCCCAAAAAAATTCATTATTAAATACACCTCCAACTTTTTCGATCTACCTATTAAAACTTGTACTTGATTGGATGGTTGAATTGGGAGGGTTAAATTATTTCGAAAAGAAATCAATTGATCAATCCAATTTGATTTATGACTTTTTAGATTCTAATAAAAATATATTTACATTATTAGAAAAAAGTGAATTTAGATCAAGATCAAATATTACCTTCAATTTTATTAATCACGAGAATACAAATAAATTTTTACATTATGCAGAGGAACAGGGAATCATTGGAATTAATGGTCATAGAAGTGTTGGTGGAGTAAGAATTAGCTTGTACAACAGCATAACAGATGAAATGGTGAGTTATTTATTAGATCATATCGAAATGTTTTTGAGAAAATTATAAAAGTGAAAATTAAACTAAATCAAAAATATTTTTTTTCTGATTATAAATGTGATGCTTATCTATTTAATTTTGAAACATTTGATTTTAAAAAAGACAGAGTGTTTCTACATGAAGAAATAAATGAAAGAATAAAATTAACAGGAAATGTTAAAATAGAAAGTTTCGAACCATTGATTGTTACATCTTTTAATGAAGATATTTCAAATAAAATTTACGAAGACATCGAAATAAAAGAATTTTATTTGTTAGATGGACATCATAGGTGGGATTATGCTAAAAGTTCAAATCAAATAAATAAGTTAAAATGTATTCTTGTGAATTATAAAGATGTAAAAATTGAATCTTACAACTTTGAAATAAATACCAATAATAAATTATTTGAATCATGCTTAGAAGAAAATGGATTTCAAAAAGTGAAAAATTCTAATATATCAATTAGATTTAAGGAACAATATTATTCTTCTAAATTATATGCTGATATATTTTCACTTTATGATTTTAAAAGAAAAATTCAAAAAGAAAATTTTATTATACCGGTAGGTGATAAAACTCTTCCTAGTAAGAGAATTGTCAACTTTACACCAATTGATTTAAATGACTTATTAAATTTGGAAAATCTTTTACCTCCAAAGTCAACATGGATAACCCCAAGAATTTAAATGAAAGTTTGTCATATTATAAATTCTTTAAATCGTGGAGGGGCGGAAACACATCTTTTAGATTTATGTAAAGAACAAATCACTAATGGGTTAGATGTTGAAATTGTTTCAATTGGTCATGATAAGGTTAATATATTTTCAATTGAAAAAGACTTATCAAAATTAAATATAACAATACATCGTCTAAAAGGACCAAGAATGTTTAATCCATTTTCATACTTTAAACTAAAAAAACTAATTTATGATAAAAATTTTGATTTAATCCACTCACACCAGCCAAGAAGTGATTATATGATTTTTGTAATTAAAAAGATTTTTAAAAAATCTTTAAGTTTTAAATGGATAGTATCTATTCATGGAAAATATAATACTTATCTTGAAGAGAACTTTATTAATAAGCTCAAGCTAATTTTTTTCAGATACCTATATACAGCATGGGAAAATGCAGATCGAATAATTGTTATTTCTAAAGAGGTTGAAGACTGGGTAAGAAAACTAAATACTAATTTAAAACCAGTAGTTGTAAATTATTGGATAAGTAATAAAAAAAATTTCAAAAATTTAAATAATGACAAAATAACTTTTGGATTTCTTGGGAGATTGAATAAAAACAAAGGTATTGAAGATTTAATTGATTCATTGAATAATGTAAGCATTGATTTCAATTGTATTGTTGGCGGTGTAGGTTCAAAAGATTACATGCAATTTCTGAGTTCAAAAATTTTGGAAAATAAAAAAAAGAATTTCAAATTCTTAGGTTATGTAGAAGATCAAGAAAGCTTTTTTAATTCAATAGATATTTTTGTTTTTCCATCGTTTTCAGAAGGACTAGGTTTAGTTCTGCTTGAAGCATTAAGCTATAAAAAGTTATGTATAGTAAGAAACAATCCACCAATGAATCAATTTGTCTCTGATGAAAATGGATATTTATTTAATAATGTAGAAGAATTAATATCTCAGATAGAACTTGCAAATAATGAATACAATGTAGAATCTATTTCTTTAGATAAAATTAAAAATATTGAAATGATTTTAAAAAAATATGATGTTAAAGTTTTATATCCAATGATAGAAAAGGTATATCGATCATGAAAGCCTATGAATATTCTAAAATTGAATCTTTTTGGCAAGAAAATTGGGATAGCGAGAATATTTTAAGTTTAAATTCTAAATCAAATAACAAAAAATTTTACAATTTATGTATGTACCCATATCCATCAGGAGATTTACATATGGGTCATATAAGAAATTACACAATTGGAGATGTAATAACAAGATATAAACTAATGAACAACTTTAATGTATTGTCTCCAATGGGCTGGGACTCTTTCGGTTTACCAGCTGAAAATGCTGCTATTAAAACTGGTGTCCATCCAAAAACATTTACAGAAGAAAGAATTTTAAATATGAAAAGTCAAATTAAAAGATTGGGTTCTTTATATGATTGGGATAGAGAAGTTGCTGCACATAGTACAGATTATTACAAATGGACTCAATTTTTATTTGTAAAACTTTACGAAAAAAATCTAGCTTATAAAAAGGATGCACCTGTTAATTGGTGTGACTCTTGTAAAACAGTTCTTGCAAATGAACAAGTGGTAGAAGGTCTTTGTGAACGATGTGATACAGTTATTATTCAAAAAAATTTGAATCAATGGTTTTTTAGAATTTCCCAATATTCACAAGAATTATTAGATGGACTAAATAAAATTGGTGATTGGCCAGAAAATGTTAAAGCAATGCAAGAAAATTGGATTGGACGTTCTGAAGGAGCAGAGTTTTCACTTGAAGTAAAGAATTCAGAACTTAAAATTGATGTATTTACTACTAGACCAGACACTATTTTTGGTATGACTTTTGCTATTGTTTCACCCGATCATAAGTTAATTAATGAAATAATTGAAATTTCTCAAAATAAAGATGAAATAAAAAATTATATTGAGATATCAAATAAAAAGACTGACTTTGAGAGGCTTTCAACTTCTAAAGAGAAATCTGGAGTAGATACAGGTTTAAAAATCATTAATCCAATAAATGGACAAGAGTATCCTTTATGGATAGCTGATTATGTTCTAGCAAGTTATGGAACAGGTGCAATAATGGCAGTTCCTGCTCACGACCAAAGAGATTTCGATTTTGCTAAAAAGTATAATTTAGAGATTATTCAAGTAATTAGTAACGGTAATGATATTTCAAGCAGATTAGATGAAGCTTATATCGGAGAAGGCAAATTAATTAATTCAGAAAGTTTTAATGGACTTAAATCTCACAATGAAGCTTCTGAAAAAATTATAGAATTTCTGGTAAAAAATAAAATTGGTATAGCAAAAACTACTTTTAGATTAAGGGATTGGTTAATAAGCAGACAAAGGTATTGGGGTTGCCCTATTCCAGTTATACATTGCAATAATTGTGGAATTGTTCCAGAGCTTATTGAAAAATTGCCTGTTCTATTACCTAATATCAAAGACTATAAAAACTCTGAGGAATCTCCTTTAGCAAAAAGTAAAGAATTTTTATATGTTCAATGTTATAAATGTGGCGGTGATGCGAAAAGAGATACTGATACTATGGACACTTTTGTAGATTCATCTTGGTATTTTTTAAGATTTGTTGATCCTAAAAATAATGAACTGCCTTTTTCACGAGAGTCTGTAAATTCATGGCTTCCTGTTGATCAATATATTGGTGGAGTAGAGCATGCAATTCTCCATCTTTTATATGCAAGATTTTTTGTAAAAGCTTTAAGAGATTTAAATCTACTAGATTTTGATGAACCGTTCCATAATTTATTTTCACAAGGCATGATCAACTTTGGGGGTTCTAAAATGTCTAAATCAAAAGGTAATACAGTTGACCCAGAATCATATTTTAAAACCCATGGAGCTGATGC